>Ga0181557_1006713_pt1 | contig 9891 bp, 6 predicted proteins | sample 011ome_23_FD_148632 | JGI IMG/M metagenome (GOLD analysis project Ga0181557, IMG submission 148632) | Coastal salt marsh microbial communities from the Groves Creek Marsh, Skidaway Island, Georgia - 011506CT metaG (spades assembly) | ecosystem: Environmental > Aquatic > Marine > Intertidal zone >... | reverse complement strand
ACTCTCTTCTCTCTCTCTCTCTCTCTTTCTCTTTCTCTCTCTCTGTTTCCGAAACTTTACGCGCGCGTGTGTAAAATTGTTAAGATGTTGTGTTGTAAAAAAAACAAACTCTCTCTCTCAAAAAAGCTCAACGTGACAACTTCACTCTGATTCAGCTGAGATGTTGTCGTCCGCGAAGAAGGAGAAGAAGAAGAAGAAGGGAACGATCGCCATTGGATTTGAAGGGTCGGCGAATAAAATAGGCGTCGGCATCGTGACCAGCGATGGAACGATTTTGAGCAACAAGCGGCGCACGTATTGCGCGCCAACAGGCAGCGGTTTTCTTCCGCGCGAAACCGCCAACCACCACAAAAAAGTGCTCTTAGATTTAACCGAAGACGCTTTAAGAGAAGCGTTCGATGACGATAACAACAACAACAACAACGAATATCGTCGCTCTTCAAAGAAGTGCTCGAAATTGAAAGATTTGGGCGAGGAAATTGATGTCATTTGTTTCACCAAAGGACCCGGGATGGGGGCGTGCCTCATCGTCGTCGCGTTAGTCGTTCGAACGCTCAGTCAAATTTGGAAGAAACCAATACAAACGGTGAACCACTGCATAGCGCACATCGAAATGGGAAGATTAGTAACTAAAGCTAGAAATCCAGTCGTTTTATACGCGAGCGGCGGAAACACGCAAGTCATAGCGTATAACGATAACAGGTACAGAATTTTCGGAGAAACAATAGACATAGCTGTAGGAAACGCATTGGATAGATTCGCGAGGTGTTTGGAGCTTTCGAACGACCCGGCGCCAGGATACAACATCGAACAACTCGCAAAACAAGGTAAAACTTTCGTTGAATTTCCGTACAATTGTAAAGGTATGGACATAAACGTTGGTGGAATTCTAACCAACGCGGAAGAAAAAGTAGCCGCGATGAAAAGTAATAAAAATAATAATAGTAGTAGTGATGATACGGTCACGAAAGCCGACTTGGCGATGTCATTTCAGGAAACTGTGTTTGCGATGTTGATCGAAGTCACGGAAAGAGCCATGGCGCATTGCGATGCAAACGACGTGCTAATTGTGGGAGGCGTCGGGTGTAATCTTCGTCTCCAGGAGATGATGGATACCATGGCTAAAGAGCGGGGAGGAAAATTATATGCAACGGACGAACGATATTGCATCGACAACGGCGCCATGATCGCGTACACCGGCTTGATTGAATATTTAGCGAACGGAAGCGTAGGCGTTCCTTTAGAACAGACGACGTGTACGCAAAGATTCAGAACGGATGAGGTGTTTGTAAAATGGCGAAGTTTAGAAGAAGAAGAAGATATAAAGCAGGAGGAGGAGGAGGAGGAGGAGGAAAGGAAGAAGCGTCGAAGTTGTTGAATAATAACGTGTTTTTTTTGTTTGTTTTTTCGCGCGTTTACACATCATCTCTTCTGCTGCTGCTGCTGCTGTTTTTACACGAGTTTACCGAAAGAGATCGATTTCCAAAAATCTGATTGGCTGAGGGTGACGCCTTCTTCTCTCGAAAAAAAAAACTTCCCACCTTCCGTTTTCACCGCCTCATTTTCGAAACGCGCACGAAGAAGAAGTTTCTTTCTTTCTTTCTTTCTTTCTGCTCGTTCTGTGTATCTCGCGCGCGGGTGAGAACGATGAAGTTTACGAAATTCCTTCTGTTGGGGTTACTCATCGGCTTATTTGCCGGTTTCTCTGTCCCTTCGAGTGCGTAAGAGCTGTCGTAGTTTTATTTTCTCACAGACGTATTCTCTCGCGGCCGCGTGGGTTTCGTGTCGGAAATTTGTTTCTTCTCCCACCCATCAGCGGCTCGTGTTTCGATCAGAAAACATTTAAGTGGATTAGTGTGTATCGTATCGCGTGCACGGTCATCTTCTTCGCGAAAAGTCGTCGACTAACCTGCATTTGTGTGTCTCTTTTTTTTCACTTCAACCGCAGACTTTGGGAACGATAATAACGCGCTCTCTGCTTCCTCTTCTTCGTTATTCGTAGAAGCAGCGGCGGCCGATGAGGCAGCGGCATCGTCGTCATCGGAAGAGTTCCAACTTCCGACTTTCAAGGCGGGTGCTGAAGTCAACGAGTTTCAAGCCGAGGTTTCGCGCTTGATGGACATCATCATCAACTCTTTGTACTCGAACAAAGACATCTTCTTGAGAGAATTGATCTCGAACGGATCCGATGCTTTGGACAAGATTCGTTTCTTGTCCTTGACCGATGCGTCGCAATTGGGCGAAGGAGACGCCGCTCAGCTCGATATTCGCATCAAAATCGACAAAGACCAAAAGCTTATTTCCATCCGCGATAAAGGGGTTGGGATGTCCAAGCAAGAAATCAAGGACAACTTGGGTACTATTGCTAAATCTGGTACGTCTGCATTCCTCGAGCAAATGCAAAAGGGCGGCGACATGTCTCTCATCGGTCAGTTTGGCGTCGGTTTCTACTCTGTGTACTTGGTCGCTGACTTTGTGGAAGTGCGCACCAAGTCGAACAGCGACGATACGCAATGGATCTGGCAATCTAAAGCCGACGGTAACTTTGCCATTTCTGAAGATACCGAAGGTGAGGCGCTCGGTAGAGGCACGGAGATTAAGATTTACCTCAAAGAGGAAGCGCAAGAGTATTTGGAAGAGAGCAAGTTGAAGGACTTGGTCGAAAAATACTCTGAATTTATCAACTTCCCGATTTACATGTGGGAGTCTAAGGAAGAGACCGAAGAAGTTCCGGTCGAAGACGACGATGAAGAAAAGTCCGACGAAGAGAAGGATGAGGATGAGGACGACGATGAGGATGAGGATGAGGACGACGACGAGGACGACGACGAGGAAGACGAGGACGACGACAAACCCAAAACGAAAACGGTGACGAAAACCGTCTGGGACTGGGTCTTACTCAACGACTCGAAAGCTATCTGGCTCAGATCTTCCTCCGAAATCGAACCGGAAGAATATTCTAAGTTTTACAAGGCTTTGTCGAAAGACAAGAGCGATCCGTTGACGTACTCCCATTTCAAAGCCGAAGGCGATGTTGAGTTTAAAGCTATTCTCTTCATTCCGGAAAACGCTCCGTCGGATATGTACGACAACTACTATGGAAAAGCTTCCGCGCTGAAGCTGTACGTGAGAAGAGTATTCATCTCTGATGAATTCGATGAGCTTTTACCGAAGTATCTCTCTTTCATTAAAGGGATTGTTGATTCCGATACGCTTCCGTTGAATGTTTCTCGAGAAACTTTGCAACAACACACTTCTTTGAAAACAATCAAGAAAAAGCTCGTGAGAAAAGCGTTGGACATGATTCGCAAACTCGCCGAAGAAGGCAACGACTCCGAGGATGACGATAACGAAAGCGAAGACGAAGAGGCCAAGGTTGTCGCGAATGAAAAGTACGAAAAGTTTTGGAAATCGTTCGGCAAAGCCATCAAATTGGGCATCATCGAAGATGCCTCGAACAGAACGCGATTGGCAAAGTTGCTCCGCTTTTACACCTCTCAATCTCCAGACAAATTGGTCTCTTTGGAACAGTATGTCGAGAGAATGAAGGAAGGACAAAAGAGCATTTATTACGTCGCCGGCGAATCCCAAGAGGCCTTGGAGAAATCGCCGTTTCTCGAAAAGCTCTTATTGAAAGGATTTGAAGTTATTTACTTCACCGATCCGATTGACGAGTACACGATGCAAAACTTGACGGAATTCGATGAGTTCAAATTTTCCAACGCTTCCAAGGAAGACATGAAATTTGGGGACGCGGATGAAGACGAGAAGAAGCAGTTCAAAAAGACGAAGGAGCACTTCAAGCCGTTCACGAAATGGTGGAAAGAAGCTCTTTTGACTTCATACCCGGATTCGATTGAGAACGTGAAGATCTCAAACAGATTATCCACGACGCCATGCGTCGTTGTCACCAGCAAGTACGGCTGGTCTGCCAACATGGAGCGTATCATGAGAGCGCAAGCGTTATCGGACGACTCAAGAGCGCAGTACATGAAGGGGAAGAAGACCTTGGAAATCAACTACAAGCACCCGTTGGTTGGTGCCCTCAAGGAAAAGTACGACGCTGATGCCGAGGATGAATCCTCCAAGAACTTGGCCGTTGTCATGTTTGAAACTGCGCTCATCGAATCTGGATTTGTCATCGACGACACCAAATCCATGGCGTCTCGCGTCTTTGATTTGCTCAAGGACAAGATGGGCATTGAAAAAGATGCACCGCTCTTGGATGAAATCGAGTTCCCCGACGAAGAAGAAGAAGTTGCCGAAGCCGAAGAGCCTTTGCCTGAAGAGGCTCCAGCGGCGGAAGAAGAGGAAGCGCCGAAAGATGAGCTTTAAGTTTTTAGCGAACAAGTTTTTTTTTCTAAATGTGAAGGTTACCAGTGGTACAACATATTCTCAAACATACATAATTACAACGCGCCATAGCTTTTCTCCGGTGAATCACCCGTTAATTCAGTTCATCGCGACTTTCCTAGAACTGCGCTTAAATACACCGTCGTCGAATCTAAAACCTGTTCCTGGAAGGATTTCAGTTTGACGCCGTTACGTAAAACTGTCATAAATTTTGTGCTGTCCATGCTAATATCAGCCGGAGTTTTAACCGCGGCAGCCGCGCTAGAAGACGTGGTTTTACTCTTTTCTGCAGGTTTAGCGCGTTTCTTGCTCGCTCTCATGGTGTTGCAAAATACGGTGACCATGTCGTAACGACTCAAACGTTCCGGTCCTCCGGCGTGATAAATGGGAGCACTTTTCGACCCACCCCCTCCTTCCTCGAACAAAAAGGTAGAAACATCGCGTTTTCGGCGTAACCCTACGAAAATTTCAAAGCAGTACACGATAGCCTCGGTCAAATCAATACGAGATACTGGATTTCTATATTCATCCGTCCAAAACTCCACCGCGTTTTCATCTTTTACTTCTTCATTCTCTTCTCCTTCTCGGCTTTGACTACGCGTGTTTGGAGGACAAGTTCTCGCGATGAAATCTAGAAACAAAGGCCGTTCGACGCGTCGATAAGGCGGCTGAGGTCCCGTGATTACCGAAGAGCGTAATATAATGAGCGCGTTTTGGTCATAGTTTTCGAGTAAGTACGTTTCCGCATACTTTTTTGAACGACCGTATGCATTTATCGGTTCAAACGCCTTTTCTCGCGCATCGTCTTCTCGAGTGTTCGAGTACGAACCGCAGAACACTTGATCTGTGCTCATGTGGACGAGTAAAGGAACTCTCTTCTCACTTCCCTTTCCATATTTCTTCACGAGAGCTTCACATAAATACGTCGGGGCATTTATTTTACGTGCTCTTTCCTCGTTTTCTTCGCACTGTTTCGGTTGCGAAAGCGCCGTGCAGTTGACGACAAGTTTTAAGTTTTTATCGCCTTCGAGATACTCTCCCTTGGACGCTTTCTCGACGCATTCTTCCACGCCTGCACCAGTTTCAAAGTCACACGCGTGGCAAACTAATCTTAGCTTGTGTTGCTCGTGTATATTATCCGGGAGTTTTGAACTTTCCGACGAACACGTGTAGTGCACCGCGTTTATTTCCTTCAACGTCAACAGACGCTCGATGAGAAACTGCCCGAGGTACCCGGACCCACCGGAAACGAGCACATTCATTCTTCTTCTTCTTCTTCTTCTTCTTCCTCCGTTTTTAGCGAATATTATTAAATCCGGTCGAGAAGGACGCGCATGCGAGAAGGCGAAACGAGATAAAAAAAGGCTCTCCTCTGCGCGGAGAAGAAGATTTCCCGTCCCTTCTCCTCTTTCTTGTGTTTGTTGTTGTTTTGGAGAACTTTTTATTTTCTCGCTCTACGAAAAGCAAAACAGGAAAACGAAAACCTGATGCACATTTTTATTCATTATTCAAAACTTCTTTTGTATCCAATCACCATCAGCGACACTACTTAACGCGCCGCAATTCCTTAATACGAGCTTTGCACGAATGATACCCATCGCTCCCTCGTCTATCAAATGCGTCGCATCGCCGTTTTTAACGTCTTCTCTCCATCCAAGCAGCCAGAGGCTGTTGAGCGGAAAACGTGCTCTACAAACCTCCTCCTACCTAATTCTAACGAACTCTCAGAGAAGAAATAACGCGTGCGGAAGAGGAACGACGCGTGTGAAAGGAGGACGACAACGGCACGCCGCAGTTATAAACATGACATCTAATGCTGCTGCTGGTGGTGGTGATGGTGGTAGTGGAGCAAGTGACAGCCATCGTTCTTTCATAGAAAGAGATGCGAACAAGTCGGCTCGCGTCCTCCAAAACCAAAAACCGCTGCGTTTTGGGTTCATCGGGTGTGGCGCTATGGCCGAAGCGATGGCGAGAGGCTTTTTGGACGCCAAAGTCGTAAAGAGCGAATTCATCGCGTGCTATGGAGGAAAGAATCAAACAAGTAATGGTCGTGCGTCTCTGTTTAAAGAAGAGTTGGGCATCGAGAATATCGTCTCAAACGCGTCGGCTGTGTTGGACGAGTCCGATATTATATTCTTGTGCGTCAAACCGAATAAAATGTTGAGCATATTGGATGAGATCAAACCGAGGGTAAAACCATGGCACGTGTTCGTCTCCGTTGCCGCGGGCATTAAAACATCTGACATTGAAAAACATTTAAATATTGGAACCAATACGAAATCGAGGGAACACGGAAGCCGAAGCGATGGGAGCAACGGAAGCACAAAGTCTCAAGGTCTGTTTAACCTTGGCGGACGAAAGAAAGATAGAGATAGCAATAGCAATACATCTTACGACAACAATGACGACGACGGTGGAAATGACGGCGACGACGATGACGACGACTACGAATACCAGAGCGATAAGATCATAGCGGCGGCACAACTCGAAGGCGAAGAAGTTTTTTACGATTCTGGGTTCAATGAAAGCAATGACAACAAAAATGATACGAATGATAACAACAACGACCTACTTCCGACACCTTCGGTAGTCAGAGTGATGCCCAACACGCCGTGTTTTGTAAGAGAAGGTGCGATCGCGTGCAGTGGAGGCAAGACGGCGAGTTTCGCCACGGTGAAGATGGTTTCATCGTTATTTTCAAATCTTGGCTTATCGGTCATCGTAGAAGAAAGCCAGATGCACGCCGTCGTCGGTGTTTCCGGCTCTGGGCCAGCGTACGTGTTTGCGTTCATCGAAGCTTTGGCAGATGGGGCCGTTTTGAATGGTCTCTCTCGAAATGTTGCGATGAAACTCGCCTGTCAGACCGTAATCGGCGCAGGAAAGCTTTGCCTCGAAACGCAAGTACATCCTGGAGAGTTAAAGGATAGAGTGTGTTCACCTGGAGGAACGACGATATCGGCCATGCGCCAACTCGAAAAGAACAGATTTCGTTCCGCAGTAATTGAAGCCGTGACAGCCTCTGCGGAAAAAAGTAAGCAACTGAAGAAAAACTAGAGCAATCTAAGCTATGTACTGCTGTTCTGTTTAACCTGATGTCGCTTTTGCACGAAAGTGGAGAGATTCTTCTGCAACATCATTTCACCTCGACTTGCTGGACGTGCTTTGTTGTTGGGCTTCCGCTCATACAGCTCCCCAGTTGATGTTTTCAAAATCGTCGCTCTTCCGCCTCGGCCGTCGTCGCCGTTTCGAATAAAAGAACCTCCGTTATCATTGTTCTTTCTTTTAAAGCTACCCTTTACGTTTCCGCTCGCGCGCGTTAGCGTTGCTTTTCTCCCTTTGCTATTCGAAGCATCGCGAAAAACGCTCTTGCTCTCCCCATTGTCTTCGATAATCAGGAGGTCATCATCATCGTCGTCGTCGTCGTCGTCGTCGTTATTATCGACGTCGTTATCGCCAACAACAATGTCAATGTTCTCTTTTATATCAAGTTTTCTCTTCGAGGTGTTCTCTGCTACTTCGCTTTGCAACATAAAAATTCGCAACTCCTCTTTCGATTGCTTTTCTCTCGCTTTACGCTTCGCGTATTTCATTTCTAAATCTCGAAGTGATTTTTCAGCAAACCTCGCCCTTTTAACAACTTTGTTGTATTCGTCTTGAAGCGCCACGAAACATTTCGTTTTCATCCGTAGAGAACGAACCAGCGATTCGAGCGCCATTCGTTTATCCTTCTGATCCATTAATCGAGCAATTTGCTCCTCTTCAAAAAAGCGACTACTGTTCAGCGCATCGTTATCCGAAAAGACGTCCATCTCTACCTTTCTTTGGTGCTTCAACGCCGCGATTTCGCTTCGAAGCGTTTTTACGTCTGACTCGGCTTTCGTGACCCGCGATTCAAAAGCTTTCGCCTTGTCCATCGCGATTTTTTCACGCGCCTTTGCAACTCGACTCTCTTCTTGTACTTGCATATACTCCGCGTGCAGTGATTCTAGTTGAAGCTTACTCTGCGCGAATGCGTCGCTGTTACACCTATTCAAAACAACGGCATCTTCCGCTTCGCGCGTTTTTCGCTTCTCTTCAAATAAAAGCCGACGAAGTTCTGCGTTTTCGTTTTCTAACTCGCGTTGCTCCTCATCGACATCTTCAGCACTGATGTCATCGTCACTCTCTTCTCCATCACTCGTATCGCTAACCAATACGACAACATCCTCAAAAGCATCTTCTTCAGCTCTTCTTCTCGTTCTTTCCTTCTTCTCGAATTTCGTCTTCTTCTTCTTCCTCTTTTTTGCAAGAGTATCGACCCTCGTCGTTGTCGTCCCAGTTGCTTTAAGTGCAGATGACGGAACATCTAAATATACCGGAATCGCCGCGCTTATGTCAAAGGCAACTCTGCAAACGACGCAAGGTGCTGTTGGAATGCAGAATCCATCACGACTGCTTTTCTTTTTTATATCAAACCATTTAGTTATGCACGAAGGATGAAATACGTGGCCGCACTCGGATAATGCGACACATTTACCCGACGCGATGTCGAAACACACTGCACAGGAGCTCATTTACGTTCTTTCATCGTTTCATTGGTACTTGTTCGAAATTTGATATTTTTGAATTCAGGTGTGATTTGTGGTGTACTTATTTGATGCTTTTTCTTCTGCTGCTTCTTTCAAAAACTTTGCGCTCCACAACAAAACTTGTAACAAGAACAAATCAATCCCTATAGAAGTTCTTCGCACGTTTGCGAAAATAATCATGAACGATTTGCTCGGAGAGATTAAAAAGTCAGGATCCGATGACAGAGCTCAACAAACGAACAACAAACAAACGAATCGTTTTTTAGCAAAAGGCAACGAAGAAAATTTTGTTGATGTTGAAAGGGGTGTTTCATCAGAGACATCGACGACATCGTCTCCAACGACGATGGAACTTTTCCTGAAGGATGCAACATTGATTAAGGGCCTTCTTGCGGATATACGAAAACAGCTTGTGAACTTGCATCAACTCCACGAACGCGGAAAGTCCGCGTTAAAATCTTCAGAGATGGCACAAATAAAGGACGAAATGAACAGATGCTCGGAGAAGGCGAAAACGTTAGCGCGGGAAGCGAAACTCCGCGTGCAAAACATGGACGAAGATTTGAAAAGGTTGCTGCGAGAGAAAAAGATAAGCGCGGATGGGAGCGAGAAACAAACCAGAGAAACTGTTTCGAATGCTTTGAAAACGAAATTGAAGGAACAGATGGCCGAGTTTCAAGTCCTTCGAGAGAAGTTACGCACGGAACACAAAGAAGTCATCGAGAGGCGATTCTTTGCGTTGACTGGTGAACAAATAGAGGAAGAGAAACTCGAATCGATGATTGAAAACGGCGCCGATGAGCAAATGTTTAAACAAGCGATTTTAGATCAAGGCAGAGGTTTGATACTCGATACCGTTGAAGAGATTCAAGAGCGTCACAAAGCTGTGCGCGAGTTAGAGCGGAAGCTGTTAGATTTACATCAGATCTTTTTAGACATGAGCGTTCTTGTAGATGCGCAAGGAGAAATG
>Ga0181557_1006705_pt1 | contig 9897 bp, 7 predicted proteins | sample 011ome_23_FD_148632 | JGI IMG/M metagenome (GOLD analysis project Ga0181557, IMG submission 148632) | Coastal salt marsh microbial communities from the Groves Creek Marsh, Skidaway Island, Georgia - 011506CT metaG (spades assembly) | ecosystem: Environmental > Aquatic > Marine > Intertidal zone >... | reverse complement strand
TGGAATGACCGGCAACCAGGAACCGTTCAGGAGCTTCCTGCAATACAGAGTCAGCCATGGCATCCAGCGTATCCATATTACGGAAGTCGGGAATACGGATATCTGCCAGGTCAGACAGGCATTCACATTGGTGTTCCCAGACTTTTTCGTTACAGAGCAGTCCAGGGAGTAAATATAAAGTCGGGCGCATATCTGCACTCAGGCATTTGCCGGTTGAATCGGAATTCTAGCAGGTTATCCATACTGGGTAATAAATGATGAAGGCGATTTGCTTTGTGCCTGAGCCTCTTTAGAATAGCCGCTTTTGCCAACAACCATCACTGAATTTCCCGCTTATCCGATGATTTCACTTCAGGACATATCGCTGCGCAGGGGCACCCAGTTATTACTGGAACATGCCGACCTGGGTATCCATTCTGGTCAGAAAACCGGCATCATCGGTAAAAATGGCAGTGGAAAAACCAGCCTGTTCCGCCTCCTGATGGGAGAACTGCATGCCGATACCGGGGATCTGGAAATACCGGCAGGTTTACGGAAGGCACAGATGCTCCAGGAGACCGCCGGCTCTGATCGTTCAGCACTGGATTATGTGATTGACGGGGACAGTCACTACAGGGACGTGGAAAGAAAATTGGCTAAAGCGGAGCAAGCCGACGATGACCATGAACTGGCCAGGCTGCATGGAGAGTTTGATGGGATGGATGCCTGGTCAATTCGCAACAGGGCAGAACAGCTGTTGTCCGGACTGGGTTTTTCCATTGAGGAATTTGGTAAACCGGTAAATGAATTTTCCGGCGGCTGGCGAATTCGCCTGAATCTGGCCCAGGCACTGATGATGCCTTCCGATCTGTTGCTGCTGGATGAACCTACCAACCATCTGGATCTTGAAGCCACTCTATGGCTTCAGCAATGGTTGTTGCGATATCAGGGGACCCTGCTGCTGGTTTCTCATGACCGCAGCTTTCTGGATGCGGTGGTGAATCACATTGTCAGCTTTGAAAACAGGAAGCTGATTCTGACCCGGGGTAACTACAGCGCCTATGAAAGACAGCGGGCTGAACGTCTGGCGCAGCAACAGGCGGAATATGAAAAGCAGCAGTCACGAAAAAAGGATATAGAGGATTTTGTCCGTCGCTTCCGTGCCAAGGCCACCAAGGCGCGCCAGGCCCAGAGCAGACTCAAGGAGCTGGATCGCATGAAGGATATTGCGCCGGCCCATGTGGATTCGCCATTCCAGTTTTCCTTCAGGGAGCCGGATAAATTACCGCCCAGTCTGCTGTCCTGTGAGAGTATAAGTATTGGGTATGATGTTCCCCTGGTCACTGATTTTTCAGCGAATATTCGCTCTGATTCTCGCATAGGGCTGCTTGGTGCCAATGGGCAGGGTAAATCCACCCTGCTGAAAGTTCTTGCGGGTGAGCTCCCATTGCTGAATGGCGAAATTAGTCGGAACGATCATCTTAAAATTGGTTATAACGCCCAGCATCAGGTTGATGCACTGGATGGTCATGCAACACCGATGCAGCTTATTCAGCGTATCAGTCCTGAAGCCAGGGAACAGGAGATAAGGGATTTTCTTGGGGGGTTTGATTTTCGTGGTGATCGGGTGACGGAAACCGTAGGACATTTTTCCGGCGGGGAAAAGTCACGGCTTGGCCTTGCCATGGTGGTCTGGCAGAAACCCAACCTGTTGTTGATGGATGAGCCAACCAACCATCTGGACCTGGAAATGTGCCACAGTCTTGAGATGGGATTGCAGGGTTTTCCCGGCGCACTCATTCTGGTCTCCCATGACCGTCATTTGCTCAGCAACACCGTGGATCAGTTTTTCCTGGTGAGGTACGGCAAGATAACCCTGTTTGAAGGTGATCTGGATGATTATGAGGCAATGCTCCTGGCAGAGGACAGGTCAGCTTCCGTCGAGTCTGACGATTCGAAGGTCAGTAAAAAAGAATTGAGACAGCAGGCCGCTGAAAGACGAAACCAGCTTAAACCCCTGACTGATAAAATCAGGAAGCTGGAAAAAGCGATAGAAAAACATCAGAGCGCCCTGGACCGTATCGAGGAAAAGCTGGCGGATACACAAATCTATGAAGACCACCGCAAGGATGAACTGAACAGCCTGCTTCAGGAAAGGGGGGAATTGGCGTCCTCCATCAGTGAGGCGGAGGAAACCTGGCTTGCGGCCAATGAGGAGTTGGAAAGCCTGACTGAATAACCAGTTAATCAAGAGAATCAAGGGGACAGTTTACTTAATCTGGTTTTGATAGCATCGTTTCCGGTGTGTTGCGGGAATTAAGTAAACTGTCCCCGTATTCGCATATTTTTTGTTCTACTTTTCCAGGCGCAGGAATCGGGCAGCGTTGTTGTAAAGAATATCCCGCTTTTGTGAAGGCAACAGGTAATCGGCATTCTGGACGATACCAATGGAATAACGCATCAGCCCTGGCCAGGCCATCTGGTCAGTTCCAAACATCACGCGGTCGCCAAAGCCTGCATCCACGATTCTTTCTATATACCGATTTACTTCCTCGATCGGATAGCTCCAGATCAGTCCTGCAATATCCACATAGACATGACTGTTGGCCTGTAACAGGGCGAGAAGATTGTCGATCATCGGGTAGCCCGCATGCATGATCTGGACACGCAGTTTCGGATGGCGCGCCAGCATTTCCTCCAGCAGAAAGGGATCGCCCATAGAGGCACGGAAGCCCGGCATGGTGATATTGGCGCGTCCTGAACCACCTGTCCCCATATGGATGGCGACCGGAATATCCAGACGTTCAGCAAGCCCGAAGTACTCATCCACCCGCATGTCGCTAGGTGACATACCCTGGTACTGCAGGCCAATTTCTCCCATCATCCGGAAGCCGCCTTCAGTAAACAGTCCTTCCAGGCGTTTAAGTTCCTGTTCCTTATTAACATCCGATCCCATGGCAAAGCTGGTGCTTTTTATCACGCGACCAGGGGCAGCAGCCTCAAAGGCCCTGACGGAATCGGGATCACCGTGAACGACAGCAATAACATTAAGTGCCTCCATGTCGGCTACCAGTTCTTCGATGTAGGCCTTTCCAGGTGCGCCATATAGTCGCGGAGAGCAGTCCTCACCGGACCACCCGAAAATACCTTCCTCTCCAGCTGGATCCGAGGCGAGGAACTGCTGCGGATTCGGGCACATGGGAGCCTGTCCCTCCCGCCCTTCCAGCATGGCGTGAAAATGCACGTCGATGATGGGTGGCGGGGTTTCCGGCCTGGAGGGCATCTGGGCCAGGGAAACAGCAGCGAAAGCCAGGGCAGATGTAAAAAAAAGAGGTTTAAGGCAAATCATGGCAAAGCCGCTTGTTTGATAGTTAGTAATATAGAGATGTTTCAGGAAAAATTATCCTTCAGGTAATCCTGATTGGAAAGGGCATTTTTGTCGTCTTGCTTCTCCGAAGCATGCGGGACGAATTGTCCATAGTGACCATGGGCATACAGCAGGGGATTGCGAACGGAGGAAGATATGTCCACTTCCAGAATATCGCCAAACAGGATGCCATGGGTATTTACATTGACCGTCTTGATCAACTTGCAGTCAAAGCTTGCCAGGGCAGATTTGAGTACTGGTGCACCCGTTTCCAGAGTGGCCCAGTCACCCAGTTCAAAGCGTTCTTCTCCATGCAATGGACCTGAAAAACGTTCAGCAAGGGCCTTGTCAGAATCAGCCAGAACATTGACTGCAAAACAATCGCTTTGCTGAATTGCATTGAAACAGGCCGTCTGACTGTAAACACTGCAGAGCAAAGTAGGGGGGTCAGCAGATACAGAACAAACTGCAGTCGCTGTAAGACCATTTCTTGAGCCATCTTTAGCGGTGGTGGTAACCAGGCAGACGTGACCTGTCAGATGGCGCATGGCCGCACGAAAAGTATTGGAGCTAATTGTCATAGAAACGTCTTTGAAAAACAGCTGCCCATCATACAGCGAGCAGGCCTAGTTTGCCTAGGGCAAGTGGAAGTGGAACCAGACGGTCAGTGTGAGTATTCAGAAGATCATAGCTAAAAGTTATCACAAATTGCTGTGCCTTATCTTTCAGGTGTAGCGATAATCGTGCAACTAAATATAGCGCTGAGATCAGGACACCCCGGATGAGCGAACAAAGATCTTTCCATGAAATTCCTTCAGATGACGCCCTTAAAGCATTCGATGCAACCCCCAACGGGCTCGATTCTGCCCAAGCAGAAAAAAGGCAGCAACAATATGGTGAAAACCGTCTCCCTGAAGCGCCACGGAAAAATGCCATCCTGCGCTTCCTCAGTCATTTTCATAATATTCTGATCTATGTGTTGTTGGCCTCTGCCCTGGTCACGGCGATCCTCGGCCATGGTATTGATACCGGCGTTATTCTGGCCGTGGTCCTGGTCAACGGAATTATTGGCTTTATTCAAGAGGGCAGGGCTGAACAGGCCATGTCTGCTATTAGGAGTATGTTGGCGCCCAGGTCAGCAGTGATCAGGGATGGGCGCCGGATCAGTGTTGATGCTGCAGATTTGGTCCCCGGGGATTTTGTCCTTGTGGAGTCCGGCGATAGGGTTCCGGCGGATATCCGTCTCATGGAAGCCCGAGGTCTTCTGGTTGAGGAAGCTGTACCCGGTGAATCCATGCCGGTTGGGAAAGACATTGAGCCGGTGGAGGCGCAAGCGGCATTGGGTGATCGCAAATCCATTTTGTTCAGTGGCTCGTTGATCTCTGCCGGTACCGGTAAAGGTGTTGTTGTTGCTACGGGGGCCTACACTGAGCTGGGCCGAATCAGCGGCATGCTGGCAGGCGTGGAGTCACTTACCACACCGCTGGTCAGACAAATTGATATTTTTGCGCGCTGGCTGACGGTGTTTATTCTTCTGGTGGCCGGCGGTCTTCTGGGTTATGGATATTTTGTTGGACACTTGCCTTTTTCCGAACTGTTCATGGCCGTTGTGGGATTGTCAGTGGCAGCTATTCCTGAAGGACTACCCGCAGTTCTGACAATTACCCTGGCAGTGGGTGTGAAAGCCATGGCCGGACGCAATGCCATCGTTCGCCGGCTGCCTGCCATAGAGACCCTGGGGTCGGTATCTGTTATCTGTTAGGACAAGACCGGCACGCTGACTCGCAACGAGATGATGGTGACGTCAGTGGTTATGCATCCACAGACCTGGGAACTGGCGGGAAATGGGTACAGTCCCGAGGGAGAGGTAGCGCTCAATGGTGAAGCGACAAGTGTTTCGGGTGAATCGGCACTGATGGATATCGCCAGGGCAGCAGCACTCTGCAACGATGCCGTGCTTCATGGTCACCTGGACGACTGGAAAGTGGAAGGTGATCCCATGGAAGGCGCTCATGGCAATGGCCGGGAAGATCAGCGGTGAAGGGGCAGAGCCTTTCAGAACCTGGACCAGGACGGATGTAATTCCCTTTGACTCCGCTCACCGATACATGGCTGTGCTCAATCATGATCACGAGGGTCATGGGGCCATCCATGTCAAGGGAGCACCGGAAGTTGTTCTGAATATGTGTAGCAAACAACTTGGGGCAGACCAGCAATCTGAAGCGCTGACCCCTGACTTCTGGCATGAAGCGGTTGAGCAGCTGGCCTCTGGCGGGCAGCGGGTCATTGCGGTAGCGGCGCGCACCATGCCCCAGGACCATACGGTACTTAATACCGGAGATGTCGAAGAAGACCTGACGCTGCTTGGTCTGGTCGGGCTGATCGACCCGCCTCGCCCGGAGGCAATTACGGCCGTGGCTGAATGTCATGATGCCGGGATCAGGGTCAAAATGATCACCGGAGATCATGCCGCTACTGCCCGGGCCATTGCCGGCCAGATTGGTTTGAAAAACACCAGTCAGGTGCTCACGGGTGCTGATATTGAGATGATGGACGATGGAGCGCTGGCCAATGTGGTTGAAACCACCGATATATTTGCCCGCACTTCTCCGGAACACAAGCTGCGTCTGGTCACTGCCCTGCAGGCTCGGGGGCTGACTGTGGCCATGACCGGTGACGGGGTCAACGATGCCCCGGCACTCAAGCGGGCTGATGCTGGGATTGCCATGGGTGTGAAGGGCAGTGAGGCGGCCAAGGAAGCTGCCGAGTTGGTCCTGGCGGACGATAATTTCAGCTCTATCGCGGCCGCGGTGCGTGAGGGCCGCACTGTCTATGACAATATCAAGAAGGTTATCAGCTGGACTCTCCCGACCAATGCCGGCGAGGCCCTGACTATTATAGTGGCCCTGTTTGCCGGCCTTTCCCTGCCAATCACTGCAGTGCAGGTGTTATGGGTGAATCTCGTGACGGCGATCACGCTTGGCCTGGCGCTGGCTTTTGAGCCGAGCGAACACGGTACCATGCGCAGACCACCCCGACCCCGGGCTGAACCCTTGCTGAAGGGAGAACTGCTATGGCACATCGCCCTGGTGTCGGGACTCTTCCTGGGGGCGGTTTTCGGTATGTATAGCTATGCCATTGACCGGGGCTATGAACAGGCTCTCGCCCAGACTTTGGCACTCAACACCCTGGTAGTGCTTGAGATTTTCCATCTGTTTTTTATTCGTAATCTGCATGGCACCTCACTGACATGGCAGGCAGTGCGTGGCACACCCATGGTTTGGCTGAGCATCGTGATAGTGACATGTGCGCAGTTTGCCATAACCTATGTACCCTCGTTACAGTCAATCTTCGGTACGCTGGCCGTACCATTCTGGGATGGTGTCCTGGTGGTGGGGATCGGGATTGGATTTTTTGCCCTCATTGAAATCGAAAAGCAGATGCGGCTGGTATTCAGCAATGCCGGGAAAGTCTGAGATAAATATCAGTAGGCCAAAAAGCTTTGTTAAAAGTGACAGTCCAGTATTTAATGTTCTTATACTTACCAAAACTGCCACTGCTTGTGACTGTCTTTTTTCCGTGATGTAGACAGGTTAAGCAAGAAGCAATACCCTCAAGTGGTGATATCTGTATAAAAAAATATTGATCAGGAAAAGGAAAACATGAAACTCGAATCTATTGCCTTGCATGAAGGATACAAATCTGAAGAAACCACAAAAGCTGCTGCCGTCCCCATCTATCAAACCACTTCCTATACGTTTGATGACACACAGCATGGTGCAGATCTTTTCGACCTGAAAGTACCAGGGAATATTTATACGCGCATCATGAATCCAACAACGGATGTGTTGGAAAAAAGGCTGGCGGCAATGGAAGGCGGTATTGCTGCCTTATGTGTTGCTTCCGGCATGGCCGCTATTACCTATGCCATTCAGTGTATCACCGAGACCGGTGACAATATTGTCAGTACCAGCCAATTATATGGCGGAACCTATAACCTGTTTGCCCATTCTTTTCCGAGGCAGGGCGTTGAGGCTCGCATGGTCTCCCATGATGACTTTGAGGGTTTTGAAAATGCCATTGATGAAAATACAAAAGCGGTTTTTTGTGAATCCATCGGGAATCCTGCCGGCAATATAGTTGATATGGAGCGTCTGGCAGAAATTGCCCATAAACACGGTATACCATTAATCGTAGACAATACTGTGGCTACGCCATATCTGTGCCGCCCATTTGAACTGGGCGCAGATATTGTTATTCACTCCCTCACAAAATATATCGGAGGTCATGGTACTTCCATTGGTGGTGTCATCATTGATTCCGGCAAGTTCGACTGGGCCGCCAACAAGGACAGATTTCCTGTCCTGAGTGAACCTGATCCTTCATACCATGGTGTGGTGTATACGGAAGCGTTAGGGCCTGCAGCCTATATCGGGCGTTGCCGTGTAGTACCACTCAGAAATACCGGAGCAGCCCTGTCTCCCATGAATGCCTTCCAGATTCTGCAGGGTCTTGAAACACTGGGTCTGCGAATGGAGCGGCATTGTGAAAATGCGGAAAAACTGGCGGACTATCTCAGCAGGCATGAAAAGATCGAATGGGTAAATTATGCCGGATTACCAGACAGCCCTTATTACCCCTTATGCCAATCTGTCACAGGCGGAAAGGCCTCAGGTATATTGAGCTTTGGCATCAGGGGAGGAATTGAAGCCTGTACGAAATTTATCGACTCACTTGAGATGATATTACGCCTGGTTAATATCGGTGATGCCAAATCACTCGCCTGTCATCCGGCATCAACCACCCACAGGCAGTTAAATGAAGAAGAACTCGAGTCTGCCGGTGTGAGTGCTGACCTGGTCAGGATTTCTGTCGGCATTGAGCACATAGACGACATCATTGCTGATGTCAGCCAGGCGCTGGAAAACGCATAGCAAAAAAAAGAGTAATTCGGGAGGCAGGTTTAATCCATTACCTTCGCAAAATAATAAAGGTCGCCAAATAGGCGACCTTTTTATTGTTTTGTGGGACGACGGGAGTTGAATTTATACCATAACCTATTGAAAAATATGCACATAGATGAATTGAGTATTCAGCAGTACTGCTAAACATTCGACTATAACTCACGGGTAAGTCGGTTAAACAGGTAATCGCATGTAGTCCATATGAAGGTTACTGGCTGAGCCTGACTATCCTGCATGGAAATCGCTCTCAATCATCCCTTCGAGCCCTTTGAATTCCCCGCTTTGCTCATAAAACTCGCTCGTCAAGGAACTGGGCGCGAACATTGCTAGTGCCATGGTACTTTCATGCTTGCCGCTTGAGTTATGCGGATATCCATCCGGAACGATCCTTTATTTAAACCGGGGATGAGGGGCGTATTGAAATGCCGGCACGCCAGACCGGCTCCCCCATGACTTTCCTGCACAAGAGCAAGCAGTATATCGTGGTGGCAGTCACCCATGGCGGCGCCAATGTGGGTGCTTAACTGCTGGCCTATACACTACCCTGATTGACTCGGAATAGTGTAAAGTCATCTTTGCATCGGCTCGTTATCTCAGGATATAACAAACGTAAAACCGGAATCGTATCAATATGAACAGAACACTTTCTGAACGTGCAGGCGGGCTCATCCTGACATTGATCCTCGTTTTCAGCGAGAGCACCATTTCAGCCCAGGAACTTTCGACGCGAGACATCCCTGCTGGCCGCCAGGGCCAGGTGGATCAGTCCAGGGCAGATTCAGCCAACGGCGGGCGACCTGAAATCCATACTGTTGCAGACATGGAGAGCATGACCGGCTATACCGCGCCGGGCGCACGCGCCTATGCCAACCTGGCCGTTGCCGCCAGCGCCGGACAATGGCCGGTCACCCTCTACTACCGGTGCAAGTACCCCGCCGGCGGCACGTCGATCAATGCGCCCATGCCGCAACCGATGGAAGTCTTCGATGACGTTTATTCCCTGGGGGATGATGCGAACAACATCTGGGCTATAGATACCGAAGAGGGCATCATCCTGATCGATGCCCTGACCACCGAGGAAGACGCCAGAAACATCATTGTGAAGAACATGGAACGGGTGGGGCTTGATCCCAGGCGCATTCGCCACATCCTGGTGACCCATAACCACCTTGACCATTTTGGCGGGGCACCTTACCTGAAAGCCCTTTCCGGTGCGAAGATGGGCGCCAGCCGCCTGGACTGGGAAGGCGAATCCGCTTTTGGCTCGATGCCGCCGAAGGCGTTCGGCGATTACGACATCGCTGACGGCCAGGAGATCACGCTGGGCAGCCGCACCATCACCGCTATTCTCACCCCGGGGCATACACCGGGTACGCTCTCCTTTATCTTTCCGGTATCCGACAACGGCACCCAACATATCGCGGCGCTGTTCGGCGGCCAGGGCAAACCACGGGACATGGAATCACTGATGCTGTTCCGCCGCGGCCTTGACCATTTTGCCGATGCCACTGACCGGATGCAGGCCGACGTGGTGCTCTCCAACCACACCGTCGGGGATGACGGCCTGACCAGGATTGCGCAACTGGC
>Ga0181557_1006694_pt1 | contig 9903 bp, 5 predicted proteins | sample 011ome_23_FD_148632 | JGI IMG/M metagenome (GOLD analysis project Ga0181557, IMG submission 148632) | Coastal salt marsh microbial communities from the Groves Creek Marsh, Skidaway Island, Georgia - 011506CT metaG (spades assembly) | ecosystem: Environmental > Aquatic > Marine > Intertidal zone >... | reverse complement strand
TACACCAACACAATCTACCCCACTTCCACCACCACAATCTCCTCCTCCAGGTACACCAACACAATCTACCCCACTTCCACCACCACAATATCCTCCTCCGGGTACACAACAACCACAATCTCAAGTTCCAGGTAGACCACAATCTCAAGTTCCGGGTACACCACAATCTCAAGTTCCAGGTAGACCACAATCTCAAGTTCCTGGTACACCACAATCTCAAGTTCCGGGTACACCACAACCACAATCTAAACAATTACCAAATATAAATCCATTAATATCAGATGATTTATCTAATTCACCATCTGTTAATGAAGCAACGCCAATAAATGATGATATTGATGAAAATATAACATTAAATCAAAATGAATTATACAAAAAAAGATTACTTAAATATCTTAAAATTATAGGAATATTAGAATCGCAAAAATATAAGAACGTTAATGATATTAATGTTAATCCTTTTGATAGTATTAGTAAACTTATTGAAATTCCTTTATTAAATACTGATGATATATTAAAAAATATTAATAAAACTAAAAATAGCAATACATACATTTTTACATTAGAAAAAAATGCAAATAATGTTTTATTTTATGAAAAATTTGGTAGTGCAAGTGCATATGGATCTAATTATAAAACAATGATTATAGATAATAGTTTTACTATTAACAATCCAAATAGATTAATTAATTGTGGTACAAAATTTGTTACTTGTGATACTATAATACAACCTTCTAATTCTAATAAAAAAGAAATTAAATTATTACATACTGTTTCAAAATTTGCACTATATAATATTAATCCAAATGTGCCAATTATATATAAATCTTATAAATTAGATATTAAAGATTATAATAATATCGCACAAAAAATTTACCCTAATTTTCATAGTAGTATTTGTAATTCTGCTGGTAATAAATTAGAAAATGCAGATGCATATTGTTATATGAATGAGATTTTTAGTGGCGATGCTAGAGTATTTATTAGAAGATTTTCTCATGATCCAGAATTACTTTTAAATGGTATTTCTAATATAATAATTTCTATTTTAACTTTTTGGAGTATTGGTAAAAAAACTCATAATGATTGTCATATGGGTAATTTTTTATATACTAAATTAAAAGAACCTATAACTAATAATGAATTTTGCGAATATAATATTTATGGCAAAAAAATATATGTTGAAAATTTAGGATTTTTATGGTGTAGTTGGGATTATGGTCTTGCGGTTGATAATATAACAAAAAATATTCTTCATAAAAAATTAGATTTAAAAAATGGTGCATATTCTAGAAATTCTGATATTAGAAGAGCACTTGCTGTATTTGCACTTACACTCGAAAAAACGGATCATAATATAATATGTAATTTATATAAAAAATATAATAGCAATAAAGCAAGTTTAAATTATAAATATACTCATTTAATATATTCTATTATAGCCAATATTAAAGTAAACTTTAAAAGTGATCGAAATAAATATAATAAAGTTATTACTTATATTTTTCAAAATAAAGAAGTTGAATTTTTTTCAGAAATGGATAATTTTATTAAATTAAATAGTTTTGATCATGATAATATTGATATTATGTGTAATATGTATATAGATAAAGTTTCTACTTTTCTCACTAAAATAAAAATAAATGATTCCTTAAGAAAATTTATTGGTTTTATTGCAAATATTATTAAAAAAATAACAGACAATAATATTAATAATATAGAAGGTGGTATAAATGAAATAAATAAAAGAAATAAAAGAATTAAAAAAGGTAAAATACCTCATCATTGTAATATTATAGATGGTAATAAAAATATACCCGGTTCAATGCCAACTGATACAACTTTGAATTTATATATATATAAAGAATTTTTAAATTTATTAAATAAATCATCTAGATTAATTAAAACAACTAATGATAAGATTGTTAATAATGATGAATTTTATGAAGAGATTGTTTTAAAATTATTTAAAACGGTTTTAAGTAACAAATACGATGGGGCTGACGAAGAAGAATTATTTAATAATATAGTTAAAAAATGTAATTTATATAGAGGTGATGATTTATATAAATTAATAATTAATAAAAATATATGGAATGATAGTTTTAAAATAGATATTAAGGATAATTTATTTGAAAGAAGAGATTATATTGTTCAAATATTAGATAATATTTGTACTGATTATGGAAGATTTTTGAGTAAATTTGCTAACGAATCTCAAAAAATTAGTAATATTAATCACAATTTTTCAGATGAATTAACAATAATGACCATGAATTATTTTATGCGATATAATGGAATATTATTTTATGATGAATGGTCTTTGCCTGCAGATTATAAAATAATTAACAAAGACACGCCATATTATATCGGCAATGGTAATATTGGATATAGATGGAAAAAAATAACTGATATAAATATAAAAAATTATTATGAAAGAAATGGATCAGAAATAAGTATTTTTTTAACAAATTTAAATATTAAAAATTTATTAAAAGGTGATAATTATACTTTAACTGACATAGAAGTAAAAAGTACAAGTATTGATAGAATTCAAAAAATTTATGATCCTTTTGTAGTTTCACATTATTTATTATATTGTGAAAATAATAGTAAAGAATTTTATATAATAGATACTGATATTAATACATTATTAGTAGAAAAAAATAGAATATCATAAATAAAATATTCTATTTTTTCCTATTTTTTCCTATTTTTTCCTATTTTTTCCTATTTTCTCTTTTTTTTTACATTACATCCGCGAGAGTATCGTAATCAAATGGATCATATTTATCGCTGTCATCATCCACATTGATTTCACCTTTTAAAATATTAATACAATCCTCAATATACACTTTTGTAGATCGCGTCTTGCCTTTTACTTCGATAAAGTAAGTCATTCCGTTGAGAAGATAAATTTAAATTATCTTCTTTTCTATCAATTTTTTTTTAAATTTATATATTTTCATCCATTTTTATTTTATTATATCTACTATTTGTATGTAATCCATGTGCCATTTTTTCACTTATTTCTTTTAGTTCATTATTTGTTAAATTTTTTTTTCTTATATAAGTTGCATAGGATATTCTCAACCATCTTAAACTAATATTTTCATTATATATAGAACTAAAAATTTTAGTTATTTTTTTTCCCAAAGTATTACTAGTTTTATCTAAGAATTTATCTTGATCTCTCTTTTTATTTTTAAATAAATATTCTCTTACTAAATTACTTAATATATTTGGTATTAATATTTTTTGTTCTCCAAATACATTGCTTGTTTTATAATTTTTAAATATAAAATATTTTGGATTATAATCTAAATCACAAATTAAATAATTATGATCTTCGGATAATTCTAATTCATTATTTTCTAATAATATTATCATATTTGAATATTCTAAACGCCGTGGTGGTATTAATGTATATAAACCATAAATTATCTTATCTTCTATATTAGTTAATTTTTCTATATTATTTAATAATATATCTTCATTATAATTATTTATTATTTTATTTATTTCTGTGTTTTTTATTGAATTATTATCCCTTTCATAATCGTATTCTTTTCCAATTTTTATAATATATTTTGCTATTTCATTATATATATTTTTTTTTTTATAATATTCTATATATGAACATAATACTGAAAATGGTATTAAATATGTTTTAATAGTTATTTTATTATTATATTTATTAAATAAATAATTAAATAAAATATTATTTTCTAAATAATATAATTCATCAATAATATATGATATATCATTTTCATTATTATCATTATTTAGAATATTTAATAATATATTCATATCAATATCTTTGTTTGTAATCTTTTTATGAATTCTCTTTATTTTTATAGAATAGTCATTTACTGTTTCTTTTTTTAAATTTTTATATCCTCTTTTTTCCCATAATGATATAATATTATTTTTTATTTCAAAATTATTATAAATATCTTCTTTTAAATTATTTGAATTAGATTTTTTTTTATTTGTTTTATTTTTTTCTTTTCTATAATTTTTCATATATTCCCTTTTTTTTTCATTTTTATTTTTCTCTCTCATTATTATATTCTCAGCATCTATAATATTCATTATTAATTATTTATCTATTATATTTTTAAATATAATAAAAAAAATTTTTACTGATCGTTAACCAAAGTTCATTTTTATTTCTGAATTTCCTGATTTAAGAGCTGCTAAAGCTTCTAAATCTGATTCATCGTTGCCCGTAAGAATACCCGATGCAGGTGCTAGAGTTGGAGTTGGAGGAGGAGGGGGTGGTGATGCTGGAGCTGAAGGAGGAGGAGGTGGTGGTGATGCTGGAGGTGGAGACGGAGAGCCTCTAAATGCATCATATTCATCATACTCTCTCACCTCACCAAAATCGTCAAAATCACTCCAATCATCATCGTCACTATTATCGCCATCACCACTGCCATCTTCGGTAGATGCTGGTGCTAGAGCTGGAGGAGCAGCGGGTGGAGGAGGAGCAGCGGGTGGAGGAGGAGCAGCGGGTGGAGGAGGAGCAGCGGGTGGAGGAGGAGCAGCGGGTGGAGGAGGAGCGGGGGGTTGTATATAGTTTAATTCACCACCATAATTCATAGCTACGGTATAATACTTACCTGTATTTTGATTTGTATCAAAATTCCATTCGCATGCATTAGGATCATCATTTAGTAATTTAAAGCTATATGTTCTTCTTCCAGAACCAAAACCAGGATTTAAAGGCCAATGATCAGGATTTTTTTCCCATTTATAATCAATTTTACATAATCCCCGTTTTTTATCTGGACTCATACCCAAATTACTTATTTTAATATCTGTTGCATTATAACCTGTATTTTTTGTTGGATCTGGACCCATATATTCTTTTATATAATCTGATAAAATTTTTTGTTCTAATTTTGAACAATCCATTATACATTCGGGTTCAACTGGTATAGGAGAAGGGGGAGGGGTAATGGGAGGGTTTGATATCATTTCTGTAGAAGGAGAACTAGTCGTTAATCCATCCCACATAGATGAAAATAACTGTCCTTGAACTATATCTTCAGATGCTTGTTCTGTTGCAGCTCTTTCTAGTTCACCAATTCGACCTGTTAAAGTTGTTTTTTCTTTAGTAAGATCATCAATCTCATCATTTAATTCTTCAATTTCGCCTTGGAGATCCAATATACCTTCCTCTGCACTACTTAAATTAGATTCTGCGGTTTTAAGACTATTTTGTAAAGCGGTAATTTGTGTGTCAGAAGCAATTTCGTCCTCTGTTTTAGTTTGTAAATTTGTTCTTACTTGTATTAATGTTTGATCGAGAGTTTTTTTTGTCTCAATTAAAGTTTGATGTGTTACTTTTAAATTATCTAATTCACTTTGAATACCTTGTTTGCTTTGTTCTGTTGTTTTTAAATTTTCTGATAAAGATTCTATATCTTTATTTAATTTTGCAACTTCAGTATCTAAACCATTTTTAGCAGTTGTTAATTGATTAATAGTTTCATTTAATAATTGTTTATCACATTTTTGAACCGTTATCATACAAAATAAACGTTTAATGAAACATAATAAAGAATTTTCAGGAGTTGGAATATAGTACATTCCGTTATCAATTTTTATATAACTTTTGTAAGTTAAATCGGAACGATTAATTCCTAAACTATCATTTGTTACTTGATTTAATATAATTTTATTTGTGTTTGTTTTTTTGATATATTGTACTAAATTTGGATTGACATATTCATTGTATTCTCCTGTATCTATAATATCTTTATTCACTAAATGCCAATTTAATCCAAGTGTTAAAGGATTTTCACAAAATAAAGGATTGCGCCACCAATTATCTCCTCCGGCAAAACAACCTATATTTTTAGCATCTACACATGTAGAAGAAAAATTTTCAATAATATCATCATCATTTTCATTAGTCATATTATCGTTTTCATTAGTCATATCATAGTTTTCATTAGTTATATCATCATTATCATTAGTTATATCATCATATTCAATATTATCATTTTTATGAAATAACATAAAAACAATAAGAATTATAATAATTATTGTTAGAATAATTATTGAAAATATATATTTATTCATAATATTTTTAATTATCTCTAAAATTATATAATATTTTATTACAATAGATTATAGTAACACATATGAAAAATAAAAATGAAAAAAAATGTCCTGAAGGAAAAATTTTAAATCCAAAAACAAATAGATGTATAAAATTAAAAGAAAATAAAAATGAAAAAAAATGTCCTGAAGGAAAAATTTTAAATCCAAAAACAAATAGATGTATAAAAAAAAATATATTTAAAAAAGATTTAAAAAATGATAATTATAAAAATTATAATAAAAATATAAATATTAGTATGGATATTAATAAAGAAATTATAGCTAATCTTAAAATAATTCAAGAATATGAAAAAACTTTAGGAAATACATTTAAATCAAATTCATATTTAAAAGCGATCAAAATAATTGAATTATATCCAAAAAATATTAATAATGTATCTGAATTATCTAATTTAAAAGGGATAGGTGAAAAAATATTAAAAAAAATTGAAGAATATATAATTAATGGTAAAATAAAAAAAATAGATGAAATTAATGATGATGAAAAATATAATTTAAGATTTAAATTGGCAAATATTTATGGTATTGGTCCGAGTAAAATAGATGAATTATTAAAAAAAATTAATTCATTTGATGATTTATATAATAATAAAGAACTTTTAAATAAAAAACAACAGATTGGTTTAATGTATTACAATGATTTACAAAAAAGAATTCCATATGAAGAAGGAAAAGAACATTATGATATTATAAAAAAAAATATAAATGAATTATCAAAAAATATAGAATTTGATATGGTTGGTAGTTATAGAAGAAAAAAAAAAGATTTAGGTGATATTGATATTTTGATTAAAGACAATAATAATATCGAATTAAACAATTTAATTAGCATATTAAATAAAAATAATTATATTGTTGAAAATTTAGCAAATGGTAAAAAAAAATTTATGGGAATATGTAAATTAAACGAAGAATCTACAGGAAGAAGAATAGATATTTTATTATGTGATAACAAACATTATTATTTTACATTATTATATTTTACTGGATCATATGAATTTAATATTAAAATGAGAAAAAAAGCATTAGAAAAAGGTTATTCATTATCTGAATATGGTTTTACAGATATTAATACAAAAGAATTAAAATAATTTAATATAAATTCAGAAGAAGATATATTTAAAATATTAGATATGAAATTTGTAAAACCAGAAAATAGATAATTAAATATTATTTTTAATTTATTTAATATTATTAATAAGAATATTAAATTAAATGAAAAATATTGGATATTCGTCAACTATTTATTTAAGTATTTTAGTTATAATTATATTTTTATATTTAAATAATTGTAAAAAAGAAAATTTTAGTCAATTATGTCCCGATTATTGTCACGATAATAAAATATTTTATAATATGGATATATGTAAACCATGTTTTAGTAAAGGTGGTAAATATGAAAAAACAAAAGATGAATTAGATAAGGTTAATATATTATTATTGCCACCACATTCGGAAAATTGTCCTGGAATATGTAAAAAAACTTCATATAGATACGGAATATGTTCTAACTGTTTTAAAAAAGGGGAAATATATGGTGATATAGAGGAAAACTGTGGTAATTATTGTCATAAGTTTTCAAGTAAAACAGGAAGATGTAAAAGTTGTTTTCTAAAAGATGGTAGATTATATGTTGATGATACAAAAAAAAAAATACTAAAAGAGAATGTAGAGAATGGTGTAATGAAAAATCTTTTAGATATGGTATTTGCGCCCCATGTTTTAAAAAAGGAGGAAAATTTTCTGATATTAAAGAACCATGTTATGAAGAGTGTAATGAATTCTCTTCGAGAAATGGAAGATGTTCTAATTGTTTTAAAGAAGGTGGTAGATATTTTCATAAAAAAGATTTTACATTTCCAAAAACAAGTACATACAAAGCATACATTTCACCTGAAATTAAAGATGATTTATCATATAATTGTCCCCATTATTGTACTACTAAATCCAATAAAAATGGTTCATGTAAAGCATGTTTTGAAAAAGATGGTATATATGAGAATACAAAAGATATATGTTATGATTATTGTAATATATTTTCTAATCCTGAAGGATCATGTAAACCATGTTTTTATAAAGGAGAACGATTATATGTTGAACCAAAACTCGATCCACCACCACCTCCTGTAAAGAATGAAGAACAGCCAAAAATTGAATTACAATTATATACACCACCTCCACCACCTAAAGATCATAGTGAAGGATGTCATTGGTATTGTAATGAAAATTCATATCCTTTAGGAAATTGTTCTAAATGTTTTCAAAAAGATGGTGCTTTTTTTGAAGTTACGAAAAAATGTATGAATTTTTGTACTAAATTAAATAAGGATTTAGATTTATGTAAACCTTGTTTTGAAAAAGGTGAAAGATTATATGTTGAACCAAAACCTAAAATTGAAAAACAACAAATTAATAGTATACCTGTTGAAAATCCACCTAAATGTGCTGAATGGTGTAATAATAAATTTTTATTTAATAATATAAATTATGATAAATATTGTTTAAGAGATGTTAGTAATTTAGGTAAAAATTGTTATAAAGATAGAACACATATTCCAGAAAAAGTAATAGAACCAGAAAGTTGTAAATGTGAAAATGGAACACCTGATAAAAATATTGATTGTGTTAAAGATAAAACTATTGAAAAATGTGTTACATGTTATGATGGAACTACTTTAAATTCTGATAATAAATGTGTTTTAAATACGTGTATATGTGAAAATGGAACACCCCATACTGGTTTTAATTGTCCTGACACTACTAAACATAGTTGTTCTATCTGTAATGATGGTTATGTGCTTGTTAAAGATAAATGTTATAAACGTTATGAAGAGTATGACACGGATGATGTAAAAAATAAATATAATCCAATAGAAAATAAAGGTTATTTTAATTTAATTGAAAATTTTCAAGACTTTACTTCTATAAGTAATTATATTGATCCAAACGATGGTGGTCCCGTTAATGAAGATGAAAATATGTCAGTGGCAAAAGTTGATAATGCCAATACATTAAAATCATGTAAAGAACATTGTAATATTTTTGATACATGTGGTGGTATTGCATACAAAAAAGGTTCAAATGATGAATGCTATACTATGAGTACATCACAAAGTTGGTTAAGTAGAGATAATCCTGAAAATCTAAATGATATTTGGACCACCTATAAAAGATTAAATCCTGAAATTCCTCCACAATTAGATATTGATGGTTCTAAACGCAAAATACAATATTTTCGTTATAAACCTAAAATTGATTTTAAAATTAGATTTAATCAAAACGCTCCTATAAATTATAATTATGATATTGATATTTCAACGGGTGAACCTACAAATGATATAACTAAATCAAAAAATATTGGTACTATTGAAAGTTGTAAAAAATTATGTAAATCATTAGATAGTTGTGGTGGATTTTCTTATAATAAAAAAAATAACGAATGTTATTTAAAAAATAATAATTTACCCACACTTTCATTGCCAGAAAATTTTGATTATGATACTTATGCTAAAATGAATATTACTGGTAGTAAACCAGAATACCCAAGTTGTCCTGTAAATTGTCAAGAAGAAACCATAGAAAATTTATTTAGAGATGATTTTGTTGACGAGTGTGTAAGACCACAAAATACAGGCGAGAATTGTTTAAATGATTATCCCAGTATGGATATAATTGTTCAACTTCAAATTGATAAAATAAATAAAATAGCAATTCAAAAAAATAAAGAAGCGGAATTAGCATTAGAAAATAGTTTACAAAAAAAAAACG
>Ga0181557_1006680_pt1 | contig 9916 bp, 10 predicted proteins | sample 011ome_23_FD_148632 | JGI IMG/M metagenome (GOLD analysis project Ga0181557, IMG submission 148632) | Coastal salt marsh microbial communities from the Groves Creek Marsh, Skidaway Island, Georgia - 011506CT metaG (spades assembly) | ecosystem: Environmental > Aquatic > Marine > Intertidal zone >... | reverse complement strand
CGCACACAGATCCACCACTCGGCGAGGACTCCGACTGGTCAGCTGAACGGGGGACGCTCGTCGAAGCGCATGCTCACGCGGCCCGACGCCCGCCACAGACGTGCAACGGTGTCGGTGTCCTCCTCGGTCACCAGGTTGCCCATGACGCGCAGAGCGACCGTCATCAGCATCCGCGAGCGCATGCCCACCGGGCCCAGGGTCGGCAGCAGACCCGGCACGGTCAGGTAGCCCGCAAGGCGTCGGGCGATCGAGAACGCCGTCCCGTAGCGCTGCCGCAGGATCGGTGCCCACTGACGCGTGTAGTTGATTCCTGGATTCGGGATCGTGTCTGCGAGGAGCTCCGCCGCCAGACGACCGGTCTCGAGTCCGTAGTCGATGCCCTCGCCGTTGAGGGGGTTGACGCAGCCGGCCGCGTCACCGACAAGCAGCCAGTTGGCGCCCGCGACACCACTGACGGCACCGCCCATCGGCAGCAGGGCCGACCACGGGTCGCGCACATCACCCGTGAGCTTCCAGTCCTCGCGCTGCTGATCGGCGTAGTGACTGAGCAGCTGCCGCAGGTTGATGTCGGCCGGGTGCTTGTCTGTCGCCAGCGTGCCGACGCCGACGTTGACCTCACCGTCGCCGAGCGGGAAGACCCAGCCGTAGCCGGAGAGGATCTCGCCATCGGTTCCGCGCAGTTCGAGGTGCGATGAGATCCACGGATCATCGCTCCGCTCGGACTTGATGTAGCTGCGGGCCGCGACGCCGTAGGCGGTGCCGCGATGCCACTCACGGCCCAGCCGTCGACCCAGCTGCGAGCGCGCACCGTCGGCGACGACGAGTCGCTTGCAGGTGATCGTCCTCTTCTCCGCGCTCTTTCCGGGACCCGTCGAGAAGACGACACCGCCAACGCGATCGCCGTCCATCACGACATCCACAGCGCGATGCCCCTCGATCGCCGTCACGCCGGCCTCGAGGGCCACCTCACGAATTCGGGCATCGAGCTCGACACGGGGCGCAGCACCGCCGTTGCGGGGCAGGGAGCCACCCGGCCAGGGGAGGTAGAGCTCCTGCCCGAACCCGGCGGCGCGCAGCCCCCAGTTGCGGGCCCGGCCCTCAAGCCAGGGGGAGAGCCCGAGTTCGTCCATCTCGGCGATCGCGCGAGGGGTGAGCCCGTCACCGCATGGCTTGTCCCGTGGGAACGTCTCGGCGTCGACGAGGGTGACGTCGAGACCGTGGCGGGCCGCCCAGGCAGCTGTCGAGGATCCGGCAGGGCCGGCCCCCACAACGAGGACGTCAGTATCGGGGGCGGCGGTCATAGCCCCCTCATTCTTCCCGACTCAGCGGGATCCAGCGAATCGCGAGCTCAGCAGCCCCTGGGCGGTGGCAGCACCCAGCACCACCAGCAGGCCGCCGACCGGCTGATTCCAGCTGATGTGCTCATCAAGCAGCACCGCGCCGGCGATCACCGCCACCAGCGGCGTCAGGTACGTCACGGTGCTGGCCGTCGTCGCGTCCGAGAATCGAATGACGCGGAAGTTCAGCATGTAGGCGATGCCGCTCCCCAGGATGCCCAACGCCAGCATCGCGAGCACTGACGACGACTGGATGGGGGAATGCGCGTAACCCGTGACAGCCACCAGCGGGATCGTCTGCAGGAAGCCCATGACCATCAGCCCGGTCGCGAGTGCGATCGGCGGCAGGGTGGAGGCTGTCGCCCCGCCGGTGAGGTGCCGGCGCACATACGGGAACGAGATTCCGTAGAGCGAAATCGCGATGACGCAGGCGCCCATCCCCAGCCACGTTCCCCCACCAAGTCCCTGCCAGACGCCGAGGACGACGAGGATGCCGGCGAAGCCGATCCCCAGGCCGACCATCCGCTGCCTGGTCGGCTTCTCCTCAGGGAACGCGATCAGGATGGCCACGAGGGTCATCAGGGGCGTCGCACCGTTGATGATGCCCGCCACTGCCGATGAGATGTGCTCCTCGCCGAAGCTGAACAGGAACCACGGGACGGACGTCATCATGAGTGCCGCGATGAAGATCGGCAGCCATAGCCGTCGCGGGGCCAGCGGCGTTCGCGTCACCGCGGAGATGACCAGCATGGTGACGAGTCCCAGGAACAGCCGGCTCATCGCCACACCGGCAGGGGTCAGGGACAGCAGGCCGAGCTTGATGAAGTAGAACGACCCACCCCAGATGAGAGCCAGGATCAAGTAGGCGGGCAACCAGGTGCGCGGTGAAGACGTGGTCACACGCCCTCACTCTTGAGCAGCGACTTCTTGACTTCCAGTCCCCACCGGTAGCCCGCAAGGCTGCCGTCACTGCGGATGACACGGTGGCATGGGATCGCCAGCGCGACCTCGTTGGTGGCACAGGCTCGCGCTACCGCTCGGACCGACGACGGACGTCCGATTGACTCAGCGACCTGCGTATAGGTGCGCGTCTGGCCGGCTGGGATCTCGCGCAGGGCGTCCCACACGCGTGCCTGAAAGGCCGTTCCATGGACGTCGACGGGCAGGTCGGGCGCCGGACGACCACCCGCGATCAGTCCGAGGGCTGTCATCACGTCTGCCATGGCCGCATCGTCGCGCACGAGGTCTGCCCGGGAGAACTCCCCCTCCATCTCCGGCACGAGTTCGCTCTCCTTGCCGATCCGAACGGACGCAAGGCCTCGAGGAGTCGCCACGGCGAGGATGTCGCCCACCGGTGTGGCCACCACGGACCACAGCAGCGGCTGGTCGACCACCCCCGTCACATACTCCGACGGGGTCATGGCCAGTCTCCTCGCTGCCTGCTCGTAGAAGGCGCGGACGGAGCCGTATCCGCCGGCGAACGCCGCATCAAGAACGGAGTCAGAGGTGCGAAGGGCGTCACGGGTGCGCTCCGCGCGCAGAGCCTGACCGAACTGACGCGGGGAGATGCCGAGGATCTCATCGAAGTCGCGTTGCAGCTGCCGCGTGCTGCACCCCATGGACGCCGCCAGCTGCGTCACCGGGAGCGGACCACCGTGGTCCGTCATGCGCTGGCACGATGCCTGCACGCGGGTTCGGGCGGAGCTCATGATCGAAGGCTAGGGCCGGACGTCGGCGTGCCTCACTCCGGTTTGCGACACCAGCCCGTACCCGGACCGCTAGAGCGGAGGACTCGTGACGATGCGATTGAGACCCGCCTGCCGAGCGAGTTCGAGAGCGCCCTCGGATCGGTCGAGGACGGAGTCGACGCTCTCGCCACGGCTGATCAGGGTGACGCCCGCGCACATGTCCTGCTCGAGATCGCCGAAGGACAGCGGAATGGGCTCATTGACCGTCTTCTGCATGCGCTCGACCACCCGGACTCCACCCTTGAGGTCATGAACACCTCGGAGGATCACGATGAGCTGCGTCTCATCGATCCGTGCCACGAGATCCCCCGAGCGCAGGGAGTCCGAGATCCGGCCGATGATCACCTGAACCACCTCGTCACTCACGGCCGGCCCGTACTCCTGGCGGATGCCCGGAAGGCCGTCCAGCGAGCAGCTGACAATTGCCGTCTCCTTGCCCGTGCGGGGGGTCGCCGAGAGCAGCCACGCCACCTCGTTCAGGACCTGCTCGCGGTCCGCGATACCGCCCCCTTGCTCCGGGGATCCAGCGGTGGGGCCGAGGGCGCGCACATCCCGGAACTCGACCAGCCAACCGTTGTCGCGGGGGACGGCGAACACCGCCATCCTGCGGCCATAGCCCGCAGGGTCGGTCAGCCGCAGCCAGTGCGGTCCGGTCGCGGCGTTGGTGAGGACGGTCGAGAGGAGTCGGGCATCGTCGCAGGCCAGAGCCGCTGCCAGTGGTGTCCCGACCGTGAGACGCTCGTCGGACCACCACAGGGTGCGTCCGTCCGCGTCCACCGCTGCGTAGATGTCGCCAGCCTGGTGCGCGAGTGCCTGACGTTGAGCCGATGTCGGAGCAAACTCCTCGTACGCGTCCACAGTGTCCTCCATCAAGGCCCCTCAGCCCACTGCGCTGCCCGAACGGCAGCATCACCCACGCTACGCGTATCGAACGGCAGAGGGGCCGTGTTGACCGGTCAGAAAGCCGGACTCAGACGTGCCGCACGCGCGCGGCCCCGGATTCATCGAAGGCCAGCAGGGCAATGCCGTGCTCGTCGAGCGGCACGCGATCCGTGCCGTCCGTTCCGAGGGTCACGTGGATCTTCTGAGTGCTCCACTTGGTGATGTCAAGAAGCAGCTCCGAGAGTTCCGCATCAGTGAAGTGCTCGTGCGCCTCATCCACCAGCTCGTCCGTCATGTCAGACGGACGCCAGATGACGGCGTCGACCAGGCGCAGCGCAACCTTGTGGCGCTCACTCAGACCACTCGTCTCGTAGTGGTCGATCTGGTCAGTGACGTCATCAGTCGCACCATCGTCCCGTGCATCCACGAGCCGCAGCGACTGGCAGATCCGGCAGTCGTGCTGGCGCGCACACCTCAGGCGGACGAGTTCGGTGGTGACCGGATCGAGCACCTGCGAACGCATGACGGTGTCCTGGTAGGCGCCAAGAAGAGCCACCAGTTGCTTGTCGCGACCCAGTGGCCTGCCATCGTCCCCGACCGGCACCCGAACAGCCCGCGTCATCCGAGACCTCCGAGCAGCCGAGCGGCCGCAATCTGCAACCGCATGCGAGCCTCGATCGCATAGGACGCCATCAGCAGGTCCGCGAAGTGCCCGTCCGGGAAGAACGAAACAGCATGCTGCACTGTCGCGTCGTCGAGGCCCGCAACGTCGATCAACTCCTGGTCGATCACCGCGCACACGGCCCTCTCACGGTCAGTCACCGCGATGCATCGGGAAGCGGAATCCGTGAGGGCCATGGCAATGCGATCGGTGACCAGAGCCAGCAGTACGGGTTCGACCACGTCCTCGGCTCGGGCGATCACGGCGTCAAGAGCATGCACGGCATCCGGTTGCAGGTCCCTGAGGGTCACGCCTTGAATCGTAACTGCGAGGATGCCGAGGTGAGCCGACCCGACGTGATCCTGATCGACCTCGACGGCACGATCACCGACTCCATCCCGGGAATTCTGCGCTGTCTGCGAGAGGCTCTGCCCACACTGGACATGCAGGACGTATCCGACGGCGAATTGCAGACGTGGCTTGGTCCGCCACTGCGCGTGACCCTCCTCGAGCGTTACGGGCGATCCGAGGAGGACCTGGACCGTTTCGTCCAGGCCTATCGAGCGGTCTACTTCGGTGGGGGCGAGTACGAGTTCACCGTCTTCCCCGGCATGGATTCCTTCCTGCAGGCCGCTGCCGATTCCGATTCCCGACTCGTGCTTGCGACGGCCAAGCCGATCGAGTCGGCCACTCGCGTTCTCACGCGCGCCGGGCTCATCGACCACTTCGACTTCGTCAGTGGCACCGAGCTGGACCTCATGCGTCAGGACAAGCCGAGCATCATCCAACACGGAGTCGAGAGCGTGGGACTGTCGCTCAGCGACGCCACCGCGGTGATGATCGGCGACCGCAAGGAGGACGTCCTAGGAGCCAAGCACCACGGCATCACAAGTGTGGGAGTGACCTGGGGCTATGCCGCGCCCGGGGAGCTCGAGGGTGCCGACCCCGATCACCTCATTTCCCATCCACAGCAACTACTGGACCTTCTTCCTGCCCAGAGGTAGGTATCGGTCCGATACGCAGTAGGGGAGTTCCTCGCACTGAGGCGTTGTCGCCCACGGGTCGGAGGAGGCTGCATGGCGCTGCGCAGGAGGCGACGCGCGCTGCGCACCCCGTGGTGGATCACCGCCTCGATCCTCGTCATCGCGGCCATCGTGCTGGGAGCCCTCGTTCGCTTCAATATCTCCCAGGAAACGACCAACCACGAAGCCATCGCCCTCGAGTCGTCGTCCGCGATCGCCCAAGACCTCACGCGCACCCTGAGTGGCTTCTACACCCCGACGATCGCTGCAGAGGGCTTCGTTGGCGGCGTGGTCGGTCAGGCGGCCGCCGCGAATACGGATGTGGCCGACGATCTCGTCACGGCATGGCCCTCCTTCACTGCTCCGTTCGAGGACTACCTCGGTGACGCCCTCCTGGACTTCCAGCTTGCTCCCGAGGCGATCGTCACCTACTCGGCCAGACCTGAGCGCAACGCGAGCGCGCTCGGGCACAACCTGCTCGTCGACGACGCCCGTCGTGATCAGACCCTGGCTGCCATCGAGGCGCGTGGTCCCGTGGTCTCCGGTCCCATCGACCTGATCCAGGGCGGGAGGGGCCTGATCATTCGCCAGGCGGTGTTCCTTCCCGGTCTGGCCCCGTTCGCCGAGCGGTTCGCTGAGCGGTCAGGCGACACCACGGCCTATCCATGGCTCAGCCGAGTCCCCGATGATTTCTGGGGAATGTCCACCGTCGTGATCGACTTTGACGCCTTGTCTGCCGCGCTGGACTCCCGTGGGTTGCCCGACGAGCAAGTAGGCCTCTTCAGTGTGAACGGCGACGGCAGCCTGGCTGAAACGATCTGGGGTGGCCTTGCCCCCGATGCTCCGTATACGGCGCAGCAGGAGCTGGCCCTTATGGACGGATCGACGTTGATCGTTCGCGTGGAGTTCCCCGTCGCCCCGTGGTGGCACTACTGGGCCGTCGCACTCGGAGTACTCGTCCTCGCCCTGCTCGTCCTGGCACTGGCCTCCTTCGCCTATCGGGAGCAGCGTCGCAACCAGCTCGGATTCACCTTCAGTGAGGCCATCAGTCACCTGACCACCCGTGAGGCTGTGCTCGAGCGCACGAGTGTCTTCCTGTCTGACCTGTATCCGGGTCTTCAGGGGCGGATCACCTCACCTGAGCCTCATGCCTGCCAGGTGGAGATCCCCCTCGGGAGTGCTCAGTCCGACGAGCATTTCATGACGCCGGCCCTGCTCAAGTGGAATGCGACCCAGTTCGACGAGGTCCAGTGCACGATCGAGGTTGAGTCGAACGGACCTTTCGATCCGCGTGAACTGAACGAGATCGTCAAGTTGATTCGACGGATGCTGGGCGCGTCTCTGGGTGCACTCAGTCGAGAGGTGCACCTCGAACGTCGTGCCTCCGTGGATCACCTGACCGGCGTGTTCAATCGGACCCAGATGCAGCCGGTGTTCGACAGAATGATCGCCGAGGCTGATCGTTCGGATTCATGGTTGACGGTCGCGTGCCTGGACGTCGACGACTTCAAGGCCGTCAACGACACTCTCGGTCACCTGTTCGGCGATGAAGTCCTGAAGGTGGTGGCGTCGGCACTGAAGGGATCCCTGCGTGCCTCCGATGCCGTCGTGCGCTTCGGCGGTGACGAGTTCGTCGCGATCGCCCTCGTGGACGATCACGATCGGGGAACGGACGTGTCCCTGCGCATCCACGAACAGGTGGCGCACGCGCTCTCGGACATCAGCCGTGGCCAAGGGGACATAACGGTCTCACTCGGATACGTCGTTGCTCCCGGACGAGAGCACGCCCCACTCGAGAGCCTGCTGGAGCAGGCCGACGCTGCGCTCTATGAAGCGAAGGCGTCAGGTGGGGCACTCATCCGGGAGCGAACGCGTACCGATCAGGATTCGATCAGGTGAGGCAGCCGGCCTCGTAGAGGTCCGAGGGGATCTCGGCGTCGTCAGGCACGGCGGTCGGATCATCGGCATTCATCGTGCCGCAGACCTGCCCCTGGGTCTTGGGGATCCAGAACTGGCCTTCGGCCTGGAAGATGAAGCTCGTGGGAGCTCCCATGTCGGAGCCCTCTTCGCCGAGAGTGCCACCAGTGACGGCCCAGCCGTCGGAGCAGTCGACTGAGTCCAGGGTGTAGACGTTGGTCGCGCCGAGAGCGGTGGCGGCGTCCTGCGCGGGCTGCGCGAGAGCGTCCATCGTGCACTCGGTCATGCCGCCGACGGCCTCAGTGCTGTCACTGCTGCTGGAGCAGGCGGCGAGGGTGCCGACGGCGAGCAGCGCCGTGGCGCTAAGAATTGCAATACGCATGGGAATCCATTCTGTGTAGCTTGATGAGACATTGCTAGGAGCGAAGTCTACTCAATGCGTGGGGGTGGATTTACGCCCTGCGTGCGCAGGCCCTAGACTTCGGACGCTTTGCCAGCAACTCGCGCGAGTGGCGGAATAGGCAGACGCGCACGGTTCAGGTCCGTGTGCCCGAAAGGGTGTGGGGGTTCAACTCCCCCCTCGCGCACCGAACGAGAAGGCTCCTGCCTCACCTTCTGGTGAGGGGGAGCCTTCTTCGTTGCTGGTGGACCAACCGCTGGCCTCGGGCCAGCAGACAACCCAGTGGCCGAGTGCGTTGCCGTAAACAAGGGTGCGCGTGCACACCGCGCCACCAAGGCCAGAGGCCAGCGAGGCGGGGGAGGATCCAAGGATCACCGAGCGGTGCACCATTGATTGCGCACCACGCCCGGATTCCTGGGTCAGGATCCGAGGGGCTCAGCTTTCTTCCAGGAGTGGTTCCTCTCGACCCGAGCCACCTCGAGGGTGTACTCCTCATAGAAGTTCGTGCGCCCGAGCTCCTGGGCCTGCCGGTGCTCGCTGTCCTGACGCCAGCGACCAATCGCGTCGAGTGAGTCGAAGTACGCGAGCGTGACACCCTCTCGGGTTGCTGGATCACGGAATCCCACGTGGTCGACGTATCCCTCGATGCCACGCACGCACTCATCCATGCGGTGCGACCACTCGGCGTAGAGCTCCGCGTTGTCGGCCCTGCGAGTCGAACGAAAGATGACGACGTGCACGGACGCAGTCTGGCATCACACGTGAGGATGGAGCCAAGACTTCAGGGATCCGTCCTGCGGGAGCGGGATCAGTGTGGTGGGTGCCGGGCTTTCCACCGAGATCCACTCCTCTGAATCCTCGAGGTCCAGCAGCAAGGACTGAGGTTCGCCAGGTCAACGCGCTGGGATGCGCCCGACCACCTCGATGCCTCCAACCTCATCCATGCGCACGACGACGCCCTCACCCGAACTCGGAGCGATGCCGGTCAGGTCGATGATGTTGGCCTGATGGCCGACGAGGAGCACGACTCCAGGTTCACCCCGGTGCTGACGGATCAGGTTTCTCGCCTGTCGCTCCTGCTTGCGGGCCTGAGCCGTCGATGCCGTGAACACGGAATCGAGAGACGGTGTCGGGCGCACGGCGCCCACCCTCATCAGCCGAGCAGTGTCGAGCGCGCGGCACCAGCGACTCGAACGTACCTGCGTCACGGGCACGCGCTCCTTGCGCAGCTCCCGGCCGATGCCCCGAGCCTGCTCTCGTCCCTCCTTCGACAGGTTGCGCTGGGTGCTGCAGTCACCGAGTCGGAATCCGGGCGGATCGCCACCGCCGGGGGCAATGGCGTGCCGGTAGAGAATGACCAGACCGTCCTGCGTCCTCAGGTCACGCCACAGCGACTCGCTGGCCTGCACTGCAGGCGCCATCGCTGCGACGATCACCGCGGTGATGACCGCGGCCAGGAGTCTTCTCACGTGCCCTGCCTACCCGCGGTGCTCGTCTTCGGCAACTCCAGAGGCGCGGTTCGTCAGTGTTTGGGAGCATCACTGGGTGACCACCCCCTCCGAGAAGCGCGCCGTGACATCCGTGCCCCTGCAGCCCATGCTCACCGATCGCTGGAGCCCGCGAGGCTTCGACCGCGAGTACGCGCTGAGCGATGACGAGCTCACTGCTCTCCTAGAGTCCGCGCGCTGGGCTCCATCGGCTGGCAACAGCCAGCCCTGGCGGCTGATCCCCGGACGCCGGGGTGACGCAGCGTTCAACCTCATCCTCGGCAGCCTTGATGACGGCAATCAGCTGTGGGCGCAGTACGCGAGTGCGCTGATCGTGATGGCTACACAGGTGATGGATGACACTGGCAGGCAACGCCGGTGGGCCTGGTACGACGCCGGGCAGGCGGCGGCAGATCTCACGATGCAGGCCGGCGCTCTCGGCCTCGTCGTCCATCAGATGGG
>Ga0181557_1006669_pt1 | contig 9927 bp, 2 predicted proteins | sample 011ome_23_FD_148632 | JGI IMG/M metagenome (GOLD analysis project Ga0181557, IMG submission 148632) | Coastal salt marsh microbial communities from the Groves Creek Marsh, Skidaway Island, Georgia - 011506CT metaG (spades assembly) | ecosystem: Environmental > Aquatic > Marine > Intertidal zone >... | reverse complement strand
ACGGCAACGTTTCGCGTCACACCGTTCGACGGCAGAGCAACGCAATCGCCGTCAACAGGGATTCCGTCCACAGCGATTTCGACGCGACCGCTTCCGAGGTTTTCCGGATCCTCGATGGTGATCTTCAACGAACCGCCGGGGCCGTTTACCCGAATCATGGCCCGGCCCCAACTCTTCGGTAGCCGCGGCGATATCCGAATGTCCCCCCGGTGGAGCGATACGCCGAGGATTCCTTCGACGGCGAGTTGCCATGCCCAGCCTGCGGCACCCGTATACCACGTCCAGCCGGCCGCGCCGACGCCGGGATCGGCACCGCGCACGTCGGCAGGAAGAACATAGGGTTCGGCGCGGTAAAGGTCGGTATCCGCAAGGTTGGTGGTGCGGCGGATCGGATTTATCAGATCAAAAATCTCGTAGGCGCGGTCTCCGTCGCCCAAACGCGCGTGCGCTAGGCCAAGCCACGCGGCCGCATGAGTATACTGGCCACCGTTTTCACGTACGCCCGGTGGATAGGCGCGAATATAGCCCGGATCGCGGGGTGTTCGGTCGAACGGTGGCGCGAGAAGACGTACCAGGCGATTTTCTGGGTCGACGAGTCGTCCGGTCGCTGCGGCGAGCGCCCTGACAGTACGCTCGTGTGACGGCCCGTCGGCAAGCGCCGACCATGATTGCGAAATGCTATCGATCTGGCATTCGTCGCAGATCTTCGAGCCCCAGGGCAACCCGTCATCCGCAAAGGCCCGCACGTACCATTCACCGTCCCACCCGGCAGTGTCCGCTGCCCTCCGCAGGTCGTCCGCTCGCGATCTCCAGAACGCGTCTAGGTCGCTGCGTTCCGCTTCAAGGGCGAGCTTTGCGAACGCGTCGGCGCAGGCTGCCGCGAACCAGGCAAGCCAGACGCTTTCACCGCGCCCGTCGCTTCCTACCCTGTCCATACCGTCATTCCAGTCGCCGGCGCCGATCAGCGGCAGGCCATGTGCGCCGGAGGTAACGCCGCGGTCGATGGCCCGGCGACAATGTTCGAACAGCGTTGCTTCCTCGCTTCCCGCCACAAACAACGCGTAACGGTCTTCCTCGTCCTCTCGGAGCGGAGGTGCGGAGAGGAACGCGATCTGCTCGGACAGAATCGAGATGTCGCCGGTTGCATCGACATAGCGCCCGGTCGCATAGACGAGCCACAACAGGTCGTCCGAACAATGCGTTCTCACGCCGCGTCCTGTTGGCGGATGCCACCAGTGCAGAACGTCCCCCTCCTCGAATTGTCGCGCCGCGCAATCGAGAATATGCGCACGCACCCGCTGCGGATCGGTGAACAGAAGCGCCATCATATCCTGAAGCTGGTCGCGGAAACCGATAGCGCCACCGGCCTGGTGGAATCCGGCGCGGGCAAGCACACGCGAGGAAAACGTCTGGTTGATCAGCCGTCGGTTGACCATCAGATCGAAAGCAGGATCCGGCGTGGAAACGACAACAGCGCCAAGGCGCTTGTTCCATATGGCCTCGTTTGCAGCCAGCGCACTCCTCGCCCTGTCGATATCGGTCCATTGCGCAGCGAGACGGGCCGCGTCGGCCGCATCGTTTCCTTCCCCGAGAACGAAAACCACGTCCTCCACCGCGCCGGGCGCAAGGTCGATATGCACCTGAAACGCCGCGCAAGGATCGGCGATGTTGTCGAGCGCGCCGTCAAGGGTCCATGCGGCGAGCCCCTCTGGCCGCACATAGTCGCCCTGTACCCCGAGGAATGCGGCCCGGTCGCAGGTCAGGCTATGGGGCGGGCGGCTTGCGCCAAGGAAAGCGGTGCGGTCACCGAATTCCGGGTTCCAGTTATTGCACGCGGTCAGGATGCTGCTTTGAACATCGTAGCCGCAGATCAGGTACTGCCGTGCCACGCTGGCCAGTGCACCGAGAACCCACTCCGCATAATAGGTGACCGTGATCCGCCGGGCATGAGCGCCCGGGTTGGATATCGTAAGGATTGCGAGTTTTACGGGCGCGTCGGCCGGCACGCATACGCTCAGCCGCTGCTCGAGGCCTTCGGCATTGCATGACCATGTCGTGCTTCCCGGGCTGTGGCGAATCTGTGAAGCGGACCCTCCGCCTGCCGGTAGCGTTGTCGGCGTCCAAATTCGGGCGGTTTCTTCGTCGCGCAGATACAGTGCCTCTCCCTGGGGGTCAATCAGCGGATCATTAGACCAGGGCGTCAGCCTGTGCTCGCCGCTGTTTTTGCACCAGGTAAATCCGAGACCGCCTTCCGAGACGATCGTCCCGAAGTCTTCATTCGCCAGCACGTTGCACCACGGAGCCGGCGTGACGCGCCCGGGCTCCAGATGAATGACATAATCCCCCGTGTCGGGTGTGAAGCTGCCGAGAGGATTGCTGAAGAGACCGTTCGGGTCCCGCGAGAGGTCTTTCACCGGTTCCCGCATGGCCGACGGAGAACCGATGGGCTGGAAACGCGGCGGCGCGATATGCGGCGGGCGGGGCGTCTGCACGGCATTCGCCAGAGAGTCCGCTGCGCCATCCAGCGAAAGCCGCGCCACAGTCTCCAGGGTCTTTCGCTCCGTTCCGCCGACCTGATCCGCCGCCAAGAGATGAACGCCGCCGAATCCGCCAACGCCCTCGTGCAAGCCTGCTTCGCGGAGTGCGGCAAAGAGCAGTTCTCGGATCGGCTCGCGATACCCCGAAGCGCCGTCGCGCAGGATGACAAGGTCGGCGTGGAGGCCCCGCCGCAGCCACCACTGATGCGCGCGGACCACAGCCGGCAGCAGTTGCGCATGCGCATCATCTATCACGCGGACAAGAACGACCGGAAGATCGCCCGACAGGCCCATGCTCCAGAGGTGCGGTTGCGCCGCGCGCGCAGGTTTAGACCCTGTCGGCAAGACGTTCAACGGTGGACGCGGATAGACCAGTTGCCGGCACAGAGCCTGTGCCTCGGCCAGCCCCGAGGAATCGATGCCTAGTCTCCGTGCCTCGATCTCTGCAGACCGCCGTGCGTCTTCCACCGCCCAATCGAGCGCCGATGCCGTGGCGTGCCGCTCGGCGATTTCGAGGGCCGACTCGCGGGAGCCGGCGGCAACGGTGATATAATCTACCTGCCCGCGGGCGCCGGGCGGGAGAGTGAGGCGGGCGCGCAATGCCATCACCGGGTCGAGGGTCCATCCCACGTTTCCATCAAGTGTACCGGTCGCGCCCGGTGGCCGCTCGTGATCTCCGTGCCGGCCGAGAAAGGCGCGGCGATCTGTTTCGAAGCCCGATGGGGTCGCTGCCCCGTCGCCGCAAAGGATACTGTGGACGAGAACGGGGGGACGATCCGAATGCCGCCTCGGCCGTCGTGTGAAGACCAGCGCATTAAGGGCCTCTAGCCGCTCGCTATGGACGAAGAGTTTGCTGAATCCCGGGTGTCGTTCGTGATCGCCCGCAGCGGCGAGTATAACCTCGGCATAGCTCGTCAGGTCGATCTGACGCGTGTCATTACTTTCGTTGGAAACGATGATACGGCGGACCTCGATATCGTCGCCCGGAGCAATCGCGATTTCGAGGCTTATCGACAGCCCGTCCACCCTTTCGTGGAATTCGGCCTTGTGAGCATGAAAGATTCTCTCGGTCGGCCGGTCGGTGACACGTTCGCCCAGCGACAGTATGGTCCCACGATCCGGATCGCTGAGATATATGCGGGAATCCCCGCCGCGGAATACGGCATCGCCTGTCCAGCGGGTCAGCGACTGACCCCGCCACCAGAGCGCGCCGCCGCCGTTGTCGGAAATCCAGCAGGCAAGGCTTCCATTGCCCAGAAGGTGAAGTTGCGGCGCCGGCTCGCCGGCGGGATTCCAGCTGTGCAGGGCCGGTGTCGGCATCCCCGAGAGATCCGGTATCGTCGATACGTCTTCGGTTGCCTGCTCGGGCGGGAATTCCCAGGGGACCCGCTCCTGCAGCAACAACTCTGTGGCCCGTATATGGGGCTCGCGGGTAAACCGTGTCACCAACCTGTTGGCGTTAAGCGCATTGCCGATAGCGGCGGCTATCATGCCCTGATGATGGGCCATATAGGCAAGAACCGGTGTAAAGCCGCCCTGCGGGGGCCGGCGATCCGGCGTGAAATCCGCAGCTTCGTAGAAGCCGTATCTTCCGCGCAGTCCGAGCTTTTCCAGAGCCCGGAGGTTGTCGACCGCGGCAGCGGGCGCCAGGGCTAGTGCCAGGGCGCTGGCATAGGGCGTGACCACGTAGTCATCCGACAGGCCGCGTTTCAAGCCGATACCGGGCGTACCGAAGGCCTGATACTGATACCGGTGCATACTGTCACGCGATGCGTAGCCTGATTCCGACACACCCCACGGCAGGCCGAGGTTCTGAGCGTAAAGGCGCTGGGCGGCGACAGCGGCTCTTTCGCTCTGTCCCAGAAGTCGGCTTGAATCGCTCGGTAGCAGCAGGGTGGGCATGAGATATTCGAACATCGAGCCATTCCAGGACAGCGTGATCAGCGATCCACCCGCTGTGGCGATGGGACGTCCGAGGTGAAACCAGTGATCGACCGGCACGTCGCGCTTTGAGATCGCAAGGTAGCTTGCCAGTCGCGCCTCGCTTGCCAGCAGATCGTAGTGGTGCGGGTCCATCCGATCCGAACTGAGATTGTATCCGATGTAGAAAGTCCGGGTCTCGTCGTCGTAGAGAGATTGAAAATTCATGCCGAATGCGCGTTCGCTGGCGCGCCGGGCAATATTCACCAGATTTTCAGTCAGTTTCATGCTGAAGTCGGCGCCTTGATCCAGTGCCCGGGCCATCTGGCGGGTCCATTCCAGGACCTTAGGATCCGACGGCGCCAGCTCCGCCAGGGACTTCTGCAGCCGGCCGATTTTAATTGCTCTCTCATCAAGCGTCATGTCCGGCAGGGGCAGGGCGGCGATCAATGCCGTTGCTTTCTTTGACCCGACGGGTGGCGTTGCCGCCAAGCTGTGCCACGGTTCCAGCGCGTCGAGATCCCGTCGCATGCTTGTGAGATGATGATCGACGCGTTCCAGCCAGAGATGGATTTCACGCGGATCGATCGCCGGTGTTTGCCCGAGGGCCTCGGCGACACCGCTGTTCACTTCCTGCCAGCTGCCGGTCGAAATCCCGACCAATTCCGTTCGCCATTTTTCCGGCGTGTCCCGGATGTCCGGCAGCCTGTCGAGTATCGCGTCAAGTTGGTCGGCGAGTTTGCGACTATGCGGTATAGGCAGGTCGGAGATTGCTTCGCGTAAAAGTTGAAGGACATCTTCAAGGCCGTTCCAGAGAACCGGCGACATTGCCGGTCCACGGCACGCTTCGAGACAGCCTTCCCGCAGGGTGAGCAGACTCGCTGCCAGATTGCCGCTGTCGACCGTCGAGACATAGCGGGGCTCAAGGGAGTGAAGCGTTTTGGTATCGAACCAGTTCAACGTGTGGCCGGCATGTGTTTCGAGCCGGTCCAGCGAATCGAGCACGCAGCTTGTGCGGGCGGCAAGGTCACGCAGGCCGACATGACCGAGATCCCATGCCGTCAGCGACGAAAGAAACAACATGCCTACATTTGTAGGGGAGGACCGGTGCGCGATCTCTTCATGGGGTGGGATCTGATAGTTGTCGGGCGGAAGCCAGTTTTCGCCAGGGCCCGCGAATGTCTCGAAAAAGAGCCACGTCCGACGGGCTATCAGACGAAGAAATTTGCGGTCCTTCGCGCCCAGCGTCTCCACCACCATCCGTTTCGGCCTGCTTATCAGCCACGCGATGGCGGGAGAGATGAACCAGAGGACCAAAAGAGGCAATGCGCCCGGCAGGCTGGCGGGAGAGACGGCGGCCAGGGTTGCTGCGGCCGCTGTGGCGAAGGCGGGTGCAGAAGCCATCTCTGTCCATAGTTCGGTATGATCGTGCCCGGTTTGCGAGGCGGAATGGGCAGCCGATGTCCATTGCAGCATCCGTCGGCGCGAGACGTAGATGCGCCATAGGGTGCGCACAATCGCTTCCACCGCCTGGATAGATTCATATGCCATAAAGACGATTGCGAGCACCCAGCGTCCGCTGTGATCCGAGAGCTTGTGCAGTGTGCTCCGCGCGGCGCCCCTCCGTCGACCGCGGGCCAGACTGGTGACGAGATCGGTGAACAGGTAGGCGCCCGGCGCGGCAATCGCCAGGGCGGTCCACAGCAGGGCCTGATCCGGCAGTCCAAGCCAGCCGGCGGTTGCGAAGGCGACTAATGACGGCGGAATAAGGCTGCGCCGTAAATTGTCAGCGATTTTCCATCTGTCCAGGGGCGAAAGGGAAGTGGCGGTGTACGTCCCGCCGCGGACGGGGACGGACCTGGCGAGCCAAGGCAGGAGTTGCCAGTCGCCGCGTATCCAGCGATGGGCCCGCCGGGCGTAGGCCAGATAATCCGCCGGAAAGTCTTCGTAGAAGACGATGTCATTCGCCAGCGCCGCGCGGGCATGCAGTCCCTCGAACATATCGTGGCTCAGGATTGCGTTCTCGGGTACACATCCGTGGAGACACCGGTGGAAAGCCTCGACATCATAGGCACCCTTGCCGGTGAATATGCCATCGCCGAACAGATCCTGATAGACGTCGGAAACGGCGCGGCTGTATATGTCGATTGCCGTATCACCGGTATAGAGGCGGGTGAAAAGAGAGCGCCCCCCGGCGTTGGGCGATATCTCGACTCTCGGCTGGATGAAGGTATAGCCGCGCCGGGGTTTGCCCGACCCGGGGTCGAATTCCACGCGGTTGAGCGGATGGGCGAGCGCCCCGAGCAGTCGGTTTATCCCGCCAGGCGAGGCGATCGTGTCGGCATCGAGCGTGACGACGGACTTTATGTTGGCGAGAGCGTCGAGGTCTCCTTCGCGTACGGTGAAGGCGTCGGGGCGGCCATCGAGGATAAAGGCGGAGAATTCCTCGAGCTTCCCGCGCTTGCGTTCCCACCCCATCCAGCAGCCTTCACCGGCGTTCCAACGTCGTGCTCTGTGGAGCAGTATGAAAGGGCGCTGTTCGGGGTAAAGGGCGTTCAGGTGCTGGATGCCGGCGACGAGCGCTTTTTCGATCAGCGTGTCTTCCGGGGTGCGTTCGGTTGCAGCGTCCGCGAGATCGGTCAGCAGGGCAATATGAATCAGCGGCTCAGGATTCGAGAGCCAATGGGTTTCCAATCGCTCGAGCATCGGCCCGACTTCGTCTGCCGTTCGCAGGATAACGGGCATCACGACGACGGCTTCGTGTCCCGGGGTAAGGCAGGGCTCTAAATCGATTTTTGGGAGTACCCGGGGAGGGACGAACTGGGTGACGGCCCAGTGCGTGATGGTGATACCGATAATCGTCGCCGGCATCAGCGCCAGGACGAGCCCGGCCATGAGGGTTACGATGTCAGCCTCAAACAGAATGAACAAAACGACCGGAACTGCCAGTGCGCCTAACCCGAATCCGGTCAGAGCAGTGACGTAACTGACTCCTGGATGGGCGATGATCCAACGGCGGAAACTGGTAACAGGTTTGCTCCGGAAACCGACGGCTTGTTCGATATCCCTCCGACCCTCGGCGACGAGCCAGCACCCGACATGCCCTCGGCGCAAATCCCCTGAATGCTTCGCCGCCAATCGGAGTGCAGTTTCGGCGACAGCGATTTCCGAGGTGCGGGCGCCCAGGGCAATTTCCTCGACCGCCTTGCGGTACCGGTCGCGCGTGTCAAAGTCCATTTTCGGATAAACGCCGCCCGGATCGTTGCGCAGAATGTCCTCAACCAGACTTACCTGTTCGAAGAATTCTTTCCAGGAGCTGTTCGATATTGAGATCAGCGCAGAAATGGCGCGCGACACGCTTTCCGTCGCATCCAGCGCCTCGTGCGGGGCGACTCCCGGGGTTGCTTCGAACGGCGGCACAATCTCCGGCACAAGTTCTGAGAATGCAAGAATCAGGCGTTCAAGGCAGGCAAGGCGTAACATCGCGGGAAACGCCCAGAGCTCTGCGATGGTAAGCGGCCGGTCATACTGATAGGCGGCAATAAAATCCCTAATAGCCGCCGGTTCGATATGCATGTGCATGACGTCAAGCAGGCCGTGCGCCACCGACACTATCCGCGGGATGCCCTTAAATTCCGGCGCGGCAAGACTTTGCAGTCGGCGATAGAAGGCAAGCGGCATGTCCTCTGCCACCTGAAGAACGGCGCGACGGACGTGAAACTCGTTATCCAGGAGCCACTCCGAGGTCCAGGAGCCTCTCGGAGGCTTTCGCGGCATGGTGTGGCGGCTTCGCTGCCGCAACGCATGCCCGGTCCAGCCACGGGACGATCGCCGAGAGATTCTGCCAAACCGGGGTCGGAGCGGGCGATCCGGGGCGGATATCGTGGCGAACGCCGAGCGCGGCGGCGGCCAGCGTAAGTCCATTGTCCTGGGCCGCGGGTTTCTCTGTCGCCACGGCGAGGCTCACTTCAGCGCCCGGCTCGGCAGTCTGCTCGTTCGCGTATCGCCGCAGCACCGGATATGCGGCCACGAGGGCTGCTCACGACCGCGCACAAGGAGTATCGGTTTATCCGCGTGGTTGATAAGGTAATCGGCAACACTGCCCACAGAGATATCGGCGTGTCTGCCGAGGCCGGTAGGTGAGAGGACGATAATATCCGTCCGGTCTTCGGTCGCGGCGCGGGCGAGGGCGTGGCGCGAATCTTCGCTGGCCAGAACGCGCGTCCGCGTAGATGTGAGGGTGTTCGGCAAGCGGGACCGAACCTGTCGCAGATACTGCTCAGCAACCCTTTCGTTACGCCGGCTCAACCGATCGCGAAGATCGATCGCTTCTGCCTCCAGCGGCCCGGTCTCGGTAAGACCTATGGTCGGTAATGCGTGGACAAGCAGAAAGGCGGCTTCGTGGAGGTCAGCAATACCGAGGGCGACTGGAAGGGCGCATTCCGAACGGGACGAACCGTCGAGGGGCGTCATTACAAGCCTGTATCGAACGGGACGGCTGCTCATCTCGGTCGCCGGAACGAGAAGAACGGACGAACCGATGGTTTCAGCTATGCGGCGTGACGTCCCGCCCAGTCCGCCAGTTTGCCAGTCGCCGTGATCGCGCGCGCCCAGAACCGCGAGATCCACATCGTTATCTCGCGCCCAGTCGCAGATGCTTTCCGCAGGGGGGCCGTCGATAACCACGGCATCGGCGTTGAACTCCGTATGGCTGGCTGCCAGTTCCCGCAGTTCCGCCTCCATGTCGTAATGACGCAGCATCCATTCGACAGGGTCGGCCGGTATATGTCCGGGGGCGGGTTCTAGAACACGTATCAGCGTGAGCCGGGCGTCGGTCCGGGACGCCAAGGCGACGGCGTGGGCCAGAACCGCGTGCGAAGATGGGGATGGGGCCAGGCAAGCGAGAATGTGACGGAAAACCGTTCGGTCCGCGCCCTTGGAGACAGCATGAGGCCGTTCTTTGCCACAAACGTCGGTTTCGGGATCAAGCATGCTTCATTCCTTCCACGTGAACGCCCGGCCACCCGCCAACGGGAACAGTCAGGACGCCCAAGCCTCGCTGGGGTGAACGCACGATACAAATTGATGGTCTCTACTAAACCGTCGCTGCGATAGCCGCGCGAGGGCGATCCGCTGTCTTTTTCCGCCGTCTCAATCGCGGGGACATCCGCCGGATTCCCGTGTCATTATGACGTGCCTTGCGGGACAGGGTTTTGATGCAAGTTAAGCGGCCGAATAAAAATCGCGCAATTTCGTTCACATCGGGCGGAGGACGCGCCGCCCCCCGGCGATGAGAGAGAAGGCCCCGTTTAATTTCGGCGCCTAATCCCCGGCAGCGAAGACAGCCAATGAGGACGATAACGTCCGTATTCAATCGCGCTGATTCCGGTTCGATTCCGGAGATTGACCTGATCCCCGAAAACTGGACCGTTTGATGTGAGAATTTTCCCGTAATGTTTTGGCTGGCATT
>Ga0181557_1006664_pt1 | contig 9932 bp, 7 predicted proteins | sample 011ome_23_FD_148632 | JGI IMG/M metagenome (GOLD analysis project Ga0181557, IMG submission 148632) | Coastal salt marsh microbial communities from the Groves Creek Marsh, Skidaway Island, Georgia - 011506CT metaG (spades assembly) | ecosystem: Environmental > Aquatic > Marine > Intertidal zone >... | reverse complement strand
TAGAGTTATAAGGTTTGGTGCTGGTAAAACTATTGCTAGACCTGCTTTAGAGCAGTTAGATCCATCAAATGATATTGGTGTATTTACCTCATTCGCTCCAACAACAATTGGAACTGGTAACCCAAACTTAGAGCCATATGAGTCAATCAATTATGATTTAGCTTATGAGTATTATTACAAAGAAGGTAGTTATGTTGCTTTAAATGTCTTTGTTAAAGAGATAAGCGGATATCATGGTTCAGGTTTAAATCAATCATCATACAATGGTGTTACAGACATTTCTGCAGGTCCAAGAACAGCTGGAAGTGGTAACTATAATGATGATTTTTGTGGTTGGTCAGGTGGATGGGCTTGTGGTTGGACACAAGAAGTTGACTGGATATGGTTGAATACTACTAACCAAAGTTTTGGTTGCCAAGGTGCAGCAGATTGTGAGGGCGACCCAACATCTGGAAATGCTATTTATACAAGTAATGCTGGCGATCCTTTATATATCTTTAACTTAGCGCAACCAGTAAATAAATATGATGGTACTCTTGAAGGTATGGAGCTTGCTATTCAGCATTTATTCGATAATGGTTTTGGCGTAATGGCTAACTTAACTCAGATTAGTGGTGATACTGAAGTTGATCCTTATCAAATTGGTGAGCAGTTTGCATTACCCGGATTTGGTGATGCTGCTAACTTCTCAGCTTTTTATGAGGATGATAAAGTATCAGCAAGAGTTGCATACAATCTTACTGGTGAATATTACACTGGTAATGATGAATACAACCCATTATTTGTGACAGAAAGAGGCACAGTCGACTTTAATGCTACATATTATCTAAATGATAATGTTGCTGTTTTTGTTGAAGGTATCAACGTAACAGATCAAGATGTTCATCTTTATGCTAGATATGAAGAAATGACATTCTTGTATCAGGATCATGGACCTATATACAAAATAGGCTTTAGAGCTAATTTCTAGTCAAAACTAGTATTTATAAAAAGAGGGCTTCAAGCCCTCTTTTTTTTGTATTTGATATACTGAATTAATGAAAAAACTATATTTTATATCTTTTCTTTTTCTAATTAGCTCCTGCGGAGGCGGTGGAGGTGGTGGTGGATCTTCAACTCCGATATCAACACCCTTTAACATCATACTGGGCTTGACATCTTTTACGGTTAATGAGGATGAAACCTATGAGGGTTCTATTGCAGCCACAGCCAATGAAACTGTTACATTTCAATATACCATTACAGAGCAACCAATTAATGGATCTCTTTCAGTATCCTCAACAGGTGAGATTTTTTATAGACCGAACTCTAATTATTTTGGTTCTGATCAGTTTAAATATTCGGTAAATGCAGTTGAAAAAAATGTTACTGAAAACGCGACTGTAAATATCACTGTTAATGCTGTTAACGATGCACCAGAATTAGTAATTATAAATTTTTCACAAGAAGATTCTTTTATTTTACCTGATGAAAATATACTTGTTGATGTAAATATATCAGATATAGACAATGACATCTCAAGTCTTACATTCTCTGCGACTAGCTCTCATGGAAACCCACCAGTTTCTTTAAATCAAGAGGGAGATCAAATAACTATAGATCCCAGCAATATTAGTATTGGTGGACTGGTTGATTTAAATATTGTTCTTTCAGATGGTGAAAGTGAAGTACAAAGACAGATAAGTTTTTGGAACTTAAAAAAAATTAGTAGCATTTATGCAGATAATCTTACCTATACTTTTTTTGGTAATGATTTGAATTCTTCTAGAAAATTTAATTATGTTTTTTTGATAGATGGCATTGATGAAAACTCTGACTATAGCAACATTAGAAATGGTCTCCGAGAATGGATGGGTTTTATTAATGACTCGGATATTAAGTACTTTGTTGATAATTTTTTTAATATTCACGTAATTGAATTAAATGATGATGATAATCCTGTAAAAGTACAGACAGGCGCAACCATAAAGGATGATAATGATTTTGATAATCTTACTGAGGACGAACTAGATGATTTTTATGAAAATGAATTTGAGCCCGCAGGATGTTCATACAGAGATTCAAATATCTATTGTTTTAATGATGATTTTGTTACTGATGTAGAAAATTTTATTCAAGAATCAGGAATCATAAGCACAAACAATATTTCAGTTATAACTGGGGTCGAAGGAAGGGGGACTGCATGTACTGGCTGCTCAACTCCTATAAATATTCAAGACTACTATATAGGCTCGAATGCCTCAGAAGATGTTTATGTAAGAGCATTATTTATGACACTTAAACATGAATTTGGCCACACTTTTAATGATCTAAACGATGAATACACTTCTGATTACTGGGATCCAGAAGAAAATCCAAGTGGTGCAATTAACTGTTTGTCTGCTAGTGACTTCTATGATGATTTAATTGAATTTGATGAGGATGAAAATGGTTCTTTTGATAGCGATGAGCTGACTGAAATTGAAAGATATGGAATTGTTTTTGATTGGGGTTGTTATTGGGTTGATGGGTCACCTAACACTACATCCGAAGATAATCCTTTAGAATTTAAATGGAAACATCTTTTTGATAATCCAGATAATATTCCTGGGTATGATGATGAAGATGCACAAGAGGGTATAGGTATTTTTACTGGCACCTATTATGGAATAAATTATACCTTTAGACCATCATGGGAAAATGTTATGAATGGCTCAACTGGTGATGGTTATGAGCAATGGTGGTACTACGCTAATAAAACTAATGGTAATTCATGGGATAAAGTAGGTGTTGAAGCTTTTGCAATACAATCACTTAAATATCAGGGTTTACATGATGTATCCGTGCAATTAAATAATTCTGATGTATCGATTGATTTGGGTTTAGTGATTCCAAATGATGTTTTTGATATCGAGTGGTATATTGATGGCCAAAATGACACATCATTAAGAAATAAAACCTCTATATCAATTGACAATAAGTCATCAGGTTGGGAAAAAGTTGCTTATAGAATTGTTGAAAAATCACAACCAAAAAAATATTTGTTTGTTGATGATGATTTAGATAAATATGCTGATGTCTATGATGGTTTCTTTAGCTCATCCTATCAAGCTCATTATTGTGACGAACCTTTTTCTGATGAGGAAGGATATGAAGAAAGTATATGCTATGGAACAGTTGAAGGATACGATCAGGAAACTGATAGATTTTATAAGGGATATGACTTAAGAAGTATTGAGGATTTTTTTAGTTGGGATAGCAGTGGTGACTATAGCGAAACAAACCATTGGGCTGAATATTTTATTGAATACTCTGGCTTAGGTGGTCAAGTGGTAATTAATTGGAGTAATCTATGATAAGACTAACATTAATTTTTTTTCTAAGTATAAGCCTGCAATCTGAGGATATTAATAGCATAACTCTGCAGCTTAACCATCATGGACAAATCAAAAATATAGAAGATAAAAGAGATCAAGCAATAGGCTTTTTTAAAGAAGAAATAAAAGAAATACCTCACTTTGATTCTAACTTATTACTTAATCAATTCAATCGAGTTTCTAAAATTATACCTGAAGGTACTATTCTAATTTTATCAGCTAACAAACAAGGAATTGTAACTGGAATGAAACAAAGTAAGAGAAATCCTTCATTGTCTTTATCACATACTGATATAGAAGGTCACTCTCATCCAGAATCTTTGCCTTTAAGCGATATAGCTATAGAAGTTCCAATTAGAATAATCAATCTTCAATTTATTTATATGTTAAAACTAGAAATAAATTGACTCCTCTAAGCAAAGTTATTCTTAAATAAAGATATTGAATTTTTTTTCATTAGGCACTTGTAAGCATAAATTTATGAATGTATAGTCTCTTCTTTTATTCAAATTGCGGTACTAGCTCAGTTGGTAGAGCGTCTGCTTGCCAAGCAGAAGGCCGCCGGTTCGAGACCGGCGTACCGCACCATTTTTTTAATAAATAGTTAATATTACCAATTATTTAAATTAGTTCTTTGGCATCTTTTGATCATCTATTATGATTATTTATAAGTCATGAAAAACTATTTAATTTTATTTATTTTTTTAGTTTCCTGCAGTGGAGGTGGCGGGTCCATTAACTCTTTAGAAAATGAATTAAATTCTGATAATGAAAACTCTAATTCCAATATGGAAAAATGTGTTGAAGAGCAAAATCGTATGTTTAGATGTGACTTTGTTCATAAGGGCCTTAATAGGTATTACTTTATTCATTTAGCACACCCTGATGCACAGGAGCCAAGTTCTATAATTTTTAATCTTCATGGATACGGTAGTACGGCAATTGAGCAAATGAATTACACAAATTTTCAAGATTTTACGACTACAGAAGAAAATAATTTTATATTGATACATCCTCAAGGAGCTCCTTTAAATACAGTTCTAACATCCAGCTCTTCGCATTGGAATTCGGGAGGATGGACAATAGGAAGTACTGTAGATGATATTGATTTTATCGACACCATAATTTATTTAGTATCGCAAAAATATAATATTAATATGAATAGAATTTATTCAACCGGTATGTCAAATGGTGGTTTTATGAGTTATCACCTTGCTTGCAATCTAAGCTCTAAAATTGCTGCGGTTGCATCTGTTACAGGATCAATGAGCAAACAAACTTATGAATCTTGTAATCCAACCCATCCTACAGCTATTCTGCAGATACATGGTACTTTGGATGGCACTGTGCCAATTGATGGTAACTCTGCATTAGGCATGGAGTCGATTAATAAAGTTTTAAATTTTTGGAAAGAATATAATTCATGTGATAGCGAGCCTCTAATTAGCGTGACTGATTATTTTTCATTAGAACTTTCTGTAGAGCATTGGGAATATCTAAATTGCTTAAATTCTACACAAGTTGAGCTATATAAAGTTGATGGTATGTGGCATACCTGGCCAAGAGAAAATACTTTTGGTATAAGTGCTACTAATAAGATTATTAAATTTTTTAATACTTACGATATTAATGGAAAAATAAATTAAGTATAAGATTTATACATATATTTAATCCATGCTCTTGAGCTTTCATGTAATATAAAAGATTATTCAATAAAAAGGAGAGGAATATGAAATTTTTATTATCGATGATTATGATCTCATCACTTAGCATAACCTCATATATCATTGCTGAAGATAACCCTGTGTATGAAGCTAATAAAGCTGAGTATTACGTAAATGTCTTTAAAGAGGGTAAGGACATGGATGATTTAATGAGATGGAGCAAGGAATGGGCTGAGTGGGCCTCTGAAGGAGAGCCTGGTGAGGTATTTAAGAATTATTCATCAGCAATTTTGGTACCTTACTACGGTTATGATCTTTATGATTTTGATGTAATTTGGGTTGGAACAAGTCCTAATCCAGAAGAGCATTATGTAGGTAATGAGTATTGGTTAAATAATGGTCAAAAATTATTTGATAAGCTGCCTGTAACATTTCCACAAGTTATTGATACATGGCAAAGAACAGTTTCAGAAACACCAGATGGCACAGCAGGATATGTAGTTTATTCAGACTGTAAGTTAGGCGAAGGTGTCACTAATGAACAGTTTTACGATGCTTATTATGCATATGCCCAGGCAGCTAAGAAGCTTGGTGATGTTGCTGGCAGAAAAATGATATGGCCTCAAACAGGTGTTGAGCCTGGTTGGGATTATGATTTTGTTCAAGCTGTATTTACAACCTCAATTGGTGAATATGGTAAAAATTGGACAAATTTCTGGGGGAAATCTGAAGATATGCCTGAATTAGAAGCTTTGACAGCTCTTGGCGGATCATGCACAAATGAAAGATCATTTACAATAGTTCCAGTTAAAAACTAATAATTAATTTAATTAAAAAAGGAGGCTTTATGCCTCCTTTTTATTAATAAGGCATAATAAATAAATGAATAAATATCATAATCACATAGCTGTTATTGGTGCAGGAATATCAGGGTTAGCATTAGCATGTATCCTAAAAAAGGCACAAATTCCAGTTGTAGTCTTTGAAAAATCCAAAGAAGTAAGTGATTATGGTGCGGGAATTTCATTATCACCAAATGGTTTAAGAGTTCTCAAAAAACTGAATATATTTAACGATGTTATTTCTATTTCTGCGAATCCTAGAAAAGCGTCTTTTTTTTCTGGAAATAAAAAAATTAATACTTTTAATATTGATGTTGTTACAACTTCAAGACAGGTTTTATACAAATGTCTTTATAAAAAATATAATTCTTTAGATGGTCAAATTTTATTTGATCACCAATTACTTGATATAGATTTTGATAAATGTGAACTTAACTTTTTAGGTGGTAAAACATACAAGGTTAGACATATTGCAGCCTGCGATGGCATTAAATCTATGTGTAGAAAAAAATTAGATACTCAAAAAGAGCCAATTTACAGTGGTTATTCAGTTTGGAGAGCAATAGTAGAAAAAAAGCAAAAAAATACTCAAACATTTTTAGGGCCAGATCACCACATTGTTACTTATCCTATCTCTGATTCAAAAATTAGTTTCGTTGCTGTTATAAAGACATCAAAACAATATAAAGAATCATGGAAATCTTCTGGTACATATGATGAGTTAAAAAATGATTTACTTTTTAGCAATAAAGATTTCTATTCTTTTATTGATAAAGAAACGCCTCTTTTTAAATGGGGAGTTTATATAAGACCGCATATAGAAAAAATTAAATATAAAAACCTTACCTTATTAGGAGATGCTGCTCATCCTATAGTGCCTTTTATTGGTCAAGGAGGATGCCTTGCACTTGAAGATGCATATATTTTCGGAAACCTATTAATTAAATATAGTTCTGATATTAGTAAAACACAGAATGCTTATGAAGCTTTAAGAATTAAAAGAATAAAAACAGTTGCAAGCATGTCCTTAAGGCAGGGCCATCTTAATCATATCTCAAATTCAATAATAGTTTTCTTAAGAAATTCTGTTATGAAGTACTTTCCTTCATTGGCAATGAGGTCTGTAAGAGAAAAAATTTGGAATTATGATCCTGAAGAAGAAATAAGAAATTTTAAATAATCATTGATAATTTTTAGTATTGGTTATTTCATTCAAATTGCTATAATTCTTCGATGAATATATTTACAAAATTAGCCTCTTTTTTTAACAATCAAAAATCAGAATCTCAAGAATCTAGTTTAAATTCAGTGTCTCTAACAATTTCAAATCATCTAAGAGATTTTTTAGAAAATGAAGTTCTTGAGGGTTTGAACATTTCAAAAGAACATTTTTGGTCTTCCTTTGAGAAAATAGTGAATGAATTTTCTCCGAGAAATAAAGCCTTATTGCAAAAAAGGGAAGATATTCAATCTCAGATTGATAGCTGGCATATTGATCGCAAAGGTGTGGATTTTAATCCAGAAGAATACAAGACATTTTTAAAAGATATTGGTTATATTGCTCCACGAAGCCCAGATTTTTCAATATCAACAGATAATGTAGACCCAGAAATTAAAACTATTGCTGGCCCTCAGCTTGTAGTGCCAGTTATGAATGCAAGATTTGCGCTTAATGCCGCAAATGCTAGATGGGGTAGTTTATACGATGCTCTTTATGGAACTGACGTTATTAGTGAGGACGATGGGGCTGAAAAAGTTGGTGGATACAATCCTGTAAGAGGAGATAAAGTAATAGATTTTGCAAAGAATTTCTTAGATGAAACAGTTCCTCTTGAACAAGGAAGTTTTAAGGATGTTTTAGGGTTTGAATTTGTGGATGGACGCATTCAGGCACTGCTTCCAGATTTGGGTAAAGTTAGTTTAAAAAATCCATCCCAATATATTGGCTACAAAGATAATGGTAATGATTCATATGATCTACTGTTTAAAAATAATAATCTGCATTTTGAAATTCAAATCGACCCGAATCATCCTATTGGTCAAACTGATAAAGCAGGCATCAAAGATATTCTTATGGAATCAGCCATTACAACAATTCAAGATTGTGAAGATTCAGTAGCGGCTGTTGATGGAGAGGATAAGACAGCTGTATATAGAAATTGGTTGGGGCTAATGAAAGGAGATTTAAAAGAATCTTTTGATAAAAATGGATCCCTCATAACAAGAGAGCTAAATTCTGATAGAGCCTACATAACATCAGAGGGTACTGATTTAGTTCTACCTGGAAGAAGCTTAATGCTTGTCAGAAATGTTGGACACCTTATGACAAACCCAGGTGTTCTAGACTCTCAGGGTAATGAAGTGCCAGAAGGAATTATTGATGCCATGTTTACAATATGTATCGCCATGCATGACTTAAATAAGAATGGTTTATATCAGAACTCAAAAACTGGAAGTATTTATATAGTTAAACCTAAAATGCATGGTCCAGAAGAGGTGCAGTTTACCTGTGATCTTTTTTCAGCTGTTGAAGAAGCTTTAGGACTTCCTCAGTTGACTGCAAAAGTTGGAATTATGGATGAGGAAAGAAGAACTACAGTTAACTTAAAAGAATGTATTGAAGTAGCAAAAGATAGAGTCATTTTTATTAATACTGGGTTTCTTGATAGAACAGGCGATGAGATTCATACAAGCATGGAAGCTGGACCTATGATTACTAAAGCTGATATGAAACTGCATCAGTGGATAGCTCAATATGAAAATTGGAATGTTGATATAGGTTTAGAAACAGGTTTTAAAGGAAGAGCTCAAATAGGTAAAGGTATGTGGCCAATGCCTGATGAGATGCTTGGAATGTACAATACCAAAACCATGCATCCAAAAGCTGGCGCTAATTGCGCTTGGGTACCATCTCCAACAGCTGCAACACTTCATGCAATTCATTACCATCAAATTCTTGTAAACGAAGAGCAAGATAAAATAATTAATAGACAGAAAGCAAGCTTAGATGCCATATTAGACATTCCTGTTCATAAAAGTCCTTCAGAGATATCTTCTGAAGAAATTCAAGCTGAGCTTGAAAATAATTGTCAGGGAATTCTAGGTTATGTTGTTAGGTGGGTTGATCAGGGAGTTGGTTGTTCAAAAGTTCCTGATATTAATAATGTAGGCCTTATGGAAGATAGAGCAACTTGCAGAATATCAAGTCAACACATAGCCAACTGGCTTCATCACAATTTAGTTTCTGAAGATCAAGTTATAGAAGCCATGAAAAAAATGGCATTGGTTGTAGATGGACAAAATAATTCAGACCCTCTATATAAATCTATGGCACCTTCATATGATGGATTGGCCTTTGAAGCTGCATGCAATCTTGCTATTCAGGGCAGAATTCAGCCTAGTGGATATACTGAACCCATACTTCATGAAACAAGACTAAAATTTAAGTCATAGAGATGAAGGCCTACTGGGTTGTAAGAGGCAATATCTTAAATCAAGGGGAATACTCTAAATATATTGATTTAGCTGGACCAATTGTGCATAAACACAACGGTAATTTCCTAGTAAGAGGCGGGCAGCAAATAGAGGTCGAGGGAGAGGGTTTCGATAGAACAGTATTAATAGAATTTAATTCTTTTGATGAAGCATTATCTTGTTATAACTCCGATGAATATCAAGAAGCTTTGAATTTCGTGAAGAACTCTGCAAAAAGATTAGTGACTATAGTTGAAGGTATTAATTAATCTATATTTAGACACCTTGGACATCGATGTTAAAATTTATGAATGAAAGTTATCCAATTTGTTCCAACTCTTGAGAGCGGAGGAGTTGAGCAAGGCGTTCTAGAAATATCCAAAGCCTTGGTGGATTCTGGTCATGAATCACATGTTGTCTCAGCTAGCGGCAGACTCGTTGATCAATTAATTAATGAAGGCGCATATCATCATCATTGGGAACTCCATAAAAAAAATATATTTACACTAAGACAAGTTAAACCATTGGCAAGATGGATTGAAGAAATGAAAGCTGACATATTGCATGTTAGGTCTAGAATGCCTGCCTGGATAGTT
>Ga0181557_1006654_pt1 | contig 9944 bp, 3 predicted proteins | sample 011ome_23_FD_148632 | JGI IMG/M metagenome (GOLD analysis project Ga0181557, IMG submission 148632) | Coastal salt marsh microbial communities from the Groves Creek Marsh, Skidaway Island, Georgia - 011506CT metaG (spades assembly) | ecosystem: Environmental > Aquatic > Marine > Intertidal zone >... | reverse complement strand
GAAGTTGACGAACTTACGCGCCAAACGAACCCAAAGTGACGACGAACTTCGCGAAACTATAAAACGACGATCCCATGTTTCCCGGGAAAAAACGAAGCTTCCAAACTCGCGTTGGTTTCTTCTGGTATAGTGCGGCGAAGCCGTGTTTATAGAGTAAGAGGGTCACGCGGGGTAACGATGACGTACCTTGTAAGCTTGTGAAATGTAGTGTGGTTGTTTTGGTTAAGAATTGATGTCGCGTTATGAGCGTCAAGAGTGGTGTCGGTTGGACGAAAGAAAGACACCCGTCTCAAACTACATTTTTTCAAAACAAAAAATCATTTTGTCCACCATAAAAGTTTTCCCGAAAGACACGAGCTTCTTCAGTCTTCCCAACGCGCGTCGCAGACTTCATCGCCTAGCCACTGTTGCGATTTGAAAAGACATAAAGAGAGTGTGTGCTGAATACGCTGTTCGCGCTATCTCGCGTATTTATTCGGCGATTAAGACGAGTTTGCGTCGTTTGAAAAGGAAAGGCTTCGGGATCGTCGTTTTCCTTTACCGGCGTTTGCGTTCTCACCCCAATCACTACCAAGTCAGTCATACGAACGAAACGTTAATACTGTGTGCGTCTTTACGTAGTGTTGGGATATCTTTGAGTTCTTTTGCCGCCAATAAAGTTGGTTCATTCTCGTTCGGTAACAAAGTATATTCCGCGCGACTCACGACTCGATTCGGTGAACTTTAACGCGGTTTGAAATTATTTGAATTCTGTGCACCTGCGATGACAACAAACCAGTCGCCTCCGTCAGTCATCGTCATCGACGACGACACCGACGACGAAAACATTGCGATGGATATAACTCCTATCGACCATAAACGTAAGTTTGAACTTAAAGCAGTTAAGGACGCTGATGAGTACGCCACCATAAAGTGTCAGAAAACAACGGAAGAGTTCTTGCACTCCCAAACGGAATCGCTCGAGGCGCTCGATGAAAGTAGTGAAAGCGAGAGTGAAGAAATCATAGGTACTCAGAAATTGTACGACTCTGGTGACGAGGAGGACGACGATGATGCGGTGAGTTGCGATGAAGTTACTGAATCGGAAGGGGCAAACTTATCTTTCAAATGGTTCCTTCAAAGAGCCTTTCCGAGCGACGATGCGAACGCCAAAGGTAAAATGTTTGAAGAGTTTCTCGTAGATTGGTTTTTAAAAACGTACCCCGAATACAAAACCAAGTTCGTTAAGGTGTGGCCGTACGCTGATTGGCCAAAGCCGAGGAGCGACATACCGGATGTCGACGAGGGTATAGATATTATAGCGCAAGATACTGAAGGTAAAATCTGCGCTATTCAAGCAAAGTGTTGGAATGCGAATAGCAAGTTACCGTACGGGGAACTCGCGACGTTTTTAGCTTCTTCGAGCGTTCCGTATATTGATTACAGACTTCTCATCGCGACGTGTGATGTCGGCAGAAAAGCCGCGAGGCAAATCCAACTTCAAAACGAACAAAAGCAAATACACGCGTTTTTATTGAGCGATTTTGCGAGATGGGATATTCATTGGCCCGAATCCTTGCATGCACTCAGAGACTTCATTCCTCGCCAACCCCACGAGCCTGAACCGCACCAATTGCAGGCAATCGATGCCGTGTGTGAAGGACTTGCCGAACACGGTAAGGGACAGCTTATTATGGCGTGCGGTACCGGTAAGACTTTGACGGGTCAGAGAATAGCTGAAAAACTCAGTTCAAAGACGACTCTGGTTTTGGTACCTTCTTTGGTTCTTTTGAATAATACGATGACGCATTGGCTTACGGAAAGGAAACAGGATTTCGTTTTCTTGGCCGTTTGTTCGGACGAAAGCGTCGCAAAGAGGAAAGATACCAGTTTCACAACGACCGATTTACACTGCAGAGTAACAACCACTCCCGTTGAAATTGCGGATTTTTTAAATTGGGATACACATATAAACAAGGTTATATTCTCCACGTATCAGAGCAGTCCTCGCATAGCCGACGCTTTTGAATCTGGAAATCTCGGACCATTTGATTTGGTAATAGCAGACGAGGCGCACAGGTGTGCCGGCAGAGTTTCTACAGATTTTAGCACGGTTCTTAAACCTGAACGTTTGCCTGCAAAATATCGTTTGTTTATGACGGCAACGCCAAAGGTGTACACGTCTCGCGTTTCGGAAGTTGCTGGAGAATACGATATAAATGTCGCATCGATGGATGATGCGTCGTTATTTGGTCCTGTTCTTCATCGTCTTACGTTCAGGGAAGCTATAGATGAAGAGTTGTTGGCGGATTACCGCGTTATTGTTGTTGGCGTGAATGAGGGGCGGTACCGAGATATGGTAAACGAGCGCATTCTGGTAAAAACAGAGTGTAGTAGTTTTAAGGACGATGCAAAAACGCTCGCAGCGCGTCTTGGCTTAGCAAATGCGATACAAACCTACGATTTGAACAGGGTCATAACGTTTCATAGCCGCGTAAAACGTGCGGACGAATTTACGAATGGGTTCAAGGAGTTTCTAAACGTAATGAAACCCGAATTTAAACCTACGGGCGCGGTAACATATAAACACGTAAGTGGTGAAATGCCCACCTCTCAGCGAAGTAGGTACTTAAGAGAGATGCGCGAACTCGCGAACGAGGACCGATATTTGCTCGCCAATTGTCGGTGTTTGTCTGAGGGAGTTGATGTTCCGGCACTCGACGGTGTCGCTTTTTTGGACCCCAAAAATGCCGAGGTCGATATCGTTCAGGCGGTTGGACGAGTAATGCGTCGCGATAGGACGCGAGTTCAGAAGAAAAGTGGAACGATAGTGATACCTATATTCATCTCAGATGAAGACGATGCAGATAAAGCGTTGAAATCTTCCAATTTTAGGACCGTATGGAAAGTTGTGAGAGCGCTCAGGTCGCACGACGAAGTTTTGGGACAAGAATTAGACCAACTCAGGGTGAAACTTGGACGCGAGAGAGCATCGGGAAAGATCGATTTGGCACTGAACCATATACACTTTGATTTACACGAGACTGTTGGAGACGACTTTCTTCGAGCGTTCAAGGCAAAAACGGTTGAGATGACCACTTCTTCGTGGGAGGAATATTTTGCGGCGTTGGAACGATACAAGGATGGTGAAGGTAACGGTGACCCGAATTGTCTTCTTAGTTATATGACAAAAGATACACCACCACTCAAACTGGGTAATTGGCTCATAGGGCAACGTGTGGCAAAGAGAGGTAAGGGTAACTATACACTGTCGAGTAACCAAATCAACAGACTCCAAGACCTCGGTGTGTGGTGGGACAAAGCTGAAATTTGGGATGTGTATTTTGCAGCGTTGGAGAGATACAAGGCAGATGAGGGAAAGGGTGACCCAAATTGTCCCAAAGGGTACATCGTAACTTACGAAGGATCACAACTAAACTTAGGAGAGTGGCTCAAAACCCAACGTAGGGCGGAGAAGGGTACTGCTACAGCTAATAAAATTTCAACTGAGCAAATCCGTCGTCTTAAAGAGCTCGGTGTGCGTTGGAGAACTCCAGGAGGAAGGGAAAGAGAGAAAACGGACTGGGAACGCGCATTTCTTGCGTTAGAGCGATACAAGGCTGGCGAAGGTAGCGGTGACCCAAATTGCCCGGCAAAGTACGTGACGAAAGATACGCCGCCGCTCAAGCTTGGTTCTTGGCTTCACACACAACGTCAGGCTAAGAAAGGTGATCGTAGATATACTCGCATTTCAGATGAACATATCCATCGTCTTGAAGAGCTCGGTGTGTGGTGGACGTATCCATATTTTTTCACTTGGGAACAATATTATTCTGCTTTGGAACAATATAAGGCTGGTGAAGGTAACGGTGACCCAAACTGCCCTTTAAAATACGTGACAAAAGATACGCCACCACTTAAATTGGGCAAATGGCTTTCACGGCAAAGAGAAGCAAATAAAGGCATTGGGCAAAGCAAAATCTCAGATGAACAAACTCGTCGACTCGAGGAACTTGGCGTAAGGTGGAACAAACCTTAATAGCTTAATACTCAACGCCACGGAAAGAAAGGAAAAAGTAAAATATCAGCTCCTTGGGTAAATCGACTCGAGAAACTCGGCGTGTGGTGGAGCAGGAATGACAAGGGAGAACCCCCCCAAAAACTCGGTTGACGAATAGTCACCTGCCTACTCCCTTGTTTTCCCTTGAAGACTAGCAGTCGCCTACTCTGGCTTTAACTAACAAAAATACTGAAGACCCCGAAGGTTCGCCGATTTCTTTTTTGTAACCACATAATATATAATGTGTAAAGGTCTTCAGGGGGTTCAGTGGTAGTACGAAGGTACACACTATCAAACCAAAAGACGGCTGAAGACAGGTCTTCAGGCCGAAAAACAATACTTTGAACGCACCGTGTAGAAAATGCGTTGAAACTATTTGAGTATAAAAATATCACCTAATTATTTTTTGTGCTTTTTCGCCGATTTCTTTTTCAGCTCGCGCACCTCCTTCTGGACGCGCTTCAACATAGGGTGCGAGCAAATGGTTCGCTCAATTATGCTTTTCGAGAGCGTCATGAAACATAGCAAGCACAGTAGCCACTCGCGCTGTGTTCCAATTCCCAATGTCTTGGTTGAACGCAGAAGCGGAAGCAAACATACTGTCTATATCAGTCACTTTCCCGGTGTCCCACTTCGTAATGTTACCGTCGAATGTAATTCTACCGCCAAAGCCTTGATATCCATGCGTTCAAAGTATTTAACAAGCTCTGAGATGTTTGTTAAGTTGAGAACCTATTGAATTGCTGGTAGTTCATGCCTTTCGTCCTATGAAACTTCCGTGTCCTCCTGGATTTTAAGTGCACGAACTAAAGCAGGACCGACAGCGATCAAGAATCCAAACAACGCCAGCGTGTTGGAAACGCTGAGGCCAATAATTTCACCAGCGGTTTTGTGAACTTGTTTCTCGCAGTGGAAAGGAGTGTTGAATTTGAAACCGTCGCACGGATGGCAGTTTTCGTGAGAGTACACAAACTCGTACGCCTCTTTCGACATTTGTCGCTCGTAGAAGTCGCATCTCGGGATGCCGAAGAAAGTACCTTCTGACATCGGGGGTAAAGCAGGTGAGCCCCAGTAGTCTTCGGGAACCCAGTGAGACTTTGGATACATGGGAGTCACCCCCATAGTATGGTGAGTAGCTTTTAGTGCTAGACAAACTCCATCGACACACTCAAACCAACTCAAAGATTGAGCATACAAGTGCGGGGCAACATATCCACCGTTTGTGTAGAGGTCAGACTGCATCTCAGAAGTAAAAGATCCTGAACACTGTGAAACGAAGTCTGTTCCAACTGCTGGGTGGAAGTTATAATCTTGAAGAAAATGAAAACCCCTACCAGGCGGGATACCTAGCTCACTGGGATCCTTGTTACACAGAGCATGTGGGCCATACCCATTACCATTTATTAATGCACACTCATACGCGAACAACAGGGAGCTCTCAATGACCGATCCGGCATATACTTCGTATTCAGAAACTGTGCTTTCAACCCCGGGATAGACAGGAATCTTACAAGACGGGTGGTGAGTATACCCTTGTTGAGACGCTTCTGGGAAGGGCTTATGAAAATAAGTTGTCGGAGTAAAATAATAGGGAGATGCAATGCAATCCCACAAAGGTGATCTTGGAGTGTGGAAAGGAGAGTCACTGCCAAACTTCGAGGTAAAGTTCCACGGCCCATTATGATTCGGTACATACTCTCCTGTAAGTTCATCAACTGAGGTACCTGATGGATCAAACGTTCCGATCCTAACCAAGTTCGCGTTGGACACGGGTTCGTAAGTCGCCATGCACTCGTCATACGTAATATCAAGTCCATATTCAGGGTCCTTTTGGAGAGGTCTACATACGTGACCCGCTAAGTTGTACTCTTGAGACACAACAAAGTCGGTGGTAGTCAAGGAGGAGTAGTACACCAATTGACCGATGAAGGTCACGGTGCACAAGACATACGATAATAATAGCCACAAGGAAAGGGGCTGTTCAGGTCCCTTCAAGGCAACGTCTCCAGATGCTACCAGTTTTTTAAAGTTAAACCAAGAAAGCGGAATGCTCGCATCTTTCACCGACCGAAACGTGTCAGCGGAGTTGGGCATCGCACCTCAACTAAATCTTACCTTTGTATTTTCTGAGAGGTGAGATGGAAATGATTTTTGGATAAGCTTAAATTAAAGGTCAATTACAATTAATCGTTTGAATTTAAATACACAATTTCTTCAGGTTCACACCTTCTTTTTTTAGACATAAAGTTTGAGCTGAAGACAAAAGAGAGTGTATCAAAATTAATAAACCAATCCTACGCAACCCCCCGCGACGGACAATCTCAATTATTTCTACACCCGACGAACGCCTCCTCCGCAAACTATACTAACGTCCGCAACTTCGGGAACTTTTCGCGACTTTTGGAAAAACGACGACGAAAAAAATCGGTTTCTATTTCTTTACTTACGAGTGGAGCCGAAGGCGACTATCGTTGATTAAGATGATTAACGGGGTAGAGGAAGTGTTGGAACTTCTTTCTACCGCGTTTGGGTACGAGCACTTGTTTTGAAGTATCTCACATTTTGTCACAAAGGAGCTTTTAAAGTCTTTCGTTGAAACTTATAGGAAACCGGAATAAATTATAATATCGCTCACGGGGGAGAGACGCGACACGCAACCGACACGACGGAGAAAGTAAAAGATGATGATGAATAAGACGACGAAGACGAAGACAAAGACGATGGTCAAACTGCGCGATCGAAGAAGAAGCGCGAGAGCTGTTTTCGGAAAAAAGATCGTTTCGTTTAGGAACGTGAAATTTCTTTCTTTTTTGTTTTTTATCATCGTTGATTTCTTCGTCGCTTCTTCTTTCGCGGCGGTGACTCCAATACCGTCGGCGAGTTGGCACGCGTTCGTCGAAGCGTGTTTGACAGAGGCACCGGTAACGGGAGAGTGCATGCACGACGTGGCAAATAATGCAAATAATTATGGGACGATGCCGAATTGGAATACGAGTTTGGTCGAGGATATGAGTGCTTCGTATTACGGAAGAACGTTTAACGGAGACATTTCGAACTGGGACACAGCGCAAGTGACGAATATGGAAAATATGTTTTCTTCCGCTTCTGCGTTCAACCAAAACATTTCGAACTGGGACACAGCGCAAGTGACGAATATGGCAAATATGTTTTCTTCCGCTTCTGCGTTCAACCAAGACATCGGAAGTTGGAATACAGCGCAAGTGACGACTATGAATTTAATGTTTTATTTCGCTTCTGCGTTCAACCAAGACATCGGGAGTTGGAACACATCGCAAGTGACGAATATGGCAAATATGTTTTCTTTCGCTTTTGCGTTCAACCGAGACATTGGGAGTTGGAACACAGGAAAAGTGACTGATATGAAATATATGTTTTATGGCGCTTATGTGTTCAACCAAGACATCGGGAGTTGGAACACAGCGCAAGTGACGAATATGGTTGCTATGTTTTTTGGAGCTTGTGCGTTCAACCACGACATTGGAAAAAATTGGTACACAGCGCAAGTGACTGATATGTCATTTATGTTTTCTCGCGCTTTTGCGTTCAACCAAGACATTGGAAGTTGGAACACAGAGAAAGTGACGAATATGAAATCTATGTTTTCTTCCGCTTCTGCGTTCAACCAAGACATCGGGAGTTGGAACACAGAGAAAGTGACTGATATGGGATATATGTTTTTTGAAGCTTCTGCGTTCAACCAAGACATTGGGAGTTGGAACACAGGAAGAGTGACTCATATGTCAGGTATGTTTTCTTCCGCTTCTGCGTTCAACCAAGACATTGGGAGTTGGAACACAGGAAAAGTGAGGAATATGGAAGCTATGTTTTCTTCCGCTTCTGCGTTCAACCGAGACATTGGGAATTGGAACACAGGAAGAGTGACTGATATGTCAGGTATGTTTTCTTCCGCTTCTGCGTTCAACCAAGACATTTCTTCATGGACTGGAACAGCGGCGACGTCAGCGCAAACTGACATGTTTTACGGCGCAACTGCGTTTCGAGAAAAGTTTACGTGCGCCAACGCCGACACTGGTCCGGCGAGTTCGTGCGATACAATCAAAAGCACTTGGGTCGCACCTTTTCCTCCTCCGCCGCCTCCTCCTTCTCCTCCTCCACTTCCTCCGTTGACTCCAATTCCATCAGAGAGTTGGCACTCGTTCGTCGAAGAGTGTTTGGAAGAAGCACCGGTAACCGGAGAGTGCAGTTCGTGGGCGTCGGCGAATAATTACGGGACGATGCATAATTGGGACGTGAGTTTGGTCGAGGATATGAGCGGATACGTGAATGGTAGCGATTCCTATATCTATAAAGGCTTTGGAAATAGAATTGCTTTTCGAGGTGATATTTCAAGCTGGGACACATCGTCGGTGACGAGCATGTATTGTATGTTTTCTTCCGCTGCTGCGTTTAACCAAGACATCGGGAGTTGGAACACAGCAAAAGTGACTGATATGTCATTTATGTTTTCTTCCGCTTCTGCGTTCAACCGAGACATCGGGAATTGGAACACAGAGAGAGTGACGAATATGGAAAATATGTTTTCTTCCGCTTCTGCGTTCAACCAAGACATTGGGAGTTGGAACACAGGAAAAGTGACGAATATGAAACGTATGTTTTCTTCCGCTTCTGCGTTCAACCGAGACATTGGGAATTGGAACACAGAACAAGTGACTGATATGTCATTTATGTTTTCTCGCGCTTTTGCGTTCAACCAAGACATCGGAAGTTGGAACACAGCGCAAGTGACGAATATGGAAAATATGTTTTCTTCCGCTTCTGCGTTCAACCAAGACATCGGGAGTTGGAACACAGAGAAAGTGACGAATATGGAAAATATGTTTTCTTTCGCTTCTGCGTTCAACCAGACTGACATTGGGAATTGGAACACAGGAAAAGTGACTGATATGTCAGGTATGTTTTCTTCCGCTCCTGCGTTCAACCAAGACATCGGGAGTTGGAACACAGCGCAAGTGACTGATATGAAATCTATGTTTTCTTCCGCTTCTGCGTTCAACCAAGACATCGGAAGTTGGAATACAGCGCAAGTGACGAGTACGGAATATATGTTTTCTTCCGCTTCTGCGTTCAACCAGACTGACATTGGGAGTTGGAACACAGGAAAAGTGACGGATATGTCATTTATGTTTTCTTCCGCTTCTGCGTTCAACCAAGACATTGGGAGTTGGAACACAGCGCAAGTGACTGATATGGGATATATGTTTTTTGAAGCTTCTGCGTTCAACCAAGACATTGGGAATTGGAACACAGAACAAGTGACTGATATGTCATTTATGTTTTCTCGCGCTTTTTCGTCGCGTCGCGCTTTTGCGTTCAACCAAGACATCGGGAGTTGGAACACAGAGAAAGTGACGAATATGGAAAATATGTTTTTTTTCGCTTCTGCGTTCAACCAAGACATCGGGAGTTGGAACACATCGCAAGTGACGAATATGGCAAATATGTTTTCTTTCGCTTCTGCGTTCAACCGAGACATTGGGAGTTGGAACACAGGAAAAGTGACTGATATGAAATATATGTTTTATGCCGCTCCTGCGTTCAACCAAGACATCGGGAGTTGGAACACAGGAAAAGTGACTGATATGTCAGGTATGTTTTCTCGCGCTCCTGCGTTCAACCAAGACATTGGGAGTTGGAACACAGGAAAAGTGACAAATATGTATTATATGTTTCGTGAAGCTTCTGCGTTCAACCAAGACATTGGAAGTTGGAACACAGGAAACGTGACTGATATGTCAGGTATGTTTTCTTCCGCTTCTGCGTTCAACCGAGACATCGGGAGTTGGAACACAGAGAAAGTGACTGATATGGGATATATGTTTTTTGAAGCTTCTGCGTTCAACCAAGACATTTCTTCATGGACTGG
>Ga0181557_1006653_pt1 | contig 9945 bp, 7 predicted proteins | sample 011ome_23_FD_148632 | JGI IMG/M metagenome (GOLD analysis project Ga0181557, IMG submission 148632) | Coastal salt marsh microbial communities from the Groves Creek Marsh, Skidaway Island, Georgia - 011506CT metaG (spades assembly) | ecosystem: Environmental > Aquatic > Marine > Intertidal zone >... | reverse complement strand
AAAAAAGTTCTTTTTCTGTCATAGAGTCTAAAGGCCTTATATCATAGCCCATAACATAAGGAACCGGAACGTGGCCCGCTGTTGGAATTAAATCAGCAGCGAAAACCAGAGTTTTTTCATTGTAAACAATTTTCGGAATCATTTGTTTTTCTGTATGACCGTTTACAAACAAAACATCAAAACCAAGGTCTTTTTTATATTCAAACCCCTTGTCGTGTTGAGAAACAAAAGACAAAGCACCGGAAGATTTAATGGGGTGTAAGTTTTCCTTTAGAAAAGAGGCTTTTTCTCTGGGGTTAGGATTGGTTGCCCACGCCCAATGATCATTATTGCTCCAATATATAGCGTTTTTAAACAAAGGGGTTGGAAAAGAATTTCCTTTCTCAACAACACTTCCTCCGCCACAATGATCGAAATGAAGATGTGTAAAAACAACATCGGTTATTTCATCACAAGAAAACCCAGCCTTGTTAATAGAAGAAATTAAATCAAAGCCTCCCCACCTGTAGTAGTATCCAAAAAACTTTTCAGACTGTTTGGTTCCCATACCAGTGTCAACAAGCGTTAATCTATTTCCGTTTTCAATAAGCAAACACCTAGAAGCCATATCTATCATGTTGTTTGAATCAGGCGTGTTTGTTTTTTGCCAGAGCGATTTTGGAACAACTCCAAACATTGCACCTCCATCTAACTTAAAGTTTCCAGCCTCTATAGGGTGTAAAATCATAGGATAAAGATAAAGAATTACTTTATGGTTAGTCTTAAAACAGAACAAACAGAATTTTGAACAAACTTGTCTTTTCCCCCACTAAAAAGAACGCTAAGCCAATTGTCTTTTTCGGGTGTTCCTAAAATTAAAAGATCAAAATTTGCCGAAACATCGGTAATTGTTTGAAGAGCGTCGTCGCTCTCAACCACAACCAGCTCGCTTTGGGACTTGGTGTTTTCTATTAGCAATTTAGAATCGTTTTTTAGCCTGGTCTTTTTATCGCTTTTAATAGATTCAGGAACAATGTTTAGCAAAGAAAGTTTAGCTCCATAAAAACAACAGATGTTGTCAGCAACATCAATAAAAGCACTGTTTTTTCTTCCCGGTCTTAACGCTAACACAACTTTTTCAAAACGCCTTATTCCGTTATCTTTATAGAGAGCAAAACTAGAGTTAACGTTTCGTAAAATCCATCCGATAGGGTTTCCCACCCATATTCCATAACTCGCTCTACCCTCCCAGCCCATAACAAGCCATTTACATTTTCTTTGACCGGTAATGTTTTCTATAGAGTTTGCAACATTATGAGTAGACACGCTTTCATATGTTATATCGGTGTTTAAAGATTTTTTCAAATTTAAAACACGTCTTTTTATAGACTCAGATTTAGGTGAGTGGACGTCAACAGCCTCTAAAAACAATTGATTTGGCGCCTCAATCAGATTAACAGCGTTTAGTTTTTTATTTTTTATAAATGAACAAGCAATTTCTACAAGAGTTTCTGGTGATTTTTCCTCTCCAAGTAGCGGAACCACAACTTCTGCGTCACTATTTATAATTTCTTCAGACGTTTCGTTTGTTGAAGACGCTTCAGGCTTTATGGTTGACTTGCCTTTAAATAAAAAGGAAAAAATCCCGTAATTTGAAATAACGCCACTTCTATCAGTTTTACTTCCATAAATCATGAAGATGATGAAACCTAAAACGAACACGCCAAAAACAGAAATTAAAGGCATTATTCCTAAATAGGCCAACAAGACAATTCCGCTGAAAATTCCAAAAAGTTGAACATATGGATATAATGGAGACCTAAACGAAGGATTGTACCACTGAGCGTTTGTTTCTCTTAAAACTATAACAGAAAGCTCGTTGAAAATAAACATCAAAACTTTGAATGCGCTTGCAAGCTTGGCAATTTTAACAACATCTAAAAAAAGTATTGCAAGCGCTATCAGGGTAGAAGTTGTAATTATTGCTGAAACTGGAGTCATAAACCTAGAGCTTACAGAGCCTAAAAACCCAGGCATAAGCCTATCTTTTCCCATTGCAAAAGGAAACCTAGAAGAAGCCAAAACACCAGAGTTTGCCATAGATAAAAGAGTAATTACCCCAACAGCACCAGCTAGATAACCCAGAGAGTTACCTCCAATCGACTGAAATAAAGTATGAATAGGCTTAATGTCTGTAGACAAAACAGAAGCCTCTACGTTTCCAACCAAAACAAGAGCAACCAAAACATAAATCATTGTTATTAAAAACAAGGAAAAAATCATTGTTCTTGGAAGGTTTTTTTCAGGGTTTTTAATTTCACCAGCAACGGCAGCTATTTTGGTTACACCGGCGTAAGAAATGTATAAAAAAGCAACACCCGTTATAAAACCAGAACTCCCGTCAACAAATACAGGCTCTAACAAGCTAGAATCAAACGAGCTTGTTCCGAAAAAGACAATTCCAATCAAAGAAAGAACGCTAATAGAAACAATTATAAGTTGAGTTTTTTCAACCTTTTTAACACCAAAAACATTTAACAAGAGTATAACTAACAAAGCAAACAAAGCAATCCCTTTTGTTGATGAGGCGTCAATCTCAATTAGAACATATAAATATGCACTCAAGCCTACCAAAGAAAAAGCGCTTTTTAAAAGAAGAGATAGCCAAAGGCCAATTCCTGCAATGGTCCCAAACAAAGGACCAAAAGCTCTTTCTATATAAACATATGTTCCTCCAGACTTAGGCATTGCTGTTGCAAGTTCAGACTTAGACAAAACAGCTGGCAAGATGCAAAGAGCAGCAACCAAAAAAGCCAGCCAGACAGACGATCCTGTTATGCCAACAGCCAGCCCGGGCAAGACAAAAATTCCACTAAGCATACCCCCAACACTGACCGCTATGGCGCCAGGCAAAGACAATGTCCTTTGAAGTTTTTTCATTGTTTTAAATATAAATAATCTTTGAGGAAAAAAAACTAAAATTATAAAGGAGTGTGAAAAAAGAAAAAATTAATCGTTAAGCTTGAGCACAGCCATAAACGCTTCTTGGGGGATTTCAACCCTACCCACCTGTCTCATTTTCTTTTTACCTTTCTTTTGTTTCTCTAAAAGTTTACGCTTTCTGGTAATGTCACCCCCATAGCATTTTGCTGTAACATCTTTTCTTAAAGCTTTAATTGTTTCTCTAGATATAATTTTGGCTCCTATAGCCGCTTGTACAGGTATGTCAAACTGTTGTCTAGGTATTAGCTGGCGAAGTTTTTCGCACATTTTTTTACCAATTGTATAAGCGTTGTCAAAATGGATTAAGGCAGATAATGCATCAACAGAGCTTCCGTTTAACAAAAGATCAACTTTAACTAATTTTGAAGGCCTCATTCCGATTGGGGAATAATCAAAAGAAGCATAACCTTTAGAAACGGTTTTAAGCCTGTCGTAAAAGTCGAAAACAATTTCAGCCAGAGGCATATCAAAAACAAGCTCAACCCTTTGTGTTGTTAAATAAGTTTGGTTTTTTATTTCTCCTCTTTTTTCAATACACAGGCTCATAACGTTTCCAACGAAATCAGATTTTGTTATAATTGTGGCTTTTATGTAAGGCTCTTCAACTCTATCAAGTATGGATGGCTCTGGCAAATCAGAGGGATTGTTTACTAAAACAGGCACATTTGGCTCTTTTCTAGTAAAGGCGTTGTATGAAACATTAGGAACCGTGGTTATTACCGTCATGTTAAATTCTCTTTCTAACCTTTCTTGAATAATTTCTAAATGAAGCATCCCTAAAAAACCACACCTAAACCCAAAGCCTAATGCTGATGAGCTCTCAGGCGAATATACCAAAGAGGCGTCGTTTAATTGAAGCTTATCCATAGAAGACCTTAACTCTTCGTAATCTTCGGTGTCTACCGGGTATATTCCAGCGAAAACCATAGGCTTGACGTCTTCGAAGCCAGAGACCCCTTCGGTTTCCACTGAATTAACATCAATAATTGTATCACCAACCTTTACTTCTTGAGCATTTTTAATTCCGGTGATTAAATAACCAACATCTCCTGCAGAAATGTATTTTTTTGGTGTTTGAGTTAGGTTAAGCGTCCCAACCTCGTCTGCAGAATAGGTTTTTTGTGTTGCTAAAAACTTTATTCCTTGTCCTTTGGAAATTTTACCCGAAAAAACCCTAAAATAAGTTTCAACACCCCTGAAAGGATTATATACAGAGTCGAAAATTAAAGCTTTTAAAGGGGCGTTATCATTTCTGTCTGGCCCAGGAACAACATTAATTATCGCGTCTATGATGTCTTCAATTCCAAGACCTGTTTTTGCGGAAGCATGAATGATTTCTTCTTTTTTACACCCCAGCAAGTCAACAATATCATCACTTACTTCGTCTGGATTAGCAGAAGGAAGATCAACTTTATTTAACACAGGAATAATTTCTAGATCATTTTCAAGAGCGAGGTAAAGGTTTGAGATGGTTTGAGCTTGAATACTTTGTGCAGCATCTACAACTAAAAGAGCACCTTCACAAGCTGCGATTGACCTAGATACTTCATAAGAAAAATCTACATGTCCAGGCGTATCAATAAGATTTAAAACATAATCAACGTTGTTTTTTGTATAATTCATTTGAATGGCGTGGGATTTTATTGTAATCCCTCTTTCTCTTTCCAAGTCCATATTGTCTAAAAGCTGGTCTTGTTTTTCTCTACTCGATACAGCTCCAGTAAAATCAAGAAGCCTGTCGGCCAAAGTACTTTTACCGTGATCTATGTGGGCAATGATGCAAAAATTTCTTATTTCAGACATAAAATAAATATGAAGCAAATATAATGCAATAAAGCGTTTAACTCTATTAAGATTAAAATTTTACTTTTGCATAAAAATTTGAAAGTTTGGTAAAAATTGGCGACATATTAACTACAGAATTTCCTTTGTTGCTGGCCCCAATGGAAGATGTTAGCGATCCTCCGTTTAGAGCGTTGTGCAAAGAAATGGGGGCGGATGTCGTATACACAGAGTTTGTATCAAGCGAAGGCCTAATTAGAAACGCTCAAAAAAGCGTTATCAAACTTGATATTTTTGAAAAAGAAAGACCTGTTGGAATACAAATATTTGGAGCAAACCTTGACTCTATGTTACAATCAATTGATATAGTTGAGGCTGTAAATCCAGATATTATTGACATTAATTTTGGGTGTCCAGTAAAAAAAGTTGTTTCCAAAGGAGCTGGTGCAGGTATTTTAAAAGACATTGATTTAATGGTAAAATTAACTAAAGAAATGTGTAAAAGAACACACCTTCCTGTTACCATTAAAACAAGGCTTGGCTGGGATGAAAACTCAATCAAAATTGTAGAAGTCGCCGAAAGACTTCAAGATGTTGGAGCAAAAGCTATTTCAATTCACGGAAGAACACGAGCTCAAATGTACAAAGGTGAGGCTGATTGGAAACCTATAGCTGAAGTAAAAAACAATCCAAGAATGTTTATTCCAGTTTTTGGAAACGGAGACGTAAATAGCCCAGAAAAAGCTGAATTAATGAGAGATCAGTACGGTTTAGACGGCGCAATGATTGGAAGAGCAAGCATAGGAAACCCTTGGTTTTTTAACCAAGTTAAAGAATATTTTAAAACAGGAAAACACGCAAAAAAACCGTCAATTTTAGAAAGAATAAAAGTTGCCAGAAGACACCTAGAAATGTCTATAAAATGGAAAGGAGAAAGGTTAGGAATATTAGAAACAAGAAGGCACTACTCTAACTACTTTAAAGGGATTCAAGATTTTAAACAACACAGAACAAAACTAGTTACCCTAGAAACCGTTTCTGAACTCATGGATGTCTTTACCATGTTAGAACAAGAGAATGAAACATTTGTTCTTACAGTTTAATCGACAGGCTGTTACGTGATGCAAAAAAAGCACCAGCCGTACAGATCAAAAACACAAACAAAAAAACAGTAAAAAAATTGTTTAAATCTAGACTAACAGGGTATGGAATACTTGTGTTATAAAGAGTAATTATAGAAAATGTTTTTTGCATCCAAACAATCAAAAATCCAAACACCAAACCAGTAAAACCACCAATTAGTGAAATTAAAACTCCATGTTTAAAAAAAACATTTTGTAATTGTCTTTTGGTCACGCCAAGCTTTATAAGGGTTTTTATGCTGTTTTTCTTTTCAACAATTAAAAGGGTTATTGCTCCTACAGAATTAAAGGCCGCTATAATTAAAATTAAAACCATAATCAGATTTAAAATCAAAGACTCTGTTTTAATCATTTTATAGTAAGTTTCATTTATTTGTTCTCTTGATTGTACCAAAAAACTTTCACCAAAAAACGCTTTAATTTTTTTTATGTCACCACCTACGCTGTTAGACTTAATAAACACAGAAGATATTTCGCTTGAGGACTTGTTTAATAGCTTTTGAACAAAAGACAGATTAGCAAACACAATCTTTTGATCGTTTTCGTCTTGGCTGTTAAAGACTCCAGAGGTTAAAAACATATCGCTTTTAAAAGGGTTTTTGTTAAAAGAATAGTTTGTTTCCTTAGGAACAGATACAGAAAGTCTATTTCCGAAATTAAAAAGCCCCAGATCTAGCTTGTCAGCAGCAAGATAACTTACCACAACTTCATTTGATAAAGGAGAAATCCACCTTCCAACACTAATAAGACTATCAATTTCAACAACATCTCTATACCCTTCTTGAACACCAAGAATTTTTCCAAAAAAAGTCTTTTCTTTACTTGACAACAAAACTTTTTCTTCATAAACATAAGTATAAAAGAAATTGTTTTTTTCTAGAAATTCCAATTGTTTTTTAGAAGCTACAAAAGATCCTGATATATTTGAGATTTTAATGTCTGGACTAAAAGATCTATTGTATTGAAGACCAAAATCTTTCAGTCCTGAAAAAACAGAAAGAACAACAAAAAAAGAACATGAAGCGATGATTAAAACAAAAACAGCAATTGAGCTTATAATATTAACAACATGTAGTTTGCTTTTAGAAAAAAAATATTTCAGTGAAATAAATGAACTAACATTCATTTTAAAGCTTTTTTCTTTTACCAAGAAGAGACCTGTCTTTTATAGGGTCTTCAGTTTTTTTTAGTGCCAGATCTATACTGTCAATGTGTTCCAAAGAGTCATCATTATAAAAAAAGAGCTCAGGGATTCTTCTAATTTGATTTTTAACTAGTAAAGCAAGAGCGTTTCTAATTTCGTTTTTTTTATCCAAAACAAGATCAAAAACATCTTGAAGGTTTTTAAAAGGAAAAACACTCAGATATATCTTAGCTGACGACAGGTCTGGAGATACTCTAACTTTTGTAACTGAAACAATAGTTGAATTAAAAGAGCTGTTTTTTAGTAGTTTTTGAAAAATTACTGTCAAGTCTTTTTGAATTGTAACTCCAATTTTTTTTTGACGAGTTGTCTCCATATTACTAAAATACAGAAACTTTAATTATAGTCTTGACAACCTAAGGGTGTTGACCTGACCTTTGTCTTTTACAGGCATTGCTGCCAAGTTTACAACAACATCATTTTTTTTCACAAACCCCTTGTCTTTAGCAAGCTGATTCACCTCTTCAACAGTTTTGTCTGTGCTAACAAAGTTGTCATAATAAACACATCTTACACCCCAAAGCAAGGACAGTTGAGTTAAAACCCTTTTGTTTGATGTAAAAACCAGGATTACAGAATTGGGCCTCCAGGATGAAATCTGCCAAGCTGTATAACCGCTATTAGTGAGTGTACAAATTGCAGCAGCATCAAGTTCGTTAGCTATATTACAAGCATGAAAACAAATAGCTTTTGTTACAACCCTTTTAGATTTAATTTCAGGAAGGGTGTTAGGAACTTTTATTAATGGCGAGTTTTCAACACCACCTATAATTTTACCCATTGTTTTGACTACTTCAACAGGATATTTTCCAACTGAGGTTTCGCCAGAAAGCATAACAGCGTCTGCGCCGTCCATTACAGAATTAGCAACATCATTTACCTCAGCTCTTGATGGGGTTAAACTGTCAATCATTGACTCCATCATTTGAGTAGCAATAATTATTGGCTTTCTTGCCTGTTTAGCTTTTTTAACCAACAATTTTTGTTTTAAAGGGACTTCTTCAGCAGGGATTTCTAGCCCTAAATCACCCCTAGCCACCATTAAACCATCGGCAGCTTTCAAAATGCCGTTCATGTTTTCAATAGCTTCAGGCTTTTCAATTTTTGCAATAATTGGAATTTTAAAATCAGAGTTCTTACTAATTAATTTTTCTAATTGTTTGACATCTTTTTTTGTTCTTACAAAAGAAAGAGCAATCCAGTCAAAACAGTTTTCAATTGCAAACAAAGCGTCTTTTTTGTCTTTGTCTGTTAACGCAGGTAAAGAAATGTTTGTATTAGGCAGGTTTACTCCTTTTTTGGATTTCAACGCACCCCCTTGAATAACTTTTGCCTCAACTAAATTAACATTATTTGTTTTGATAACTTTTAAAATAAGCTTTCCGTCATCTATTAAAACGGTCTCGTTCTCAGAAACATCTTTTGGAAAATCTGGATAATTAATAGAAACAAGAGCACCGTTTCCTTGTTCAATAATTTTGGTTGTGATGGAAATTGTATCACCTTTTTTAATAATAACCCCTTCTTCAACAATACCAAGCCGTATTTTTGGACCCTGAAGATCACCAAGAACTGAAATATGACGATTTAACAAAGAGCTAACTTCTCTTATGTCTTTAACCGTTTGTTTTATTTCAGAATGTATGGCGTGTGAAAAATTAACTCTAAAAACATTTACTCCAGCTTGAATTAAAGACTTGATTTTTGTTTTGCTTGTCGAGCTAGGCCCAAGCGTTGCAATTATTTTGGTTTTGTTAAACTTCATTAATATTCAAAGATTAAGTTTTCTTTTGATTTAAGTTTTTTCTCAGAGATTTTAAAAACAGAAACAACCTCTTTAATTATTCTGATTTTTTCTAGGAGCTCTACAAAGATACTCTGATCGCCTTCAATTTTCAAAATAAAATCGACAGATCCAAGTTCTGGCAAAAGAAGACGCTCTTTTGATTCTTGAAAAAAAAGCCCCTCACCTTCTTTTGTTTCTGTTTTTGAGGAGAGAGAATTTTTGTAGACAAACATTTCAAAATCATTTTTTTTATCTACATGATAGTAAGCCATAAAAGCTGTTGCAGAATTTTTAAACGAAATATCTTTTTGTGATCTTTTAAGTTTTATTCCAAGCTTCTCATTTAAAAGCAAAATTAAATAGTAAAATTCCTCACTTGAATATAAACCGCAAAAAGTGCTTTTCGGCTCAGTTTCAAAATGATTTAAAACATGTTTAGGCATTGACCAAAGTTAAGAACTTGTTCTTATATAAATGGGATTAGTACTTTTTGAAAAGAACACAAGCGTTGTGACCACCAAAACCAAAAGTGTTGCTCATTGCATAGTTAACCTCTCTCTTTTGGGCATTGTTGAATGTAAAGTTTATTTTTTGATCTATTGCTTCGTCAGGAGTGTTGTGATTTATGGTAGGAGGAATGACCCCGTTGTTTATAGATAAAATAGAAGAAATAGCCTCAACAGCGCCTGCAGCACCAAGTAGGTGACCTGTCATTGATTTTGTTGAGTTGATGTTCATAGAATAAAGGTGATCACCAAAAACATCATATAACGCCTTCGATTCTGCTACATCTCCTAAAGGGGTTGATGTTCCGTGCATATTAACGGTGTCTATTTTTGACAAATCAACACCCGCGTCTTTAAGGCAATTTTCCATTACTTTAATAGCTCCAATACCTTCAGGATGAGGAGCTGTCATATGGTGAGCATCAGCCGATAGTCCCCCACCAACAAGTTCTGCGTAAATTTTAGCACCTCTTTTTTTTGCGTGTTCGTATTCTTCAAGAATTAAACATCCACCGCCTTCTCCTAGAACAAAACCATCTCTAT
>Ga0181557_1006620_pt1 | contig 9973 bp, 9 predicted proteins | sample 011ome_23_FD_148632 | JGI IMG/M metagenome (GOLD analysis project Ga0181557, IMG submission 148632) | Coastal salt marsh microbial communities from the Groves Creek Marsh, Skidaway Island, Georgia - 011506CT metaG (spades assembly) | ecosystem: Environmental > Aquatic > Marine > Intertidal zone >... | reverse complement strand
GCATTAAAACTGTGGTGGAAAAATATACCATTCCATCCGCACCCTAAAAAGCAGGCCAGCAAGCATATTAATACTAAAGCAATGACTACTCCCGTTGTTAATTCAGGGGTTAATTCAGGGGTTAATTCAGGAGCTAATCCATTAGCCAGTAACGCAATGAACAATTGTAAAAAGTGAGGAACCGGTAGTGAGAATTACAGCTGTAGATCAAAACAAGTCAGGGGCCAAGGGTCTTTTTAACATGACAGAGCTTTCCCGCAAGGCGGTGTATGCCATCCTTGAAAGATTAACTGTCGGCTCACTGGTACTGGAAGAGAATGGACAGACCAGACATTTTGGCGACCGACAGGACAAGACTGTCACTGCCAGTATTCAGGTCAAGGACCCGGCGGCATTTATGGCGGTCCTGAAAGACGGTTCCACAGGAGCCGGTGAGGCTTACATGCTGGGCCAATGGGATACTCCCGATCTGCTTGAAGTGATCCGTCTGTTTGTACTCAATATGCATACCTTGCAGGAAATGGGCAATAAACAACCGTTATGGCGAAAGCTGGCGAGCAAGATGCACCATGCCTTCAGGGCTAACTCACTTACCGGTTCCAAGCGTAATATTTCTGCCCATTACGACCTGAGCAATGAGTTCTTCTCCCTGTTTCTTGATCCCACCATGGCGTACTCGTCGGGCATCTTCAAAAACGAAAGCGACACCTTGCATGATGCCTCTCTCAACAAGTTTCAGCACATTTGTGAGCGTCTGCAATTACAACCAGAAGATCACTTACTAGAAATCGGCACTGGCTGGGGTGGTCTGGCGATTCATGCGGCAAAACATTTTGGTTGTCGGGTAACCACAACAACTATTTCCCATGAACAGTATATGCATGCCTGTGACTGGGTTAAGCAGGAAGGTCTGGAAGAAAAAATTACCTTGCTGGAAAAGGATTACCGTGAGCTGGACGGCAGCGCCCAACAGTACGACAAACTGGTATCCGTGGAAATGATCGAAGCGGTGGGTGCCAAATACTATGATGAATATTTTCAGACCTGCAGTAGCCTGGTGAAACCTCATGGGCTGATGCTGATTCAGGCAATCACTATCTCCGATCAACGTTTCGAGCAGTCTGTTAACAGTATCGACTTTATAAAACGTTATATTTTCCCTGGCGGGCAATTGCCCTCCAATGCAGTGATCGCCGACAAAATTGCTACCCAGACTGATTTACAGCTCATTGGCCTGGAAGATATTACCCATGATTATGCCAAGACACTGGCAGCATGGCGTGAACGATTCTGGGATCGCATTGATGATGTAAGACGCCTGGGCACTGATGATATTTTCATTCGTATGTGGAATTACTATCTGTGCTTTTGTGAAGGCGGCTTTCGCGAAAGGGTTATCCATACCGGACAGTTTCTGATGGCGAAGCCGGGTTTCAGGGAATTACCGCGTATTCGTTAACTCCTTTTCAGGGTGAAGCGCCGGGGCGTGCTAGTATAGTGCGCCCTGATTATCTGCTTTGGAGCTGTTTTGCCCTCATCTCACCCTTTTGAAAAGCTGACGCCTGACGCCGTCATTGATGCCGTTGAATCTACCGGCATTATTTCCGATGCGCGTATCCTTGCCCTGAACAGTTATGAAAACCGTGTTTATCAGGTCGGTGTTGAAGATGCTGACCCGCTGATTGCAAAATTCTACCGGCCTGAGCGCTGGAGTCGTGAGCAGATTCTGGAAGAGCACAGCTTTTCCCTGGAACTGGCTGACCTTGAAATTCCTGTCGTGCCCCCGATTGTGATGGGGGATTGCACGCTGGCAGAATTTGCCGGCTTTCAGTTTGCCCTGTTTAAAAGACGGGGAGGGCGCAGTCCTGATCTAAGTCTGGATAATTTGCTGATCATGGGACGTTTTATCGGCCGGCTGCATGCCGCTGGAGCAATCAAGAGTTTTCAGCACCGGCGCACCATGACCCTTGAATATTTTGCCGAAGAGAGTGCCCAGTATCTGTTGGAAAATAATTTTATTCCCCAGGATCTTCGTCCGGCATACTCCACGCTGGCTCAGGATCTGATAAAGCGTATTGGGGATGTGTTTGCATCAGCCAGAGTACCGGCACAAATACGTATCCATGGCGATTGTCATATGGGTAATGTGCTGTGGCGTGATGACATGCCGCACTTTGTCGATTTTGATGACACCATGACGGGGCCGGCGATTCAGGACCTGTGGATGCTGCTGTCCGGTGACCGACAGGAAAAGCTGGCCCAGTTAAGTGAATTGATAGATGGCTACAACGAATTTTATGATTTTAATCCCGGCGAACTAGTGCTGATTGAATCCCTGCGCACCATGCGGCTGATGCATTACAGTGCCTGGCTGGCGCGGCGTTGGGATGACCCGGCTTTTCCATTGGCCTTTCCCTGGTTTAACAGTGAAAGTTATTGGGCTGGGCATATCCTGGAACTGAGGGAGCAGCTATTCGCGCTGGATGAGCCAGCCCTGGAGCTTTTTTAAACCTTTGAATGCGAAAAAGTTGTAGGCCGGATAATGGCGCAGCCCGTCATTCGACATAGCGCGCAACGACCTATTGAAATAATAAACAATAAAGTAATGTCTACCTTGTTCTTCCCATATTCCTCCGGGCATTTCTTATGCGACGTGCCCGCTTATGCTATGTTTGTTCTGGAATTTAAGGAGTAAATATTTACATGTTCAGCAAACACTTTTCACTGACTACCCCAAGCCGTATTTTTTTCATTCTCGTATGTTTCAGCTTGCTGGCATGCCAGCCGGTAGTCAGGCAGGCACTCCAGGAAAGTAATGTTGATGGGGCATTATTGTCCCGTGTAGATGATATTCCCAAGAGTCCCAATGATCGCCGTGATTATCGTGCGCTGGAACTGGAAAATGGTCTCAAGGTTCTGCTTATTTCCGATCCTGAAACCGACAAGGCCGCGGCCTCAATGGATGTGAATGCGGGCTCCAACAGTGATCCGGCTGAATTCGAGGGGCTGGCGCATTTTCTGGAGCACATGCTTTTTCTGGGTACGCAAAAATTTCCCCAATCCGGTGAGTACCAGGAATTCATCAGCAGTCATGGTGGTAGCCATAATGCCTATACCTCCTATGAAAATACCAATTACTACTTTGACATTGAAAAGGATTCCCTGGCGCCTGCCCTGGATCGTTTCGCCCAGTTTTTTATTGCGCCGCTGTTTAACGAGGAATATGTAAATCGTGAACGTAACGCGGTGAATTCGGAGTATCAATCCAACCTTGAAAATGACGGCCGTCGCAGTTACTCAATATTCAAGCAGGTAATGAATCCTGCGCATCCACTGTCGCAGTTTTCCGTCGGTAGCCTCGACACCTTGCAGGATAAGGCTGCAGGCTCGCTGGAGCAGGCGTTAAAAGATCAGTATGAGCGTTATTACTCCGCCAATATGATGAGCCTTGCCATTATCGGGCAGGAATCACTGGATGAGCTGGAAACCCTGGCGCTGACCTATTTTCTGGATATAGAAAATAGAAATGTAGAAGCACCGCGTACTAATGATCCCTTGTTTTTGCAGGGTCAGTTGCCAGCACTGCTGGAAATTGAACCGGTACGGGATACGCGATCCCTGTCCTATACTTTTCCGATTCCGGTTATGTGGGAATATTATCGCGCCAAGCCGCTTAACTATCTAGGCAATATTCTGGGTCATGAAGGTGAGGGCAGTTTGTTGTCCCTGCTGCGTGAGAGGGGTTGGGTTAATGGTCTGAGTGCTGGCGGCGGTATGTCTTACCAGGACAACGCCACGTTTTCATTTTCTCTGTCCCTGACCGAGGATGGCGTTAAGCGAATTGATGAAATCTCGGCCCTGCTTTTTCAGTTTATTGCCCTGGCACAACGCGACGGAATTCAGCAGTGGCTGTTCGACGAGCAACGTACCATGGCCGATATCAGTTTTGCCTTTCAGGAACCCGGTTCGCCAGTAGGCCTTGTCAGTGGTATGTCACGACGGCTTCAGCTTTATCCGCCAGAGGAAATTATTACTGCAGCCTATGCCTTCGAGGATTACAACCCGGCGCTGTATCGGGAAATCCTTTCTTACCTGCGTCCTGATAATGCCTTGCTGACCTTTACTTCTAAAACTGTTTCCGGTGCACAGCAGGACCCTTTATTTGGTGGGCGTTACAACTATTTCCCCTTGGACGAACAGCGCATCAGTAGTTGGCGCAGCAATACAGTTGATCCAGCACTTGCCATTACACAGCCAAATCCTTTTTTACCTGATGACCTGAGTATTCGGGATGCAGCAGGAGCTGGTGCTTTCGGGCCACAAAACAAACCCGAACTTATCATCGATGCAAACGGCATAAAGCTGTGGTTCAAACATGACAATGAGTTCCAGGTGCCGCGGGCAAATTTCTATGCCTATGCCATGACGCCTCTATTCAATGAATCCCTGGAACATAATCTGATGTCGAGCCTGGTGATTAACCTGGTCAATGACAAGCTCAATGAATACAGTTATCCGGCAAACCTGGCCGGTGTCTTTTATGGGGTGACCAGCAGAGCGCGTGGTTTCTCTATTCGTCTGGGTGGTTATAACGACAAACAGGATATTTTGCTGGAAGCTTTGCTGGAGACACTGGTGGCAGCGGATTTTGAGCAGGAACGTTTTGATATTATTAAAACTGAAAGAATACGGGGACTGGAAAATGCTGACAAACAGATGCCCTATACCCGCCTTTATCAGAAAGTCCAGGCCTTGCTGGTTAATCCTTACTGGTCAGAACAGCAGCGTATCGATGCTCTCGAAAAAATTACCCTGGAACAGGTGCGGGCCTTTATTCCCCGCATGCTGGAAAACCTCAATCTGCAGGTACTCTATCACGGCAATGTTGAACAGGACGACGCACTGGCAATGCTGGATATTCTGACGCGCTATTTATCGGTAAGCCCGGCTGTTATTGATCCTCCATTTGGCACTGTATTGAAACTGCAGCCGGGCAGCAGGGTAGTGCAGGAAGTGATGGTGGATCATGTTGATTCGGCTATTGTTATTTATCTGCAGGCGCCCGATGACAAGCTGGTAAGCCGCGCTACGGTCTCCCTGCTGGGTAGTATTTTACGTACGCCTTTTTTTGATGCCCTGCGCACGAAAAAACAGTTGGGTTATGTGGTCAATGCCGGCTCGATGCCGATACTGAAAACCACTGGTCTGGCCATGACCATTGAATCGCCGGTTGCCGATCCCCTGCAGCTGGAGGCAGAGATCAAAGGCTTCCTGCTCGATTATGAGTCTGAACTGGTTACCATGCCTGATAGCATGTTTAGTGATATCAAAGCCGGACTGTTAAATAACTTGCGCCAGGAGCCCCAGAGTCTGGGCGCTCTAAGTGGTCGCTTCTGGAGTGATATTCTGATTGAGGAAACTGCAGAGGATGCCACGCTGAAAATGGCTGATGCCATCGAAGCGCTGGAAAAAAGTCACATTGTTGAATACTACCGCAGGCAGGTTGTCCAGGGCGAGGCTGCTGCTCTGGTGGGCATGTCAGCAGGAAGACTTCATCAGGAAGATTTTCAGTCAGCGCAGCAACGCCTGAATAGCGACGCCATCCTTATTGAAGATGATATTGATAGCTATAATGCTTTCAAGCAGTCTTCCGAGGTCTTCACCTTCAGGTGAGTCAGTATTCATAGTCAGGGAACCAAACCTATGTCTGCCAGACGTCCCGTGGCGGGATTTTTCCTGTCATTACTAACCGCCCTGATGTGGGGAGTGTTGCCTGTCGCCTTCGTCGTACTGATTGGCTCTATGGATACCATTACTATTACCTGGTATCGCTTTACTCTGGCTGCCATAGTGGTATTTGTCTTTCTCTGGCGTCGTGGCAAGTTGCCAGCGTTGAGAACCTACAATTCAAAAGTGAAGCTGGTGCTGTTTCTGGCAGCTGCTGCTCTTGCCGCCAACTTTGTTTTCTATCTTAGTAGCCTGAGCTATCTTAATCCTGAAAGTGCCCAGGTGTTAATTCAAATGGCCCCCTTCATTCTTATGTTTGGCAGCATCTTTTTTTACAAGGAAAGACTTGGCTGGCTGGAATGGATCGGGGTTGCCTTGTTACTGGGTGGTTTTTCCCTGTTTTTTAATGATCGACTCGCGCAAATATTTTCCTCCCTGAATGATTATTCCATCGGCATTCTATTGATGGTGCTTGCTTCAGTGACCTGGGGAACTTATGGCTTGCTACAGAAAAACCTGTTAACAAATATGGATTCAATCCAGCTCACCAGTCTTATGTATCTGGGAGGTGTGATTCTGTTATTGCCTTTTGCCAGTCCGGCAACCGTGTTATCACTGAATGGTCTGCAGTTTGGCGCCTTGCTGTTCTGCAGTCTGAACCTGGTTCTTGCCTACGGCGCGTTTACCGAGGCTTTGTTTCTCTGGGATGCAGCCAAGGTTAGTGCCGTTATCACGCTGGCACCATTGTTGACCATCGTGTCGATGATGCTGGCGGTACATTGGTGGCCGTCAGTGTTTAGTGATAGTGAGCTTAATGCCCTGGCTTATCTCGGTGCGCTACTGGTGGTTGCAGGATCCATGCTGGCAGCATTGGGACATAATTTGCAGAAGAAACCTAGGCAGCGGGATTTAGCACAAGACCGCTTTGTTTCTGAATAGCGGCTGTTGACTCCAGCCCACGAATCTCATGAAGGGGCAGCGAGGGCAGGGCGTTGTCGCGCATCCAGTGAATAAATTTCAAGGTCAAAAAGGCGTCAAACCAGTTATGCATATGCCTGGCATATGTATCTTTGGTTTTGCTGTGGGTGCCGGCGTGTGCCATGGCCTTGTCTACACCCAATGCCTTCAGGCATTGCAGTAATAATTTGCTATCAACCTTTGAAAACAGCGTTGAAAACGCTTCAACGCTATTTTTAGCCGCAGTGATGGTTTCCAGACTTAACGATCCTGAAGTTTCGGGCTGCAGCGTCTGGCAGATGTGCAGCCAGCATTTAAGCGCGAGAAAACAATCGGGATGGTAGTACAGATACTGCTGCTGTGGATCATCCAGGGTCATGATTTTAAGCAATGCCGGGCCAGTCCCAAAGGGGACGCGGTCTGAAAGGCGGCTTTCCAGTGCCAGTGGTGCACACTGCAGGTTGATGACCTCGCCGATTTTTGCCAGCTTGTTTAACAGATAAAAATCTTCTCCGGCCTGACGTCTGGGAAACCCTCTGGCCTTGGCATAGTGCTGACTGTTGATTAGCAAGGTGCTGCCGATGGTATGGAAAGCCCAGGGAGAACCTGCCCATTTCAGACCGGCGACATAATAGTCCATAGCCAGGTCATAGCACTGCTGGGCATGAACAATGTCATTTTCATTATGGGGCGTATGCTGAAAGGGATAGATGCCGGCGCTGATCGCTCTAGAGTCCAGATTCGCTGTTGCCTGAAAGTAATCATGGGGTAAAACAACATCGGCATCGCTTGAATGAATCCAGGGCGTTTTCACTACTCCCAGGGCAATACACTGGCAGGCAATATCACAGGCAATTTTTCGTGCCAGGCCGACGCCTTCCTTTTCCGCTAATAACAGGCCGGGACTGATATGCTCCACCAGCAATACATCCAGCTTGTCACCCATGGACAAGAGCTGAATATGGGGTGCAATTCTGGCTGCACATGAATAGTGACGGCATAGATGTGCTGCAATTTGTCTGGTCTGCTCGATTTTCCCGGGATCTGCCTTTGCGCTGGCATTGACCACGAGGATAATCAGGGCAGATTGCTGCTGAATATTCACGGTGAGTTTTTCAAGAAAATCCGCTGCTTCTGCAAAGGCGGGAATGCACAATACATGCTCCCAGCTCCTATCAAAATCCGTTTTTGCATGCTGGAGATAATGCTGTACGTCAGAGGCGTCTGATTCAGCATAACGGGCAAGGTATTGTTGCATGGACATGGGCTTATGGTAACAGTTCAAAGGGCAGGGCAATGAATCCATTTCAGTGTTTTTTGCGTAAAATTAAGCCTAAAAAGAATGTTTATAGTGAACAATCCAGCTCGGCAAATTTCAGGATTATTACTACCCACCTGGGTGGACCTAGTCCTGTTCAAGTTCACCTGGGTGGGGTTGGTCATATTTCAATCCAAGGCTGTATTCCCGGTGGTTGCGCTTATTGCACTAAAAATACTGACCTGGCCTGGCATCATCCGTGCTTTACCGATCGTGGTACTGACTTTTGTCAGTGGCTTGGCGATGGATTCCTTGCTGATGGTTTCTGGCGTATTTGTTTTTCCTTCAGCTTATCTTCCTCTTTGGTTGATATTGTTATGGTTATCTTTTTCCTTGACCCTGCCAAGGGGGTTTTCCTTTATCACTCGCTGGCATCCATTGGCACAATCGGCCATAGGGATTGTCGCCGGCTGTCTGGGTTACTTTACCGGATATCTTATGGGCGCGGTGAGTTATGGTTTGTCCATACCCCTCACCATGCTGCTCATTGGCGTATTGTGGGCAGGCTTTGTGCCGTTGATAATTCAATGTGGAGAGTGGATACTGAAAAAGATTAAGATCTAGATAAGAGTATTTAAAAGGTCAGCAAATAAAATGAATAAGCTTTTTCAATTTCTTTGTGTTTTTCTGTTTATTCAGGCTGCTTCAACCAGTGCGATCTCTGCTCAGGCGCAGGACCAAGTCCCTTCAAAGCCCTGGCAGCAGCTCCAGCTGGTAGGCGAGGCAGAGCTAAAATTTTTCTTCTGGCATGTATACGAGGCAAGACTTTATTCTAATAACGGTAATTTTGTATTTTCAGAAACCAGGCCTTTCGCCCTTGAGTTGCATTACAAACGTAAGTTCAGTGTCCAGCAGCTGGTAGATGAAACCCGTAAACAATGGAAAGCCATTGGTATTGATGCCGACAGTAAAGACAATGCCACAAGACTCAACACCTTGGGGAGCTTGCTTGGTGATGTAGATAACGGTGATATTATAACCCTTTATGTGGATGCGCAGGGTGCCAGTAATTTCTATTTAAATGAACGTCTGCTGGGCACTATTGCAGACTCTGCTTTCACGGAACAGTTTGCGGCGATCTGGTTGTCTGAAAAAACTACTCGACCTGATTTCAGAGATAATCTAATAAGGCAAAGTTAATGAAAAATTTGAACAACGTTTTACCAACAAAGCTGTCGCATAAACATAAACACTCAATTTTCGGCATACTTGTCATTGCCTTTACCCTTGGCATCAGCGCCTGCAGCAAAACGACGCTGGATGATTATCGTGATACCACTCCGCAGCTTGACCTGAGAACATTTTTCGAGGGCAGCCTGATGGCTTATGGCTTGCTGCAAGACAGATCTGGCAAAGTAACCAGGCGCTTTGAAGCTACTATTGAAGCCTCATGGGAGGGCGAGCAGGGAACGTTGGTCGAACACTTTATTTACGATGATGGCGAGGAGCAGGATCGCATCTGGCAATTGACGCATCAGGGTAATGGCCGATACTCCGGTGTCGCCGGCGATGTCATTGGCACGGCCAACGGCGAAATTTCAGGGGCTGCATTCAACTGGGTTTACAGTCTTGAGGTTCCCTATGGGGATGGCACGATTGTGGTGAATCTGGATGACTGGTTATTTCTTGTTGACGAAGATCATATTATCAACAGGACAGTTTTGAGAAAATTCGGTTTTCGCGTAGGCGAGCTTAGTCTGGTAATTGAGAAAGTCTAGGATATTGGTTTTCTAAAGCCGCATAGTGGGAGATCGTTGTATGACAGACAGTATTCATCATATTGCAATCCAGGTAGATAACATTGCCAGTGCCGTGGACTGGTACAGCAAGGAATTTTCCGTCAATGTCAGTTATCAGGACGACAGCTGGGCCATGCTGGATTTTGAAAACCTTTCCCTGGCTCTGGTATTGCCAGGGCAACATCCTCCTCATTTTGCAGTGGCCAGTGCCCACCCGGAAAAGTATGGCGCA
>Ga0181557_1006613_pt1 | contig 9983 bp, 6 predicted proteins | sample 011ome_23_FD_148632 | JGI IMG/M metagenome (GOLD analysis project Ga0181557, IMG submission 148632) | Coastal salt marsh microbial communities from the Groves Creek Marsh, Skidaway Island, Georgia - 011506CT metaG (spades assembly) | ecosystem: Environmental > Aquatic > Marine > Intertidal zone >... | reverse complement strand
CGTTTCATGTTCATGATGTAATCACATACTGAATTAACTCTTACTAGTAATGGAATACACCTAGGGATGTGACCTGTCATGACAGATGTAGAAGATACATATCGTAATGATCATAGACTAAATTCAAGACCATTAGATGTGCACAGATGGAGTGATCATCCTGAAGTGAAGCAGTTGATTGATCAGTTGTGGGGAATAAGGAGTGCTACGATTTCTCGTAACACCCCTTCGTATTCATTAAATTACATATGCAAGTAGGTTATCAGACACCGTACCGGTTCCGATGATCTGAATGTCACCAATAACTGTTGAGTCATCAGATGCGATCAAAGAACCGCCATTGCCTACGAAGATGTCTGCGATTCCATCACCAGCGATACCCATCTGTAAACTGCCACCATTGGCAATTGTCACATTGCCGGTCGCTCCAGCATAGCTGTCAGCTGTGTTACTACCCGAATACATCCCTTCAGGCATTTCTCCGATAGACATCTGAGCTAATTGATCGCCCATGACTAAGCTGGATGATCCATCAATGACCAATGTTCCTGAACCATTGGACAATTCACCAACAATTAGCTGACCTACCTGTTCACCACCTGAAGAGCGAGTGGTATGGAGATGTACTTGACCTCCATTGGTTACTCGCATTTCACCATCACCGTCTGAGCCTACGATGATTACCTGGCGAGCGGCTGAACCGGCAACCATTAAATCTGATCCAGCGCCGTCAATAGCAACATAACCCACTGAACCTGCCGAGTTCCCGAGGGTCAGGCCATTGAAAACAAGTTCTGGATTGCTAGCAGACAGAGTCCAAGACGAACCCGACAGAATTTCAAGTTTGCCACTGGCTCCATCGTCTCGCCCAACAGTCAGGTAGGGATTAACGTTTGATGTAACTGTACTAGTTTGAGCCCCTGTAGAGCCATTTTGGAGTGTAAATGTACCCTCAAATCCATTACCTGTTACTAGTGACGAATCACTCCTACCGATGTGTGCCCCACTATAATATGCACCTGCGAACTCGTTTTCACTCGCTTGTCCGCTTGAGGTTTGAGTAAACGATGACCCATCAAGGATGACGGATCCGGTACCTCCCCATGCGCCTACGGTAAAATAGGATGGTCTCGCAGTTGATTCTAGATTGATCCCCGATTGTTGGCTGAGACTGATTAGACCATAGCCTCCGAGATCAGAGGTCTCGCTTGAGCCGTTATCTGTTCCGACAAATAGACTCTGGCCGCCCGAGATTGTTGATCCGGTCAGTGTCAAGGTTCCTGATGCGTAATCTCCAGTACCGACGTTTAGTGTTGGATTAGTGCTAGATGAGTCCATAGTGACATTGGATCTAACCAGCCCCATAGTGCCAACTGCCTCCTGGCTACCTGCGACCGACTCCCAGTATTCGTGATAATTTTCACCTACAATGATCCCTTTACCGACAGTGGTGAGGGTGGAATCCTCTAAGGAAAGATCCCCTGTCGCTCCTTTGCCATTACCGACCCAAATATATTCCGTTCCCGTGACGTTAATAAGTGAATTATTTGTGATAGCTATAGTCCCTTCTGACTCAGCGATAACTTGGTCATAGGTTGCACCAGAGTGGAGTCCACTAATGGTCGCCGTAACTGAACTCAATTGGATATCGCCAATACCCCCGAACATCCCGCTACGAATATCGCCAGTTAATTCAAGTGTGCTATTGGTTGCGACTAACGTTCCAACGGGTGCATTAGACACTTGTGCATTTTCCTGATTGCCAACAGCGACCCGAATACTTTCAAATCCAGTGATTTTACTATCTGAGATCTCAGTGAGAGCATTCGCTCCTTCCCTCAGTCCTACTAATAAACGATTATCATCGCTACTCCCTGAGAGTGTTGAGTTCACCAGTTTAAGTATGGCTAAAGGATCCGTGTCCGATGGATCATCGTCGTTGTTGCCATTACCCACGGTGAGGTCTGCACCCCCATCTAAGAAATTTATGGTGGAGTTTTCAAATTTCGCCATCACAGCAAAGGTATCTACCGGCGCAATCTGTGTTGACCCGTCACCATCCAAATTAATGGTCTTATTCTGAGTGAGATGTGAGTTCTCAATTCGTAGTCTGGCCGCATTGATAGTATCTACCGAACCTAGAAGTAGGGACCCCTCTACATCTACGGTATCGTAGCTGTCTCCAAATGGTGTAACCGCAGAATTTTCAGCGTCACTGATGGTCAATCTATGGTCCACAGTTAGAACTGTGTTGTTCTCACTTAAAACACCAAGGTCGTTCAACCATCCATAGTCAGTTTCAGCAAATATGGCTTTCAAAACTTCAGGGTCTGTTTCAGCATTGTTTGCTTCCGTTGCTATCACGGAGCCTTCGGCTTTTTGGATCAGTCTATAGGCGGGGCGATAGTAATCACTGGAGGGGTCTTGGCCGACTGTCTCAAGGAATTGAATTGCCGTATCCACAGCGGATGCACGACCGTTTGCTGAGACTAATCCTGTCATTGCACCATGTGCTGTATCCCACAGATCACTGTCCTCATCTTGGACAAAACCCATGTTAGTAAGCACGTGATCAATGAAGTCAGAATCTTCAGTGACGTCAACACCGGTTACGGTTTCAACAAAGCCTAAGAGCAGATTGGTGTCATTAAGAGATGGTGTGTTGGCATATGCGCCGGGAGTTGCATTAAACAGGGCGACAAACTTGTGATGAATATTCATATGGAATCCTCAGTTGTTAACAGAGCATTCCGTCGCTCGGGTATTTCGTTATTTCTTCTATATTTAATAATTGAATATCCATTGAACGATTTCAACCCTTTACCAACATATTGACCGGCGAAGACATCAATCCGCCCCAGTTTGAGGATGCTGTTAACTTTAGATTTTGTTTCGTGAGCCACTTCTGAAGACGCTTGTCATATTCGGAGTGTTGATTAGGAATCTCTAGTTTCCGTAAGACCGTTTCATTCAAGACCATCCCATAACCATCCTCACGATCAACTTCTAGATCATCCTGCTCAGCGAATAAGTCATATCCAGCAACACGAATAGCGGCTGTTGCCATCACAGCACGTAAATCTGCAAACCGATGACGTTCCACAATGTAACTATCATGGATTGTTAGTATAGGGATTCCTTTCTTTGTCATCAGACGGATGATTTCCTCTGTGATATCACCATCTACCCGCATAAGATCAATGCCAGTGTCAGTCGCAATGAACCGTCTTAGGTCAGGATGTTCATCAAGAAATGCCTCCAAGAGTCGTTCAAGATATTTGTTCGTCAAGCGTTTCTCCGGTGTCCCAGCTTTAGCATTGTCTCTGCATGCTGAGAAGGCGGCTTTCCGACTGTTTGCATTGATGGCTTGAAGGATAATTGCTTTAACCCGTTTCCGTTGAATATCTCTTGGCACTGATCGACTCAGCTGTATCTTTAGATCGTAGGGATCCTCTCCATAGGGCCAGACTTTCTGCTCGTTGAGGAATTGTGCATAGAGCAAGGTCACATGCAGGGCTTTGTAGTCCACCTCAATGGTTGGATTACCGTTGATGAAAATATCTTTTCTAAGTGTTTCGCTGACTTGTTGCCAGAATCCCCCATAAAACCTGCCATGAAGATTCCAACTACCACGACTGAATATCCGCCTAACAAACTTTGAATTCTGACTGATACGCACAGGAACCTGTTTGTAGCCTTGTTTAGTCTTAACCTCTCTCCAAATCAAAGGTTCTTCAAGAGTTGCGATATCAATATAGGTCTGTTCAAGGAGACTGTTGTAGGAAGACAGAACGTCTCTCATACGGCGAGTCGTATCAGTGTCTGTGTATTCAATAGGAGACGTCTTGTCTCCATCGTAATCCTTCTCATTAAGAACAATGCACTCACGATTGGGAGCGTAACCGATGTCGTCAGCCATCAACGTGAGTGAAGAGAATTGATTCTGTAGCCAAGAAGACGCTCTCAACCGAGATACAAAGTTCCATTGAGGGTTTTCATCAGAATGACTACCCCCTTTGTAGTCAATCCACCCAAGAGCCTGAAGTTGCCTACGATAAATGATTAATATTGAACTGATGTGTAAAGCGTTATACCGGGAGTTAACACTCTTGAATTGATTCGGGGATTGAGGCATCCCTATCCACTGCAAAGGATCTTCAAGATAAGATACGTAAAGATCAAGAATCAGCACCTTAAATTGAGTCTTGTTATCAGCCTTTGGCTTAGTCCCTCTTTTAACTGAGACATGTTCAGGGTGTGCCTCAACAAACACACCCCACAACTGATCAATCAACTGCTTCACTTCAGGATGATCACTCCATCTGTGCACATCTAATGGTCTTGAATTTAGTCTGTGATCATTACGATATGTATCTTCTACATCTGTCATGACTCATCACATCCCTAGGTGTATTCCATTACTAGTAAGAGTTAATTCAGTATGTGATTACATCATGAACATGAAAGATGACCCAATACCCATGATCCATTACTAGTAAGAGTTAATTGCTCGGCTAGTCGTAGATACATGCCATCAGATTAGGTTGACACTTCTCACAACCCCGTGTGTTGCAGAGGCTATGTATAAGTATCCGTATATCCCGCTTGGACCATGCGTCAGGGAGTGCACAAAGGGTAGAACATTTATTGTTGTTGACTGTGAACTAACGCCCAGTGAACACTAGGAATTGCAGGTAATCATTGAAGCATTGGTGCTGTGCACAGGAATCACTTCCGGCCACCGGCACCATAAACTCCTCATTTTCACACTTAACTCATTGATATGCCTGCACTTACCGTGTCCAGAAGTATTGTAGGTACAACAATGGGTAGAACATTTTCAGCTGTTCCATACACCTATCTCAAACGTGGTGTGTATTACTTTGTGATGCTCTGTTTATCCCTATATGCCTCAACCTGTTTATCTGGAAACTGGAATCAGAAAAGCATCTCATCACCGGGTATCAAAGTTGAGGGTCAGCTAAGTACAGAGGTTTTATTAGCAGGTAATAAACCAGCACCTTCAGTAATTTTGTCTCACGGTGGTGGTGGCAAATGGGAACACCAGATCCGTTGGGCGAAGACGTTAAACAAGAATGGATTTCATGCCATCATCATTGATCATTTCACGCAAAGAAACGTGATGCCTCATGTAGGTAAGGTCAATCCAAAAACGCTTCCCAAAGAGCGAGTTAAAGATTTAGTCAAGGTCGCAAAGTGGGTATCACAGCAGTCATGGAATCAAGATAAGATCGGAGTGATTGGTTTTAGCCAAGGCGGATCGGGCGCTAACCTTCTTGCTAATACTAGAGAGGTAACTAAGGTTGATGGGATACAAGAGCATGATTTAGCTCTTTTTGGGGCCATTGTTTCCTATTATCCGGGATGCGCTATCGCTGGAGGTACGCCTCCTGACCTTCCCTACGTTCCAACGATCGTGCATATAGCAATGAATGATGGCCTTGCAGACCCTTTCTGGTGCCAGTCCGGATATCGCAAAAATGAAAATCTAACCATCTACAAGTATGAAAATGCACCACATAGTTTTGACGTTGAAGTTCCCGGATGGAGAAAAACCGGAATTATTCCAGCTGTCAATAGACCGTGGGTTGCTGAACGTCATGAGCCATCAAATACGTTAAGCAGAAAACGCACATTGAGCTTTTTGAATGACCATCTCTATTAAGGGATAGCGGAAAGCAGGCTCAAAACGGGGAATCCTTGCCCTGAAGACTTGAGCCTGCCGGATAACCACGGAAGGTATCCTTTCCCGCCTTAAAAAGCATAACAAAACCTTACTGGTCATCTCCAAACGTTTTGGTTTGAAGCCAAGCTAGTCTCAATATTAATCTAGTGAGACGTTTGGATAGCCTATTGACTGCAAATCATGTCCTTTTTAAACCAGTGTCTCTTGATAAAAGAGCCCAATTCCCGAACCAATTAATTCCATCATCTGCGCATCAGCAAGACTTGTCTGCGCAGCCAATGCCAATAACCCACTTTGGCTAATGTCTCCGGACTCCAGCTGGTTTACATAGATAGCGGACTCAAGTGCACTGGGGTCTCTACCAACAACGTTTGCGAACACGTGATTGACAAAGCCTTGGTTAGTTCCCCCGGTTGCGGCGTCCAGTAATCCAGCATCAACAACCAAATTAGCCAAACTAGAGAATGTGTAGCCTTGGTCTACTAGAGAAAGAGCCGGCCCCAAGTACTGATTTATTGACGGACCACCAAAACAGGCGATCACGGTTTTTGCTGCAATTCCAGCGTTACCCTCTGTGTCTATAGCGTAACTTCTATCGGTAAACTGAATTCGTTCGACATTAGCTAAGGTTTCGTAATCTTGAGCGCCGGCTACGATTACTTCATCACCATTCCTTGAAATATCAAATTCGGTAGACGTCGAAGAGTAACGTACACGGTCTACACCGGCTCCTGCATCAATCAAATCCCCACCAGCAGAGATAATAATTTCATCATTTCCATCACTGCCGGTCACAATGTCAAATCCGCTAGTTGTGGTAATTCTTCCACTCCCTTGAACTGCATTTGCATTGGCGAACTTTTCTTCAAGACGCACATCTCTCAAAATGGCATCGGATGAGTTTACCGCAGCCTCGACTGAAATAACTTGTCCGTTAAAATCAAGAAGCTCAATATCAGTTGCTAACGTATCCACCCCCTCAGTAGCAATGCCGGTTGATTGCGAATTTAGGGAAGTTGATGACCCATAAGTGGCTTCGACTTGATAACCTGTTAGAGTTCCAGATGCGTCAAGTAAGCGTTGAACAATATAATTGTCTGAAGATTGATCGTACGATGCCGTGTCTGTTCCGTCGCCTCCCTTGATTCGGTCATCGCCTCTACCGCCATAGAAGAGGTCATCACCTGCACCAGTGATTAGAATATTATCTTCATCGTTACCTATCATCTCGCTGTCATTGGCTGAGAGCATTATCAGGCTCTCAATCCCAATAAACTTGTCTGCTCGGGTGAAATTATTTTTCTGCCCGCCTATTTCAGCATCCAGATCCCAGTAGATAACTAATGGGAAGGCTGTATTTAGATTGATTTCATCTGTGTAGAGCAGGAAAGCAAGATCGTGGCCGGCACCGCCATCGTAGGTATCAAAGCCACTAAATTGCATGAAAACGTCATTTCCGTCTCCACCGTACATCAGATCATCACCGCCTCCGTCACGAAATAGATCATTACCTCCATTGCCGACCAAAGTGTCTGGGTTATCCCTGACAAAAAGAAAAGCATCGGATGTCATAGTCCCAATTTTTGACTCACCCAAGGTTGGATCATCAGAAAAAAACGTCGGTTCAAACACGTTTTGCACGCTATCTGGTTGCTGGGTGTAATCCTCATAAGCGTCAAAAGGATCAGCACCCGAAAAAATCGTAAGTGCTAGTTGTTGAGCATCTAATTTCATAATGTTTTCCTTTTTTAGTGGTTCTGGGTCAAAAACCGAGATATTCAAGACCTGATTCTCGCCAAGACGAAAGATCTGTAATCTGTGCTTCTATCAATGGAACACTTGCCCCAATCGCAACCAGTCCTGCTTGCGTTAATTCACCCTTATCTAATTGTGAAGTGTAAAGCGCTAGCGTTAGTGGGTCCGGACTTTGACCAACAACATTTTCATAAATTTCGGCTACAAAACTTTGGTTGGATGATGATTCAATCAATCCAAGATCAATCACTAACTGAGCAATCGCTATCTCACTCATTCCGTCATCAATCAGACCGACTGCAGGAGCAAAATACGTTGGAATTAGATCAGCTCCGAACAACGTCGTTATCATGGCGGCCGCTTTATAGCTGTTCTGCTCTCGTCCAAAATCCAGTGCGACATTGGTGTTAGTGAATCTCAACCTTTCTACATCTACTAATTGATCACCGGATTCGTTACCCACCCGATCAACGACTGAGAAACCTTCAAGATCACGAGCATCTGTTAACACGTTGTAGATATTATTAGGGGCACGAAATATGTCGAAGTTACTGCGGGGAGCCTCGTACACAACTGTATCTATGCCGTCGCCTGCGTACACTTTATCGTAACGCTCTCCCGTTCCATAGGTGTAAAACGTGTCGTTGCCGCCAAATCCAAATATACGGTCGTCAGCGGCTATTTCTTCTGACTTTGAGGCGATAAAGGTGTCATCACCACTGTAGAAATCTGCGACGAACTGATAATTGGCGGGTTGGGACGCATCAGAGAACGATATGGGTGCGGACAGAGTTTCTTCTAATAAGAGCATGCCCTCGGTGACTCCCTCCGGATGAGAGGGGCCAGCTGTGATGGTATAACGGGATATGGAGCTAGTTGACCCTCCAGACTCAAGTAAATCTCCGTACGTTAAAAGAGATTGATTAGGCAGAGAAAAAGAGCCGAAGTAGTTTATATAATAGGCTCCATCACCCCATAAATATTTTATATTTGAAGTTGAGCTAGCGATGATTTCGGTATCATTGGTGAAATACAGTTGGTCGTCCGGACCATTACTGAGAACTTCGGATAAATATACTTTTGATACAACAGACACGTATCCTCCAAACTTGTTGGTTGATCGTCCCTGATCTTGTTTGTTTAATAGATGAATGATAACGGTTAATTAGATCAATGCCACTCTACGTTCGCAATCCTTAAGCTGGAAGCCTTCACCATAGTTCTGGCCGATACTGCTTTTGGTCCACCCACCCAACTGATCAATCATATCCATTGGTGCATTCACTGCCCTCAACCTATCTCTGAACGCATGACGCATTCCATGCACTACGCATTGTTTAGGTAAAAACGTTTTCATCCACTTATTCAGTGCGGCACTTGCTGAGTTCGCATTGCTTGAGATTCCATCCACATATTGAGGGAATAAAAACTGCCCTGAAACAGTGTCTGAGAGCCTCTCAGAAGCCCACAGGGCGGCTCCCACGAGAGGGATGATTCGTTCACTTCCTGAGGTTTTTAATGGCCTCCAAGGATGTTTCCTGATGACAACATGTGGGACCTCATGATCTAGGTCTATATCATCTATTGAGAGTCCAACAGCCTCAGCTAATCGCATCCCAGTGTCACTGATCAGTGCCGCCAACCAACGTAGGGAATCATCTTTTTGTTTGCATCGCAGTTGAAGCAATTTGATCTGTTCAATGGTCAGTGAATGACGCTTGGTATGGTTCTCATCATAGGGGATGTAGACCTTGGCGAACGGATTATTAATTCCTAATCCCTCTTCTTGGATACAAAGATTTACGACCGCTTTAACTATTGTGAGATTGCGGGATACAGATGATCGTTTCAGACCCTTTGCAAACAGCCAGTCTCTGAATTCACCAGCATCAATGGTTGTGTATTCGCCTAGGTCTTTATTGCCCAAACATTGGATTGCGTACCCAACTGCACGATCTGTATGGGTAAAGAATAGTTTCCCACGACCTTTACCCTTAGTTCGTTTATACACATCACATGCATGACTCAATGTGGAACCTAGCGTGACCGTAGTTTTAGGTGTTTGAGATGAGTGGTCTCTCAACAAATGACTACCGGGCACGTCTGTCTGCTTTAAGCGAAGATCAAGCCAGTAATCATCTAAACGTGAGGACAGTCTCTCTGAGGCACGAGAGGCTCTGTGTAAGGACTTTGTGCGCAGACTCAAAATGACACGATCGGTGCGATAAAACGTCTGTAAATCGCTAGGAATGCGTCTCACAAAGTAATACACACCACGTTTGAGATAGGTGTATGGAACAGCTGAAAATGTTCTACCCATTGTTGTACCTACAATACTTCTGGACACGGTAAGTGCAGGCATATCAATGAGTTAAGTGTGAAAATGAGGAGTTTATGGTGCCGGTGGCCAGACTCGAACTGGCACGAGGTTTCCCTCTCCGGATTTTAAGTCCGGTATGTCTACCAATTCCATCACACCGGCGTGCAACCCTTGGTTAGCGAAGGGCAAAATTATACAGCG
>Ga0181557_1006610_pt1 | contig 9988 bp, 8 predicted proteins | sample 011ome_23_FD_148632 | JGI IMG/M metagenome (GOLD analysis project Ga0181557, IMG submission 148632) | Coastal salt marsh microbial communities from the Groves Creek Marsh, Skidaway Island, Georgia - 011506CT metaG (spades assembly) | ecosystem: Environmental > Aquatic > Marine > Intertidal zone >... | reverse complement strand
CCTAGTTTTTTTTTGGGTCCGCACCACACCGAGCTCGTGCTGGTCAATCGCCAACACACTCGGAGACAGTGTATGTATGCTTTTAATTAAAAACCACCCAAACGCTCGTTGTCTAAACAGCAACCTCTGCGCTGCTACCGCGGCCATCATCTTCTTCCCTTATGTCAGGGCCAATCGGCCGTGAACGCTGAAATCTGGCATTGACCTGTCTGCCCCGCTGTAGTACCATGCCCGCCGCCAGGCGTTCGGGAGGGGGAGGCAGAGACACAGGCAGCTGAACATCTTCCCGTTTGGTCTTGAGGCGCTTCCTCGGGGGCTCACCGACGGTAAAACGCAGGAGCACCTCGCAGTTCATGACCATGGTGCACGCGGTGGCGTCGAGCGCGTACGTCTCGGCGTCGCGCGAGCCGGTCACGCCTTTGCTCATCTCGTTGACGACGCCAAACTGCATAAAGTAGCCCCCAGACACGCTGATGCCCGGGGACGCCTCGTGCATGATCCTCATAAAATCTTCCTTGTCCATTCTTGCAACTTGGGAATTGTAAAGCTGGAGCACGTTGGTGAGGTCCTCGTTGCGCGCAAGCACCATGGCCTCGTACACTGCCGGCATAAGCACAAAGCGCCCAATTCCCGAATCTGCGGAGACGATATTTGCGTACTGCGGGGTCGAAGGGTTGCCCGAAAGCGAGATGCGTCGGTTTTGACCCTTGCTGCCCTCGAGGTACCGCAGCGTGAACCCGAGGAGGTCGCCGTTGCCGACGCCGCGCTTGGACGTCGTCCACACGTTGCGCGTCTTCTCGTACTTGCCCATCGTCTGCACGGTGCCGACGTAGTCGGTGGGGTTGTGCGAGCACGGGTTGGCGGCGCCCTGGTGCTGTCCGCCTTGCTGCTCGCTACCTATGTACACGCCGGTGATGCGCACGTAATTTTTGAGGAAGCGCCAGACAAAACGCTTCAGATACGTATATTTCTCCCAGTTCTCCTGCTTTTTAAGGTCTTCGTACATTGATTTGAATTTTTCCTCCAGTTTCTGTTCGTTACAGTCTTCGTGCATAATTTGACACAGGTAACTGACCCATTTTTTGTAACTGGCGTGTTGTGCGTTCTCCTCGCCGTCCGGGTTGTGGAATAGGCACTCCTGCAGGTTGAGAAGAAGGTAGTTGACCGTCTGCAGGTTAAGCGTGAAGACCTGCTGCGGGTGGTTGTGGCGCGTGACTGGCGTCGCCTCGCCGTGCGCGACCATCTGCTGCGTGAGCCGCAGGGAGAACATGGCGTCACCACTCACAAACGTGCGGTAGATGTGGCGGTCTCCGGGCTGGCCAAAGGCTTCGGGTATCTTGATGGGCAGCACCAGGCGCGTAAGGTTGGCGCGCAACGCGTTTTGCGTCTGCGTGCGCTGTAGGTTTTCGGTGCCCTTACCCTCGAGCATGTTCTGCTTGGGCCCTCTGCTCTGCAGCAGGCTCATAGGGCCTCCAGAGGTGCTTGCGTTGAAAAAGCCCGACGGGTACATGTGCTCGACTTGCTTCTGCTGCAGCTTCCAAATGGCAGTGGGACCACCGCCGCTGCTTGCCGTGTGAATAAAGGCGTCGTTTTTTTGGTTGATTGCACTGCGTGCGTTCATGCTTGTTACCAAGTTTGTCATTTGCACTATGCACTTTGCACCGTTGTGTCTTTATATACACAAACTCCACACTACTGGCGACCTTGCACACCAAAATCACGCGTTTCGATCGCGACAGTCGCACCTTAACCGCACGCCACCGCCGCGCGTCCGCACGCAGCCGGTGCCGTGGGTGCGTGCGTACTCGCCGCCATGCCGCGGACGCACGTCGGCAGAAAAAAAAACGCCTCTACGCCGCCGCGTTTGTGTGTATCAACGTGCAAACCGTACACACGCCGGAATACAGGTATATAAGTTTGCGTTTGTGTGCCGTAGGTGAAACAGCAATGCCGAAGCGCGAGCGCGACAATGCTTCCACGCACGGCAAGGTTCTGAGCGGGCCGACAACAAATATCACGCAGAAAATCGACCCTGCCGACCAGCGTCTGATCTCTGGTGGCAAGCATCAGCGCCTCGAGAAAGAGACCAGCAGCATGCCGGGCTGCAAGCGCTCCGACCTTTTGCTCTCGGCCAACTACAGCAAGCGCCCGGTGGCCGGCAGCCAGCACGTCATCTCGTTGGATGAGCTCGACTTTGACGAGAATAACAACACCAAAATTTCACTGAATGGGAAAGATTACGATGTGTACGTGCCCATGGACCTCGCACAGTTTCAGTGTGACGTGTACGATGCCAGAGACCACACCGAGCTTGCGCTTGCGCTTGCGCAGATCTGCCTTATTGACATCCATGCAGCCGACACCGGAGTCATCGTGTACAGCCCGGACAATCGGTGTTTTGTGTCGGGTGGGGAATTCAAAAAACCAACCGATTCGAGCATAGTTTTGCGCCGAAACGTGCTTGTGAGTGATCTCGCTAATATCTTAGGAACAACAGAGGAACAAAAAAGGAATCGGATGAAAACCATTTTTAAAGATGTAAAGAACTATGAACATATGACCTTTATGTTCACAGGCAACACCTTAGACGTTGGCGAAGTAATGAAGTTCTGCAAGCAAACCCCGCAGTGCACGATCCACAAGCAGACAGTGGAGGCGCCGATCGTGAGCTACGCAGGGGTCGCGATGACGGACGCCTTTTACAACGCGTGTAACGGGGACACATTTGTGACCAGCAACATGTACTCGCTAATGACCACGCAGAACGGCCCGGTGCCGTCGTGCCACGGCGACCCGCTGCACTGGATTTGGAACGTCGAGCAGCACTACTACAACAAATACGGCTGTCGCATACCGCGCAAACTGTGGTACTTGCAACCAAACAACGATGACGGCGTTCGTGATTACACGCGGTTCGAAAAACTTGACTTTCAAAAGAACAACCCCCGCGACAGTGCGGCAGAGTCGCGCATCGCGCGGAAGTTTTACTTTATCCCGTTCAAAATGGGGTACGACGACGAAATGGACAACCAAGTAGCGCCGCGGTACGGCTTGCTCGACAGCATGAACCAGCGCAGGGTCGGGGTTGCGCAGTCCAACGCCGGGGCGTACGCCAGCATTGACATCACCAACTGCGGCAAGTGCATTAACTAGAACCCTGCGCATGCTATGTTCAGACCAGCCCGAGGCGCAGCGCCTGTCGTGCTTAGAGGATTGCGTTGGTGTATGACCCAGCGTACATGACACAGACCGCTTCGGCAAACTTTAATGTCTCCGAGGCGGGAATTATGTCTAATGTGCCGCAGTCCCGGAGAAAATTTCCGGAATGTACCGGCAGAATTCGAATCCAGATCCCTATTTCGGACCGGAAAATATGGCTCTTATGGACGAACGGTGCACAAGAGACCTATTTTACAAATTTCCGCAGGGGGTCTATGCCGTACTGCCTCCCGCAGCGTAGTAAATAGCGTAGTAAAAACCAAAAGCACCTCTCGCTTCACCCGTCCCGTCTGATTTATGTTGTCCCGCGAGCGCGAGCGCGTGTGCAGCACCGGCAGTGGTATATACAGACGTATGTGCTGTGCCTAAGCCCGGACGTTGCGATGCGCGCGGCAGGCCTGCGTGCGTGCGTCGCGGCGAGCCTGTGCGTGCAAGTGCTGGCGATCGCGTGCACGGAGCAGCAGCACGTGTACGTCGGAGTGCCAAACGGCGTCCCGACGCCCGTGTTTGTGCGCGACGTGCGGATGCACATGCAGTGGGCCGCACCCAGCCTGCGCGGCGAAGAGCACGCGCTGGCCGCAGCGTTGGTGCCAGACAACTACAACCTCGGGCGCAACCTGCGCGTCGACAGACGCACGAGTCTGCGCGTGTCTGCGACCGTGTACCCGGGCGGCGCTCCGACGACGCCGGCGCTTCTCGCGCATGCGCTCGCGCGCGCGAGCGGAAGCCAGCAGGCGGAGCTCGAGTTTTGGCGTCCGCGCGGCAGCGCGCAAGGCGTGGATGTCACTGCGCGGTTGCACAGCGAGGCGCTTGCGTGTTACGACATGCTTGCAAACCTCAGCGCACACAACGGGTGGGGCGCTGCCGTGCCTGTCGGCCACACGTCGTGGCGCGTGCATGTTGGCGCAGCACACAAGCACGCGTGCTCGAGCAGCATCAACGTGACGCACGCCGTGTTGAATTGCACCGACGCTCCCCGCGCAATACACGCGCGCTTGCTGCGTCTTGGGTCCCCGCGCGTGCTGACGGACGTGTGCAGCCCGATGCCGCCGATGCTGGCGAGCACGGAGGCCCCGGCCTCGCCGGCCTCGTTCTCGGTCGCCTGTGCGCCACCCCCGCCATCAGCAGGTACTCATCGGTGCAGGCAAAAGTCAAAATTTATTCTGTGCACTAACATAGCAGGATAAACGGCACGACCCGGCGGCCTCCTGCAGCCCTAGGCCTTGCTCGCGTGCACGGCGACGGCGCACTGCAGGTCGGCGACGGACACGGTGGTCCGCTTGGCGTGTATTGCGTACTTGTTGCCCTCGCGCAGCATCTCAGTCAGGTACGTCTCGGCGGCCTCCTGCAGCGCCTGAATGCTCCCGCTGCTGAGACGCTTGTTTCCGATAAAGTCCTGCAGCACTTCGCGCACGATGCGCTCGAACGGAATGCGCGGGATGACCGTGTGCGTCGTTTTTTGCAGCTTGCGCACCTCGCGCAGGGCCTTGGTGCCGGGGCGCAGGCGGTACGGGCGCGGCTTCTTGCGCTCGGGCTTGGACGCGGGCTCGCCGGACATGCCGAAAGTGACCGTATTGGCGTATGCGGACATCGACACTACATGCTTTGTATTTTTCTGCATTTATACCTTGCCAGCAAGGCGCTTGTATCTCCAAGCACTCTTTTGCGCAGGAGACACGCGCACGCGTCCGCTGCGAGCCTCGATGTAGTGGGATATAAGCGTGTGTCGGCAAGCGAGCATCTTTGCTGTGTATTCCGTGCTGTGCGGCAAGCGGGCACGCGTCCGCATTCTCTGCCACGGGTGACCAAAACGCAGCTGTCGAAGCGAGCATCTTTGCTGTGTATTCCGTGCTGTATCTTGCGCACGTTTGCGCGCAGTGCGGCCGCCGCGACAAGCGCCCGCGAGCATGCGTTTTTGGACGTGCGTGGTGCGTGGCGCGTAAATGTCAAGGCGTATAAAGACCCGCCGACGTCGAAAACGATGCAGACGGCGGTGAATGTGCAGGGCACAAACGAGCAGGCGGCAGCGCTGGTGCGCGCCGCGTATGCCGGTACGTTTACCGGCAGCAGTGCAGCGCACGTTGACGCCATGTGCCAGTGCGTGCAAAAGCTGATGCAGACGCAGACGCTTGCGGGAGCAAGCGAGCGCATGCGCCTGAAGCAAGAGCTTGTGCAAGCGTGCGAGCATTTGCAGCGGGAGCGCGAGAAGCAAGACCACGCAACAAAGCACAAGCGCCCGGTCGCAGAGGGCGACGACGAGGAGCCTGCAAGCACACAGTGGGCTCCGAGCAAGCACCACAACGGCGGGTTTGGCGAGGTGCACGGCATGCAGGACATCATCGACACGATGCACGAGAGTCTGTTTTTGCCGCGGGAGTTTCCGGAGCTGTTTGCGCGGCTGCGCATCCGCCCGTGCTTTGCCATGCTCCTCTACGGCCCCCCCGGCACGGGCAAGTCGATGGTCGCGCGCGCGCTCGCGTCGGAGCAGCGCATCAACTTTTTCGAGGCGTCGTGCGCACAGGTCACATCGCGCTGGGTGGGCGAAAGCGAGAAACTTTTACGGAGTCTGTTTGCCGCGGTCGTCGCCCAAGCGCCCGCGGTGCTCTTCCTCGACGAAATCGACTCGATCGCGACCTCGCGCGAAACAAACAAGGCCTCATCGACCGCGGACCAGCGCCTGCTCAACCAGCTGCTCATGGAGATGGACGCATGCCAGCAGCGCGCGACGACCGTGTTTGTGCTCGCGGCGACCAACCTGCCGTGGCAGCTCGACCCCGCCATCTTGCGCCGCTTTCCCAAGCGCGTGCACGTCGGCCTGCCAAACAGCGCCGCGCGCGAGGCAATGCTGCGCAACGGCATCGGGCACCACGCGCAGCTCACCGAGCACGAATACGCCGACCTCGTCAGCCTGTCCGAGGGCTTCTCGGGCTCGGACATGGCCAACGTCATGCGCGAGGCGCTGATGCGCCCGATGCACAAGCTGCTGGAGGCGACTGAAATTACCGTGAGCACCGAGGCGGCCGGGTCGCCGTCCGAGGACGGCGACGGCAGCGCGTCGGAAGCCGAGGACGTTGAAGTCGCGCAGCAGGTCGTGCTCAAGAACACAACACTGCGCGAGGTGTGCAAGACGCACGCGATGAGCAGCATCGTGCTGCCCCCGCTCACGCACTTTGACGTCAGTGTCGTTATCAAGAACCAGAAGCGCACCGTGTCGGCGGACCTCGCCGCGCGGCACCTCGCGTATGCGGCGGACACGCCCGCGTAGTCGCCGACCCACGCCGTGTATGTGCACGGAGGCTATGACACAACCGTACTGGCGTTTTGCAATGTGCCAAACGACATAAAGGTCATTCGCTGGCGCGTCCCGCAGCGTAGTAAATAGCGTAGTAAAAACCAAAAGCAGCGTTTTCTCCAACCCTGCATTCTCCAGGGCTCACCCGTCTGATTTATGTCCAAGTGAATCGCTAGTACGGTAGGTGCCTCGCGGCGTGGGGATTCTGGAATGGCACGACACTCGCTGTGCGCAGGAAATGTGCCGCAGATAGAACATTTGAAATTCTACGCCCATAAGTGCACAGAACACATGCGTTACAACAAGAAGAACGCGTGTATGTCTGTATACAATATCGTCTTTACAGCACACGCGCATTCATGCGATATATAAGCAAGGTACGCACACATATGCGATGTCACTGCTTCCACAGGAAGAGCCGAAACAAGCACCACAAGCTTCCATGTTTCCTGGCACCTTGTACGCGACATCTCACGGCGCACCGGCTCAACTTTGCGTCTCTACGCCGCAGCCAATGCTTCAAGCTTTGCCAGTGCAACTGCAACAAGTGACAATGCCTCTTGGGCCTTATGGTGACGCTCCGTACAAGAACGCAACGTTATTGCCACCGCAACCGCTACAGCAACAGCAACAGCAACAGCAACAGCCACAGCCACAGTTTTGTTTTTCCTTGCCGGCGCAACCACCCCCCGCCCCATTTTTTTGTATTTAATAAGCGCTTGCCTCTGTTCTTTACCCCGCTCTTGCTTCGCAGAGGCAATCATTGCCCGTCGCGTTGTAACTTGGCCAAAGTTTAAAATTAATAAACTCAATTCATACCGGAGACTTTCCACGCCCGTGTGCACGGTGCTGGGCCGAAGCACTGACTTTCCACGCCCGTGTGCACGGTGCTGGGCCGAAGCACTGACTTTTCACGCACGCGTGCACGCGTGCTGGGGCCGAAGCACTGACTTTTCACGCACGCGTGCACGCGTGCTGGGGCCGAAGCACTGACTTTTCACGCACGCGTGCACGCGTGCTGGGGCCGAAGCACTGACTTTCCACGCCCGCGTGCACGCGTGCTGGGGCCGAAGCACTGACTTTTCACGCACGCGTGCACGCGTGCTGGGGCCGAAGCACTGACTTTCCACGCCCGCGTGCACGCGTGCTGGGGCCGAAGCACTGACTTTCCACGCCCGCGTGCATTCATGCACAAGCGCGCGACGCACCTTGGACGGGTAGGAGTTCAGCTTGCGATAGTCGTGCGAGGTCTCGCCCCCGATGATCTCGACTTCGTCCATCGACTTTCGGGCGAATTCGAGCGGCTTCTCGCGGAGCACCTCAAAGATGACAGCGAGGAACTTGAGGCAGTTGCGCAGGAGCTTCTGGCTGATGCGCTTGCACGTGCTGTAGATGGAGATCTCGACGTTGGGCGCCGAGTACAGGAGGGCGGCGACAAAGAGGCACACCGAGATGGTCTTGCCGAAGCGCCGCGGCGTCGAGATCAGGCACTCCTGGTACGTCTCTTTCCACTCGTTGACCTCGAGCAGGCGGGGGTACGCGCGCTGGAACGCGCCGGGGCCGTCAGTCTTGAACAGCACGCGGACGATGGCGTTGATGAAATGCTCGTGGAAGAGCCTCTGGTGATAGCTGCGCTCCCAGCCCCCGCGGTCCAAGGCAGCAAGGGCCCGCCGGATTTTTTTGAGGCGCGCAAAGCCGTCGAGCGCGCTGTCGCTCTGCGCCTGCTGCACGCGCCCCGACAAAAAGTTTGCGACGGACCCGCAGCGCTCGGTGAGGAACCTGCCGAGCGCCGTGCTGACGCCGGGCACGCGCTCCTCGCCGTCGCCTTTCTGCGCTTGCACCTGCTGCACGTACTCGAGCACGTCCTTGTCCGTGAGCATTTGTTACATGCGCGGGGTGCTTATATGCTGGCCGGGGGTGGCGGCAGCGTCTGTGCGTGTCTGATCCGTGTCTTGTGCACGCCGGCGAAAACGACCGTACCTTCGTCAAAATTTTGCCAGTCCTGCACCTGCGCGGCTGGGTCTCTCCTCGAACAACCTCAGAAATGCTGACGTGCACATGCAAACGCATGTAATACAACGGTGTTTAGCTCTCGTCGGCTTTTCCATTTGCGGCAATCAGTTGGGTCCCGCGGCATTGGAAATGCTGCAAACATGCACACCACGGGGAGTCGTGCAGAGCTCGGACGCGCTGACACACTTTGGCGTTTCCAGTGAGCACAGCGGGAGATGCAGCTTGTGCATTTGATAATTAGTGTGCAATCTAATACACAGCGTGCATGTGCAAACACTTTGGAGTACAAACATGCATGCTACACGATCGAGAATATTTGTGGCATATAGCCAAACGGCCATAGCTGACCCCGCCGCAGTTTAAGCTGCCGGTGAGGCCGGACACGGTGCATTGATGCGAATTTGCCATCAACACAATTATGTTGATGTTTTTTTAACTCGGTATTATAAAAGACTTTACCTGTGTGAGCAGTTGAAGCACTTCATTTAATCGTTGCATCGCTCTGTGCAGAAAGCACGTTGCATGGGCTTTGATGGCTTGATACAGCACTTGAATGCGGAAAACGACCGCCAAATTCACTTTATCATCTGTGCGCACGTGGGCAGTGCCCACCGTGATCTCTTCACGCACCTGGCGACGATGGACGCGCAATTTATCGCGGGCATAACAAGTCCAAACGCCCTCTTGCGACGAGTGAGTGCTGCTCGCGAGTACGGAATCTATGTGATCGACTCGACGCACGTCAAACGCAAGCGCCGACTTGGCCAACTTTTGCAGGCCGTGGAGGCGGTGAAAGACGGCCATAGGTACACCATGTCACGCCGCGCGGGTGGCAAGCACTGGGTGGTCGAGAAGCCCAAGGTCGTCGTGTTGTGCCGCCATGCCATCACGCAAAAACTACTGGGCGTACCACCGGAGTACGACTTGTGCAAGTGGAAGCAGTGGGTGTGACTTGATGTACGAATAAAGAAACAGCAAAGGTGCTTGCGAGTGCACGTGCAGCCAGAGCGGTGCGCCTGGCGGGAGCGGGGTTTTCTCGAGCTTGTGTTGGACGCGCGTGTTGATTTTCGTGGTATTTAATGTGGTATTCAACGTGGTCTTCAACGTGGTCTTTAACGTGGTCTTCAACGTGGTCTTTAACGTGGTTTTCAACGTGGTTTTCAACGTGGTTTTCAACGTGGTTTTCAACGTGGTATTCAACGTGGTATTCAACGTGGTCTTTAATGTGGTATTTAATATAGAGGAACGGTAAGTTGTGGCGTTATGCCGCGAGAGACGCAGGAGCGATCGTCAATGCGTGCACGCGGCCGCACGCGGGGTCGTGGCGGTACTCGAGCGTCTGTGCGAGCATGGCAAAGCTTGTCGTGCCGTCGGAGACGGTGATGCGCGGCGGCTGAGGGTACTGGAAAAGGGGCACAAAGATGACGGTCGGGGCTCCTGCGACGCCCGGGTCGTGCTCGAACT
>Ga0181557_1006603_pt1 | contig 9996 bp, 8 predicted proteins | sample 011ome_23_FD_148632 | JGI IMG/M metagenome (GOLD analysis project Ga0181557, IMG submission 148632) | Coastal salt marsh microbial communities from the Groves Creek Marsh, Skidaway Island, Georgia - 011506CT metaG (spades assembly) | ecosystem: Environmental > Aquatic > Marine > Intertidal zone >... | reverse complement strand
CCACGCCCCGCGGGCGGACGACCGCGTTTTCTTTTACGCCGCCGCGTCGTAAGAAGAGGAGAAGAAGAACGAGGACGAAGAAGACAAAAGAAATAAGACGCCTTCTCTGAGCCTTCCTCTACTCGCGGACGATCATCGCGGTTGCGTTGTTGTTGTAATATCTACTACTGTACTCTATTTAATACATATATATATCGCTCTCTACTAAACTGGAACCTTTCTCTCTCTCTCTCTCTCTCTATTGCACTCTCTCCCCACCGGGCACGATCATGCATATGTTATTCCCGTTCAACAAAATGCTCTCCAACTTTTTCTGAGTCTCTTTCCCGGTCTCCGCGTCTCGATCGTGTTCGATCGCGTCTTCCAGCACGCAGTTCACGTACACGTCGAAACCTTTCAGCGTGCCCGTGAACTCTTTGTGTCCGCTCTTCATGATGATCCAAACTTTCTCGTTGACGCATTTGTCGACCAGCTCGGAGGGCAAGAGGAGCGAGGGGTTGTTTTGGGAGGACGTGGAGGTTGGCAGAGCCATTGTTATTATATGTTGGTGTTTTTTAAAGTGCGTTTTGAGTGGTGCGATGCGTGTGTGTGTATCGCGTCCGCCAAAACCTCTTTCGTTATGACGAACGCTTTTCGGGAAAACGATTCGCCTCAGAAATAATACTCGAGAACACGAGAGAGAGACTTCGCTTGGGCGTCGCTTACCGAGAGAGACAGACAGACAAAGAGGGGCAGAGAGGAAAGGATTCATTCCTTCATTCGGAGAGAGAGAGAGAGAGAGAAGCGCGGGCGGAGTACAAACACACATGCGGTCGAGTCGAACGGATTCGCGCGAGAATTCGCCGCCGAGTCGAAGTCGTCGCCATCGTCGGTCTCGAAGCCGCTCGAGAGATGCGAAGAGCAACGGCGGAGGTGGTGGCGGAGAGAGAAATAATCACAGTCGCAGTCGTCGTCGCGATCATCGTTACGATGATGATGATTACGATGATGATTACGACGACGACGATGACGAGAGACGACGCGGGCGACGACGACGAGACGAAGAAGACGAAGACGACGAAGAAGACGAAGGACGACGTCGAGGAGGAGGAGGAGGAGGAGGAGAGAGGAAGCCGGCGGAAAAAAAGAGGAAAAGGCGAACGTTTTCGTCCAAGTCGCCGACGAGGGAGGAGAATAATGCGCGGGAGAAGAACGTCGCCGAAGATCTTCCGAAATACGGATACCAACCGCGCGCGCCGAACCCGAACGGGAAGCAGAGCGTTCCGAAACATCCGCAGTCGATGGTCGCGGCGAAGCACGTTTCGATCAACGACGTCCCGACGACTGCGACGACGACAACAAAAACAACCATAAAAGCGGCGGCAGGAAATAACGGCGATGGTACGGGAAGACCGAAAGGTACAACTAATGAAGAAATTGCTGCGTACCAAAAGAAGAAACAACGCGACGCGAGAAGATGGTTGCTCTCGCAGCAGATTTCTGCGTACGAAAACCTATCGGTGCCGAATTCAGATTCCGAGAGGAAACAACGGCAAGTGTACGTTGGGAATATTCCACCGGAAGTGGATGCGGAGACTTTGAACGTATTTCTGTCGTCCACGTTGTCCGCGGCGTATCCCGAGGCGCTGGCGTCGGGTAAGTATCCGAACGACTCGTTGATCGAGGAGATCAGAATGAGCGCCGATCGCAAGTATTGTTTCGCGACCGTGGTGGATCCAGACATGGCGACGGCGTTGTTTGCCATCAACGGCGTCGATTTGTGCGGATACACTTTGATGATTGCTCGACCGAGCGGGTGGGTAGATCCGCAAACGATGAAGGAAAAAGCAGACATCGCGTACGAACAGATGAAAATTATACAAGCGGAAGAGAGAGCGGAATTAGGGGAGAATTTACCGGCGCATCTGGCGGCGGCGCAAAACGTCGCCGCCGCATCCGCAAAGAAATTAGAAGGAGAAACAATAGCATTAGCAGGAAAAGGAGGAGCAGAAAATCCATCACCATCAACGGCTACGGTATACGTTCGATTAAAGCATATCGCCACCGAGGAAGATGTAAACGATGACGAGGAATACGAAGATTTAAAGTTGGACGTCGCCGCAGAGTGCGAAAAGTTTTGCTCGCGCTCTTCGAGTGGTGGTAGTAGTGGTAGTAAGTTAGCCCTTCCCAGGCGGGGACCGTTCCTAGGCTCGGCGTTTGCAAAGTTCAGAGATCAAGAGTCCGCCTTGAAAGCGAAGGAAGGAATGCACGGTCGCGCTTTTGACGGTAGAATTATAGAAGGTTCGTTCGCGAGCGAAAGCGAATACGAACAAGCAGTCAAGGACCAATGACGATGATAAATAATAAATGTGCTATGTAATCTCTACATTTTACCTACAAAAACTAATCGCTAGATATATACTATAATAAACAACGTATAAATAATACTACTGCGGTACGTGCTAGCACCATGCGGATACCAATTTACACTCTTAGCTTCTTCTTCGCCTCCTCGTCGTCGCGGCGATACCATCTCATAGTGACGCCCTCCACGTCCCCTCTTTCCAGCTTTTCTCTCAAAGCGTGCTGGATTTCGTTCACTTCTTTCCCGTTGAGCGGATGACGTTCGCAGAAATAGCGCAATCGAATGTTTCTAGCGACGGCGTTTGACCCGTCTTTCGGGTCGTACCGATCGATGATGAACGCATCCGTGAATTCGATATTTTTATGTACCTTCCACGTCTTGGCGATTTCCTCGGCGCTCTCCATCGCCTTGACTCTAATTTTTTCCAACAACTCTTTCTCCTCTGGTGTGGTGTCCTCGACCCCGTTCGTTTGCTTTTGCAACTGCAACGCTTTCGAAATCTTGACGTAACACTTCCCGCAGCACCACTTGCCTCGATACGCCGCGTCGAAATACCTCGACGGGACTTTTCTGTTCAATCGAGTGTACACCAACGGTTTCCTCTCCTTGTCGCATCGTTTTGCAAACGCGCACGTGCCATCTTTTGCAAACGCGCATCGCTCTCCTTCCGGAGCAAAAGTAGACATGATGCCGTTTTCCTCGTCGTCTTTAGTCGTCTTATCGTCGCTCTCTCCCGCGCTCGTGCCGACAAATCTTTTCTCCACCGCTAAACTCACATCCCTGGTAAACCTCTCCTCCGTCCGTTGAAACCTCGAACACGTCCCGTCCAATGCGGAAACTTCCTCCTCTCTTTTGTATCTGTGCACGACCGCGTTGCTCACGCGAAACGACCTGGAGTCATCCAACCCTCTCCAATGCCCGGTCGGCTTATACGACCTTTCTCTCCATTTCTCCTCGTTGAATCGTTCGCACTCGACCAACGCCATCCCGACATCCGCGCCCATATCGTAAGCCTTCCACGTGTCGCCGTACATCAACCTCGACTCGTTCCCATCCATAAACGTCCCACCTTGACCAGGCGCCAACGCCACCTCGCACGCGCCGTTCTTACGCATCACCCTCTCATCTCTCGCCGCGAGTAAAAAGTTTCGCAACAGTTCTCTGTTCTTGCTAATCTTCCCTTTCCCCGGTAAGTGCGGAAACGCGAATACGACCGCGTCCGCCGCTCCTCTTCTTCCACCGTCGTCATCATCATCATCTCCTCCATTTCCTCCTCTCAACGCTCTCATCATGTCTTCAACTCTCGTCGCATCGATCCCGTGCGCCACCCTCTCGACGTTCGCCATCTTCCTCAGCTCGAGAACGTTTTCCCGCCCTTTCCAATTTTCCTCGATGTCGCTCTCCGAGGACAAACTCGTCGCCACGATGATTGCACTCTTGCCTTTCTCCGTCCCAGCGAACGCTCGCGAGAGCGAAAAGTCCCCGTCGCCGACGAATAACACGCGCGTGATCCTTATTTTCTTCTTTTTCACGCATTCTTCGTCCCGCACATCGACATCATCATCATCATCATCATCAATAGTACCATCATTGAGGGAAGAAGAAGCATCCGGATTCCCGAGCAAAGTAACACCTACTTCTCCTCCCGCAACGACCATGGTGGTCGTCCTCTTCGTTACCATCACGGAAGAAGAACAACGAGAAGAAGCACACGCGGGAAAACTATACCGCGACAGAGAAGAAGCAGCGCGAAATCGCGTCGACGTGCTCAGCAACCCCCGCGCAGCCGCCAGGCGCATCAAAAAGTCAATCCTTTTTTATGTGGCGCGCAAATTGGAACTTTTTACTCGTGTAAAGATACGCTTTTTTGGCGGCGGCGGATTCGCCACTTTTTGATGATCGAATACCATCAACACCACCGGCACGCACTAACAGAATCTCGCGCGAAAAGACACGCACATGGACGAACACCGAACGGTTCTGGGAACTCTGCACCACAGGTTGGAGAAAGGACTGATCGATAAAGATTCTGGCCGGGAGATTTGTCGCCGGTATTTACAGAATCTTCCGTGTTATTTCCCGGGAGGGACGGACCAAAATGATGGAAACGACGACGACGAAGAGGAACGAGAAGAAAGCGCGAAGAAGAAGAAGTGTCGATACTTCCACCCGGATCCGAGACCCGCGTGCGAACAGTGGACGCTGTATGGGACGTGTAAACGGGACAACGGGAAGAAGTGTTGGTATGCGCACGAGAGTTTGAAGACGAGTCGTGCGTTTACGATTGCGTTTCACACGAGCACGGTGTTCGGGTTGAGGTTGTTAGGTGTGTTTTGATTAAAGTCTTCTTCTTCTTCTTTCTCTCTCGCGCGCGAATGGCAATCGGTCGTTTTTACACTCATCGAAACAGATTTTAAACTGACCTTTGCTTTGTTCTCGTGTACTCTCTATCGTTATTCGTGCATTTCATCGAAGAGCGATGCGCGGAAATTTACGGCGCGGAAAACGTCACGTCGGCGGCGCGAGAGCGACAAGAGAGCGTGAGCGGATGCGTCGTGTGCGTGAAGTGTCCCGAAGAAGAGGAGAACGAGGACGATTCTGGGAAAGAAACGAACGAGGTTAAAGTGATTAAATTAATCGAGAAGATGCAAAAAAACGAGCCGCACGGGTTTTCGATGTGTTCGAGGATATACGCGAGAGACGAACGCGCGAACGAGGATCAGGCGGTTGAATTTCACGGCGACGGCGTCGAGTGGAGGACGATTTTTGAAAAGGTCAAAGAGCGATGGTGCTCGAATAGTAATAGTAGCAGTAGTAGAAATAATAATAATCAAGAGGATGAGAAGCAAAAGGAGATACGAACGGTACGCATTCGGTGCTTTCCGAAAGAAATGGAAGTTGAGGCATACAGAACTTTAGACGCGCTCATTGAAGAAGCTTCAGGAGAGGGTACCGCGTACGGACTCACCGGGCCGGGTAAAGGAGTTTCCGCGCGCGAGTGCGACGTGGCGTTAGACGCCGTGCTCATAAGAGGACGTTTACACGTCTCCACGTGGAAAATTACCAAAAGACTCGACCAATGGATCAATCAAGCTTTGAACGATGCAGAAAGTAGACGAAAAGATATTCGGCCGCTGTGCAGAGCGTTTTTCAAGATGGAAGAAGCGATTTTGCGCTTTCGGTTGTCTGAATTCATCACGAGCGCGTCGATGGTGGTGGATGTCGGGTGCGCTCCGGGCGGATGGATACAAGCGCTCGGCGACGAGATGAAGAGGAATACTAATAAGACAGGCGATGATTCAGGTATAATTTTTGCGGTTGATCCAGCGCGTCTTGGTTTCAAACCTCCAAAAACGGTCGAACCGCCAACTAATCTCATCCATTTACAAAAGAAAATTGAAGAGTCCATCGACGATATTCGCGAAAAACTCGATGGAAAAAAACTCAGCTTAGTCGCGTGCGATGGAAACTCGTCGCCGCTGTCGGTGTATCGTTGGGTAGAGCCATTGTTATCGATGGTGGACGAAACCAAAGGCGCTTTAGTTTTGACGATGAAGAATTTCGTCGCCGGAAAACGAGCATTTTACGAAGCGAGCGAAGAGCTGGCGCAGAAGTTGAAGTCTGAGCATCAGTTCGAAGAGACGCATTTAGTGCCGCTGTTTTCGAACTCGACGGAAGAGATGACGCTCGTCGCGTTTCGGAAGAAGCGTTGATGATGATTTGTTGTATTATCGTTCTTTAAAAAAATTAGTGCATATTTACAAAAAGTGCCTACATGTTTTATTTTCTCGTTTTCTCTCTCTCTCTCTCTCTCTGTCCAAAGCTTCTGTTACGTGGAGACGTATCCATCGAAACTAGTCTCCCCTCCTTCCTCGTCTTCGTCGTCCGCTTCCGCCTCGTTATCCTCTTCCTTCCATTTCACGCTATCTTCCTCCGGGTAATCCAACTTTGCTTTTCTATTCAACTCTTTCGGCACTCTTAAAATTGTTTCTAACCGCCACTCTCCTTCCGTCAGCGCTTCCTCCCACGTCATTTCCCCAGCCTTACACGACACGAGCGCGCAATTCGACGTCTTCAATCTCACTTTTTTACTACTTTTCGTGATTAGTTTCACCACGTTTTCCCATCCGGCGTTGTGTCCGACCACGCACACCGTTTCCGCCCCTCTCATTTGCGCTTCTCTTTTGATCTTCTTCGTGATTGCTTTGCGTATTCTTTTCGCTTTCACATCGCTTCCGTGCGCCACCTCGTAAAACTCCGGCGCTAAAATCACCGTGGATTTACCAAACGCCTCCGGTTCAGCGATCGTAAAACACTCGACGGTGTCTAAACACCGCGTGGCGTCCGAGGTGATGATAATCGAAGGCACAAACTCCGGGTACTCCGCCACCAACATCTTCGCCACGGCCGAAGCGCCGATTTTCCCTCGCGGCGCAATCGACCGGTACTTATCCGGTAAATCAAAATTATCGTCCTCGTCCCCGTTAATCTCGCTCTTATCGTCGCTTTTATTGTTGTTCGTATCGTCAACCGCACCGTCGTCGTCGTCTCCGCTGACGGAAGAAGAGTACGCCCACTGCGAATAACTGCTCTTCGCGTGTCTCAAAAAAGCAACTCGGTACGTCTTTTCATACGGAACGAGCTTCGCGCGCATCAAGTCGTACACGTCTGGTTCTTCATTCGCCCCCGACGATAAAACGAGCGAGTCGTCGTCAAAGTTCAACTTCCGCGTGGAATCCTCCTCCTTGGAGGACGACCGAGGTGGCACCGCACCGCGACCGGGACGACGATAGCGAGCCCCTTCGCGCTGCTTCTCGGGAGAAAAAATATTCCAATTCTGACGTCCAAAAGTCGCGTCAAAATTGGATTTCGACGACGACGACGACGACGAAGAAGAAGAACACGAAGCGAGATTGTGACGAAGACAACGAAAACGCGCGGAAGAGGAAGAAGAGGAAGAAGAAGACGCGCGGAGGACGCGGCGATGATGCAAACTACCACCGCTGCTCGCGGAACAGGAGGTCATCATGGGTGCTTAAAAATGAGGATAGAGTTTTTTACAGATTTTTTTGCTGCGAAAACCGGGGAGAAACTGAAGGGGTGTGACATGTTCTTCTTCTTCTTCTTATCGTTATTATGATCTTCTTCTTCTTCTTCTTCTTCTTCATCATCATCTTCATCATCTTCTTTGCAAAAATCAATCTGTACATATATACGTCTACATCTAAAATCATCTCCACTCTTTGTACAACAAATCTCTCGCGAGCGCTCTCCAGTGGATTTTCACGCCGAGCAAACGACACCGCAAGCGAGTCACGTCGAGAGTTTCTCTTCTGTCTTTACTACCGCGCGCGATGCCGCCGCCGCCGCCGGGAGAGGAGGAGGAAGGCGAAGAGGCAACGGATTCGGCGACTTCTCGAACGGTTTCGACTTTTCGACCGAAATTGAGAAGTCGTCGCGCGCCTCCGCTTCCTTTCCTGTTGGTTTTGGCCGAGGCGGAGATTTTGCCGCTGGTTCCTGGCGGCAGCGCGCCTCGAGAGGAAGAGGTATCGTCGGTATCGTAGGCGCTGGAGTAGTCGGTCTCGCTGTTGATGCCACTGCCGCCGCTCGCGGAAACGTCGTCGGCGGCGAAGCCGCCGCTGGTGCCACTTTTGTGCGCCGAGGATGGAGAAAAGTGCAAATGTTCGGCCGAAACCGCTACGGCGGCTTCGCCTTCCTCTTCGGTGCCTCGTCCTAACGTTACGACGGCGTCGGTTTCGCCGGCGCCTCCTCTAGACGGCGAGGCGAAGGATTTCGGATGTTGGCGGTATGGGGAGAGAAAAGAGGTACCTCTTCTTCCTTCTCCTCCACCGCTGTTACCGTGGTTACCACCGTCGTCGTCGTCGTCGTCTTCGTCCCGGTTCCCTTCGTGAGGAACGTCTTCGTCGAGACGTTGCGCTTCGTCGTCATCGCTATTCCCGTGCGCACCGTTTACTCGATACCCGTCGTCGTACAAACCGTTTTCTGCTACGCCGTTACCGCTAGTACTATTATTGCTACCACCATGCTTCCTTCTTCTACTTCTTCTATTATTTGAATCGCCGTAGTGCAATTTTGGTAAATCGAACCCAAATGTCGAGCTTGCAAACGCACGGAACGTAAACGCCTGCTTATACGCGGCTTTCCTTTCAACGTTGTACGCCCTCGCTACGTCCGACCTGGGTGCAAACCCGCTAAAAACTACAATCTTCTTTTCTTCCTCCGTCGTCGCGACTTTGTCATCGTCTAGATGCGTCTTCAACACGCCCCCCGTCGCAAATAACCTCACGCACAAACAATCTCCGTCGTATGTCAACGCGCACTTCTCCCACTCCTCGCTGTTGGCGTAATACGACTCAAACGACACCTCGGGTAACGTAGAATCTCTCCTATCGCTCTTCAAATTGTTCGACTGTGCCATTTTCGACGTGCTCGCAAAAACTTTCGTTTTATACGACGCCAACGGGTTCGCCAACGTTCCTTTCTGTTCGCGTTGAATTTTATGCGCATCCTCTCCTCCCTTCGCGGTGCTATTACCGCCATCACTCTTGTGTTGCTTCTTTTCCAACTGGTCCAACAGACACACGGAAACCTCCGCGGAATACGTCGTGTGTTGCACGATGTTCAGTAAAGTCGTCGCTCGCCAGTCCACGTTCTCGGTCGTCAAATCCTCCATATTACTGTTGTTGTTGTTGTTACTATTATTATTATCATCGTTCTTCGCCATATCTTTCTTCTTCCACCGGCGAACGAAGACGACGTCCTTCGCTCCTCCCGTACCTCCTCCTCGACCGCTACTACTACTACCACTACTCGGCGCGTAAAACAACAAGTCGTCTTGCATGCCAACCTCTTTAAACGTCTCCGCGTCGTCTAAAAACAACCGCTCGAACGCGTCGCGCCAATCTGAATTCGTCCATCTTTTTTTTCCCGCCGACGACGATGATTTCTCTTTATTATTCTTATCGTTACCGTCATCATTCAGCGACAAAGCGCTTTTCGCGCGTTCTTTAATCTCTCTCAGCGTCTCTCGTCTTCGCCTTCGCGCGTCGTTTTTGTTTTTGGTGTTGGCTTCCTCTTTTGTCAGAGACGACGAGAACTGATTATCACGCATGTTATCGTCCCGTCGTAATACCACTCACGCCGCGCGAGACCGCGACGAAAAAACCGTCGCTCTAAATCTCTCCACCACCACCCAGTGGCGGTGCTTTTGGCCTCTCCTTTCCCGTATCGTTCAACTTTTGGCGAAGAAGAAGAAGGCAAAGGTTTCTGTTATTAATCGCGCCCTCGTGGCGCGTAAAATTTCAGTCCAAAGATTTTACGCGCGAAATAGAGAGAGAGAGAGAGAGAGAGAGAACACGCGCGAGCTCTCTCTCTTCTCTCTCTCTCTCTGCCCTCAACGCTCCTCCTGTCGCGCCCGCCGGTCGTCTCTCGGAGGAAGAAGACGGAAGACGGAGAAGAGACGAGAGAGGTTAAGAAAAGACGAACGAAAACCAACCGACACGCACAAAAAAAAAATCTAAAACCCTAAACAAAATATATTTTTTTCTTTTTTTTTGAATTTTTTTTTGAAATAAATTTTCTCGGACCTTCCACACAAAAAAAAGAAACGTCGGAGTGTCGACGCACCAACA
>Ga0181557_1006587_pt1 | contig 10015 bp, 13 predicted proteins | sample 011ome_23_FD_148632 | JGI IMG/M metagenome (GOLD analysis project Ga0181557, IMG submission 148632) | Coastal salt marsh microbial communities from the Groves Creek Marsh, Skidaway Island, Georgia - 011506CT metaG (spades assembly) | ecosystem: Environmental > Aquatic > Marine > Intertidal zone... | reverse complement strand
AGTTAATAACTTTATAGAATAAACTATACGAAAATCGGTATTTCGTATATTTATATGTACACACCGCGAGTAGGAAAAGACTCGTAAATAAAACCGTAAAACACTTAATAATTAACAATTAAATTTAAACATTATGGCATTAGACATTAACGCAATCCGTGGTAGACTGAACAAGCTACAAAACACACAAAGAAAATCTGACAATTTATGGAAACCAACTCCTGGTAAACATCAAGTTAGAATCGCACCTTACAAGTTCAACAAAGATAATCCGTTTATCGAACTTTATTTCCACTACAACATTAACAACAAAACTTATCTATCTCCGATGTCTTTCGGTAGACCTGACCCTATTGTAGAGTTTGCAGACAAACTTAAAAGAATGGGTGATAAAGAGGATTGGAAAGCAGCCAAGGCTATGGAGCCAAAGTTGAGAACTTTCGTACCTGTTATCGTAAGAGGTGAAGAAGGAGAAGGAGTTCGTTTTTGGGGATTTGGTAAAACTGTATATCAAGAAATTCTTGGTTATATTGCAGACCCAGATTATGGAGATATTACTGACCCAACAAGTGGTAGGGATTTAACAATCGAGTACGTATCTGCTGAAGATGGAGGTACTTCTTACCCAACAACTACTATCAGAGTTAAACCATCACAAACACCAATTTCAGAAGATTCTCAAAGAGCAACTGACTTTATTGAAAATCAAACTGAGATTACTGAATTATATTCAGAGTTATCTTACGATGAATTAAAAGGTGTATTAGAAGGATGGTTGAATCCAACTGATGAGAGTGCTAACGCTGGTACTCAATTTACATCAAATGAACCACTTGCACCTAAACAAACTGTATCAGAAGATATGGGAGGGTCTCAAGTAGTTGAAGCAGAATCATCTAAGAAAACTGATGATGTAGCTGCAGCATTTGATGATTTATTCAACAACTAATTAAACCAATTTTATGGCAAAGAAAAAAGACGAACAGGACTTAGCTAGTATCCTAGCGGATTCCTTAAACAAAAATTCCAAAGAACACAAGGTAGCATTTTTCCTCGATGATGAGGGTGCACCGACCAACGTAGATGGTTGGGTATCTACCGGATGTGCAATGTTGGATGTTGCTATTTCTAACCGCCCGTATGGTGGGTTGCCAGTTGGTAGAATTGTTGAATTAACTGGTTTAGAACAATCAGGTAAATCACTTGTATCTGCTCACCTCTTAGCTGAAACACAAAAGCTAGGAGGTGTCGCGGTACTAATCGATACAGAAACGGCAGTAAGTAGAGAATTTTTAGAAGCAATCGGTGTGGACGTTTCTAAATTACTTTATGTATCTGCAGATTCAGTTGAAGAAATCTTTGATATGACCGAAACCATTATCGAAAAGGTAAGGGAAACATCCAAAGATAGATTAGTAACCATTGTAACCGATTCAGTTGCTGCAGCATCTACTAAAACAGAACTTGCAGCAGATTATGGTAAAGATGGATACGCTACTGATAAAGCAATCATCATCTCTAAAGCGATGAGGAAGATTACCAATATGATTGGGAGACAGAAAATCTTATTAGTTTACACAAACCAACTTCGTCAGAAGATGAACGCTATGCCGTTCGGTGACCCTTGGACTACAAGTGGTGGTAAAGCTCTTGCTTTCCATGCATCTGTACGATTAAGATTAAAAGGTACCGGACAAATTAAAATGAAGGTGAATGGAAATGATAAGATTGTAGGAATGAAAGTTCGTGCACAAGTTGTAAAGAATAGAATGGGTCCACCATTACGTTCTACTGATTTTGAAATATTCTTTGATAGAGGAATCGATAATTACGGTTCTTGGTTAAAAGTAATGAAAGATGATAAGTTAGTTACTCAGGCTGGTGCATGGTATAAATATGTTGACATCGAAACTGGTGAAGAACATAAATTTCAATCTAAAGATTTCATCCCTTTAATGGAGGAAACTGATGAATTAAGAGAGCAGATTTATAAAAGAATCTGTGAATCACAAATTTTACAATACAAATCAGATACACTTGATATTGATTCTATGGAAATTGATACGAGTGGACCTGGAATGGATGACTAAAACTTAAACAATGAGAAATCAATTATTAGAAGCAACACGTAAACATGCCGAAGGGCATGTTGCAAAACATGTGGCAAATGTTGAAGTGTATCTAAACTCATCAATTGGTATTGGTGAACATTCTGATATAATCGAGGCAATCGAATTAGAATTAGAACATATAGCTAAATACCAAGACCAAATTGATATTTTAGACAAATACTTTCCAACAGAAAAACACAGGTTATAATGAAAGAACTATACAAGAACATTTTAGAGTCAGTTGAAACTGATAGAACCCAGAGTATCGATAGACACAAGAACTCTCGTGTACTTATTATCGATGGGTTAAATACATTTATCCGTTGTTGGACTTCAATTCCAACTATGAATGATGATGGAGACCATGTTGCCGGTGTAACTGGTGTACTTCGTTCAATTGGGTATGCAATCAGACAAACTCAACCGACTCGTGTTGTTGTAGTTTTTGATGGTAAGAATGGCTCAAATAGTAGAAAGAAAATATATTCTGAATACAAAGCAGGCCGTGATAAAAACAAACTTCGAGTAAATCGTCAGTATGCTGATATGATGAATGAAGAAGATGAACGTGAATCAATGAAACGCCAATATATGTGGTTGATGGAAATGATGCACGAACTTCCGATTACAACTATGATATACGATGGTGTTGAAGCAGATGATATCATGGCGTATATTCCTACCAAAATTTTAAAGGAAGGTGAACAAGCGGTAGTAATGTCAACCGATAAGGATTTTTTACAACTTGTCGATGAGGATACTATCGTTTGGTCTCCAACCAAAAAGAAGATTTACAATCAAAATAGAATAAAAGAAGAATTTGGGTTACACCCTAACAATTTACTCCTTTACAGAGTACTTGATGGTGATAAGTCAGATAATATACCAGGTGTATATGGATGTGGTATTAAAACACTCCTAAAGCGTTTTCCAGAACTAACAGAAGATGTTGAGTTATCAGTTGATGATTTGTTCCAACTAGCAGAACAAAAGAAAGTAGAATCAAAAGGAAAGATTAAACTTTATAATGATATTCTTGAAGCTAAGAAACAGATTATAATGAATGAACGATTGATGCAATTAAAAGATGTTGACATTAGTGGTACTATTAAGATGAGTGTTTTAGATAGATTTAATGAGGAAATAAAACCTCTAAACAAAATCGATTTTCTAAAAGTTTGTGTTAAGTACAAGGTTACTGATAAATTTGGAGATTTAAATTCCTGGTTAAAAGATACATTCGGTAATTTAATTACTGATTAAATTTGGAGATACGAAAAATTATTCGTATCTTTGTATCAAAGTTATATAAATAGAGTCATACATGCAAGAAATAGATACTTTATCGAAATACGGGCAAAGTTTTCAAAGTAAAGTTGTTTCAGCATTACTAACTGATGGTAAGTTCCTCGATACAATCTCGGAAATTGCTCACACGAAGTTCTTCGAAAGTGAGGCAAATAAATGGATTGTTGGTGAGATAATAGAATACCATGAGTTGTACAAGAAACCACCTACATTAGACGTATTCAAATCACAATTATCCAAGGTAGACAACGATATCATTAAGAAAACCGTTGTAGACCAACTGAAACATGTTTATACCCAAATTGGACAACAAGATTTTGAATATGTTAAAAACGAATTCACAGATTTTTGTAAGAACCAAAACTTAAAGAATGTAATTCTACAATCAGTAGATTTACTCAAGGCTGGTTCATATGATAGAATCAAAGATTTGGTAGATGCTGCAATGAAAGTTGGAACTGATGTAAATTTGGGACATGATTACATTGAAGATTTTGATTCAAGGGCAAGTGAAGAAAAACGAGTAGTTATTGGAACTGATTGGGAACCTATCAATGATTTGATGGGTGGAGGATTAGGACCAGGAGAACTCGGAGTAGTAGTTGCACCATCTGGTGTAGGAAAAACATGGATACTCTCAGCAATGGGTGCATCCGCTGTACGGCAAGGTTTGAATGTGGTACATTATAGTATGGAGTTATCTGAACACTACGTTGGTCAGAGATATGATGTACTATTCTCACATATTCCAACTGCGGAATTAAAAGACAGACACGAAGAAGTTAAAAACAAAGTAAAAGGACTAAAAGGGAATTTACTTATTAAGTATTTTCCACCAAAAGGTGTTACAGTAAAGAAGTTACAACAACATATTGAGAAAATGACCTCAATGGGAAACAGGCCCGATGTTATCATTGTAGATTATGCAGACCTTTTACTATCTCATTCCAATAAGACTGACTCTACTTATGCGGAACAAGGTGGTGTTTATATTGACCTTCGTGGTATGAGTGGTGAATTGGGAATACCAATTTGGACTGCATCTCAAACCAACCGTTCAGCAATTGATAGTGAAGTAATCGAGGCAGATAAGATTGCAGATTCATATGCAAAGGTAATGAATGCAGATTTCATTATGAGTTTTAGTAGAAAATCAAAAGATAAATTGAATAATACTGCTCGTGCTCACGTAATGAAAAACAGATTTGGACCTGATGGGATTACTTTCCCATGTAAGATGGATACTTGGACTGGTACTATCGATATCTATGACGGTAATTCACCTGATGGAGTAATAGTTCAGAAACAAGCTGCAAGTGGACAATTAGAAACCAAAAAACTACTTCACAAAAAGTATGTTGAGAATATGGGATAATGATAAACTATGAATCATATAGTAAGTTTGTTGAACATAATGAGTTAGATTTAGAATATCATAGAGTGACCCAAGATGTCTTTGGTAACCAAGATTTAGATTCTACTTTAGAAACTATTTTTCAATATCATCGAAAGAAAGGATTTCCTCACTATGATATTCCTACTCATAAAAGATTACAACAATTTAAATCTTTACAAAAGTTCGATGAACAAACTTTATTTAAAGATGGTAAGATAGACCAGACAATGCATGGATTATCTCTTGCATGGACTTACTTTCCTCATTGGGTAGATGTAATATGTGGTTCGAGTAAATTATCTCCAATTGAATATTGGAATAATGATGATAAGTTAAAAGAGATTATTCGTAAAACTTGGGATTGGCAACTCAAACATGGGAATGGTTCCTTTACCTTAAATCGATTAAGACAAAATTTAAAGATTTATGGTGGTAATCAATCAGTATCTAACTTTAGACCATCTGCAGCAAAATACATCTACAATACCTATGGTAACCAAGGAGTTGTATGGGATATGAGTTGTGGTTGGGGTGGTAGGATGATAGGGTTCCTTTCTAGTGAGTGTAAAAAGTATATTGGTACTGAACCTTCAAGTAAAACCTTTAATGGGTTAGAGAGGTTAAATAACGATATAAACACCGTTGGTAAAGAAGTTGAATTGCACCAATTAGGTTCGGAAGTATTCAGACCAGAAAAAGAAAGTGTGGATTTATGTTTTACATCACCACCTTATTTTGATACTGAAAAGTATTCAGATGAAGAAACACAATCTTATAAAAAATATCCTACCGAAGATACTTGGATAAATGGATTTTTGAAAGATACAATTTCAAACTGTTATTATGGTTTGAAAACTGGTGGTAAGATGATGTTAAACATTGCAAATACTACCAAGTATAAAACCATAGAAGATGATACTATACGATTATCTAATGAGTGTGGATTTAAACATGTAGATACGATTTATTTGATATTATCATCGGTTTCAGGTAAGGGAGAAAAGTTAGAACCTATCTTTATCTTTGAAAAATAACGATACTCTATCAAAACAATTTAACATATCCTTGATATTGTTGAGGATAATGTAAAACAATAAAATTAGTAAAAAAAATAACATAAAATCCTTTTCGTTTTTGGATATATATGATAGTTATACTCACCCAACCGAGTAAGGGAGTTGGGAAACTTAACAATTAAAATTAAAATTAAGATTATGGCAAATTCACAAGAATTGTTTGAGCAAATGAAAGATTTATTTACTCAATTTGAAACTGAACATGCAGGTTCTACTAAAGCTGCAAAATCAAGAGCTAGAAAAGCGATTGGAGAATTAAAAAAATTGGTAACTGAATACAGAAAAGTATCCGTAGAGGAATCTAAATAAGAAAGTTACTACAATGAGCAAATTATTCACAGAAAGAATACCTTACAAACCATTTGAATTTCCTGTATATTATGAAGAAGGATGGCTAAAACAAGCACAAGCGTTTTGGTTACATACTGAAATCTCTATGCAAGGTGATGTAAAGGATTGGAATGAAACTTTAACCAAGGAAGAAAAAAACTTAGTTGGTAACATTCTTTTGGGATTTGCTCAAACAGAATGTGCTGTATCTGATTATTGGACTACAATGGTAACCAATTGGTTTCCAAAGCATGAGATTAAACAGATGGCAATGATGTTTGGTTCCCAAGAAACAATCCACGCAACGGCATATTCTTATTTAAATGAAACATTAGGGTTAGATGATTTCTCAGCATTTTTGCATGAACCTGCAGTTGCTGAGAAATTCGAACTCTTAACCAAAACTACATCGGATTGGACTTACAAAGATTTAGCTACCAATCCTCTTGCAAGAAAAGAAGTAGCTCGTTCATTAGCAATATTTTCTGCATTTAGTGAGGGAGTATCACTTTACTCATCCTTTGCAGTATTGTACTCATTCCAAATGAGAAACATGTTAAAGGGAATCGGACAACAAATGAAATGGTCTGTTAGAGATGAATCTTTACATTCTAAAATGGGTTGTCAATTATTCAGACATATGTGTGAAGAGTTTCCTGAATTATTAGAAGATAGTAGAGAATCAATCTTAGAAGCAGCAAAACTAATCGTAGAATTAGAATCTCGTTTCATTGATATGATTTTCGAACAAGGTGATTTGGAAAATCTAAAGAAAGATGATTTGAAAGAATTCATCAAGGCTAGAACCAACATCAAATTAGAAGAATTGGGATATAAATCTCATTTCGATTACAACAAGAAAAAAGCAGAGAACTTAGAATGGTTCTATCACTTAACTGGTGGTATCACTCATACTGACTTCTTCGCTATTAGACCAACGGATTATTCGAAAGCCAACGAAGGTGAAGATTTCGGAGATATGTGGTAACCTTAAATACAATAATATGACTTTTGATAATTTAATAGATAACGTTACCCAATGGGCAGACGATAAAGATATTCTCAAATCTGAGAACGCACCAAAACAGTTGATGAAAGTAATGGAAGAGTTGGGTGAAACTGCTGGTGCCATTGCAAAGAACAAAGCAACTGAAGAAATACAAGATGGGATTGGTGATACATTCGTAACACTAATTATTCTTTCCAGACAATTAGGGTTAGACCCTACTGAGTGTTTAGAACATGCTTGGAACGAAATCAAAGGAAGAACTGGACAAACCGTAAATGGTGTGTTCATTAAATCAGAATGAAAACAAATTACCACATAAGAACAAACAAAGTTATCCATGGTGATAGTATAAAACATTATCCAAGTGGAACTGCAATTCTTGTACATATGATTACAAGAGGAATTAAATATAAATGTATTAAGAAGAAAAGAAATGGCTAAAAATCACGGAGAAGATTTAGGTTGGGAATTAGGAGTTGATTTCCCAGAGTGGGGTAATACCGAAATATATGTAAAAACAATATCTAAAGGATACTTGTTAGAAGGTGAAAAACCTAAAGATGCATATTGGAGAGTATCTACTCGAGTTGCACAAAGATTAGGAAAACCACAGATGGCATCAAAATTCTTTGATTACATTTGGAAAGGTTGGTTAAATTTAGCAACACCAGTACTATCAAATACAGGTACTGATAGAGGATTACCTATCTCTTGTTTCGGAATAGATGTAGCTGATTCAATTTTTGATATTGGTACTAAGAACTTAGAACTAATGTTACTTGCAAAACATGGTGGTGGTGTTGGTATTGGTATCAACCAAATCAGACCTGCAGGTGCTACTATTAGTGGTAATGGTACAAGTGATGGTGTAGTACCATTTGCTAAAATCTACGATTCTACTATCCTTGCAACCAACCAAGGTTCAGTTCGTAGAGGTGCTGCATCTGTTAACCTTAATATAGAACACAAAGATTTCGAAGAGTGGTTAGAAATCAGAGAACCAAAAGGAGATGTAAATAGACAATCACTTAACTTACACCAATGTGCGGTAGTAGGTGATAAGTTTATGAGAAAACTTCAAGATGGTGATGAAGATGCTCGTAGAAAATGGGGTAAACTTATTCAAAAACGAAAAGCAACAGGTGAACCTTATATCATGTACAAAGGGAATGTTAATAAACAGAACCCTGATATGTACAAGAACAATGGATTGAAAGTACATATGACAAACATCTGTTCTGAAATCACTTTACATACTGATGAATCACACTCATTCGTATGTTGTCTTTCGTCATTAAACGTTGCAAAATACGATGAATGGAAAGATACAGATTTAGTTTATACTGCAACTTGGTTCTTAGATGGTGTATTGGAAGAATTCATTCAAAAAGCAAAGAACTTAAAAGGATTCGAAAATTCAGTTCGTTCTGCAGAAAAAGGTAGAGCATTAGGATTGGGTGTATTAGGATGGCACACTTACTTACAGAAAAATGGTATTCCATTTGAAGGTATGGCTGCACAATTTGAAACTCGTAAGATTTTCTCTCAATTAAAGATTGAATCGGAAAGAGCTAGTAGAGATATGGCAGTTGAGTTAGGTGAACCATTATGGTGTAGAGATAGTGGAATGAGGAACACTCACCTTAGAGCAATCGCACCAACAGTATCGAACTCTAAACTAAGTGGTGATGTATCTGCAGGTATTGAACCATGGGCTGCAAACGTATTTACTGAACAAACATCTAAAGGAACTTTCATTCGTAAGAATAAAGAATTAGAAAAAGTTCTAAGAAAAGTTGGTATCAATACCAAAGAAACTTGGGATAAGATTATGGCTGATGGTGGTTCAATTCAAGATTTACAAGAACTAGATGAATTCAGATTCTTGGATAGTAAGTTGGTTAAGAAGGATGAAATATCAGAATTGGATTATGAGAAATCATTTAACATTAAAGATGTATTCAAAACTTTCAAAGAAATCAACCAATTAGACTTAGTAAAACAAGCTGGTATTAGACAACAATACATTGACCAAGCAGTATCACTTAACTTGGCATTCCCATCAACGGCTACTCCAAAGTGGATTAACCAAGTAACGATGGAAGCCTGGAAACAAGGAATAAAGACACTATATTACATGAGAACTGAATCAGTACTTCGTGGAGATATAGCAACAAGAGCAATGGACCCTGACTGCCTCTCATGCGACGGGTAATTAATTAACAATAATAGGAGAAAAAAAATGATTCAAGTAAAGAAATTCTACGCTGCATGGTGTGGACCATGTAAAATGTTAACCCCTGTAATGGAAGGAGTTAAAAAGAACCATACTGATATACAATTTGAAGATGTTGATGTTGATGCACAATACGAAATTGCTGCTAAATATTCAATTCGTTCAGTACCAACTGTTATTGTTGAAAAAGATGGAGTAGAAGTTCAGAGATTTGCTGGCTTACAATCTGAAATGGCTTACAATAATGCATTAAATGAATTAAAAATATAAAAAGTGGAATCAATAAATATTTACATGGAAGATACCGATAAAAACAAAATAGTTGGAACACCAGCTGTATCTTCTAAATTAAGTAAAAAGTTATTACACCCTACAACTGGCAATGAAATGTTTTTCATTGATAAGAATGAGGGAATGCGTTTGGGATTAATTAATAAAATGAATTTTAATAATATTCATCCTATTGCAAAAAATATGTGTGAAATCACAATAAAAATAGAACGAATTTAATTTGGTTATATCAAAAAAATTTTGTATATTTGTATAATA
>Ga0181557_1006579_pt1 | contig 10024 bp, 9 predicted proteins | sample 011ome_23_FD_148632 | JGI IMG/M metagenome (GOLD analysis project Ga0181557, IMG submission 148632) | Coastal salt marsh microbial communities from the Groves Creek Marsh, Skidaway Island, Georgia - 011506CT metaG (spades assembly) | ecosystem: Environmental > Aquatic > Marine > Intertidal zone >... | reverse complement strand
AATCGAAAATACAATGGGTTTTTCTAGTTTTAACTTCATTTTTTGGCTTATGGTTTTTAAAATAACAGAATGATAAAGGTATTGAAAACTCTTATTATTTTTGCCATTTTTTAAAATAAAAAATGTTAATATCTAAGGTTTTCTGTTAGATTAGAGGTTTAAAGTAACAGACTTGAATCTAAACTTATTTTTTGGTAACTTGGCTAGCTTCAAAATGCGTTTTTTCGCATAAAAAACTCACAAAGCTATGAATCAAAATTTAAATTTAGCCGTACTGATAGATGGAGATAACATCCCTTCTGCTCATGTAAAGGAAATGATGGAAGAAATTGCCAAGTATGGAAACCCAACCATAAAAAGAATTTATGGAGACTGGACGAGTCCACATTTATCAAAATGGAAAAATTTATTGCTTCAAAACGCTATAACTCCTATTCAGCAATACGCATATACAACAGGTAAGAATGCCACAGACTCTGCGATGATTATTGATGCCATGGACATTTTATACTCAGAAAAAGTGAACGGATTTTGTCTTGTTTCTAGTGATAGTGATTTTACAAAACTAGCAACTAGGTTAAGGGAAGCTGGTATGCAAGTCATTGGAATAGGTGAGAAAAAAACACCAAATCCATTTATTGTTGCCTGCGATAAGTTTATTTATATCGAAATCATTAGAAAACAAACCGAAAAGAAAGACAATACTAACCAAAAGGACAGCTCAAAAGAAAGCATTGACAAAATTACACCCAAAGTAATTTCGATGATCTCTACTACAATATCAGACTTGTCTGACGAAGAAGGATGGGCATTTTTGGGAGATGTGGGTAGCTTACTTCAGAAAAAACAACCCAATTTTGATTCAAGAAATTATGGCTTTGAAAAACTAACACCATTGATTAAATCTATTGGTAAGTTTGAGCTAGAACAACGAGATAACACCAAGAGTAAACACAAATTGATTTACGTAAAAAACAAGTAAGAAACCTCACAAGTATAAAAGTTAAATCTCCAAAGAAATAAAATAACACCAAAAATCAATGATTAAATTCTTTAGAAAAATTCGACAAAACTTACTAATGGAAAATAAAACTGGAAAGTATTTGAAATATGCCATTGGAGAAATAATACTAGTGGTTATCGGAATTTTAATCGCACTTTCTATTAACAATTGGAATGAAAGACGGAAAGATAGAATAAGAGAGTATGCTATCCTTATGCAACTGCAAGAAGAATATACTGCCAATCTTGAGCAACTAGAAGCTAAAATGCAACTGAGAAATACCGTTATTAATTGTAGTCTTAAGGTTCTAAAGTATATGGAAACACCCAAGATAATTGGAAGAGATAGTGTTCTTTTATTTTTGAGTGGCGTCAATAATGATCCCACTTTTGATCCAATTCAAAATGATTTAATTTCTTCTGGCAGTCTTCGTCTTATTCGCAATCAAAAACTCAAAAAGCTATTATCGAGTTGGACATCTGATTTAATTGCTGTTCAAGAACAAGAAGAAATTGAGCAAATGATGATTCATGAAATTATACGTCCTTTATTTAACGATATTGGAATTACTAGAGATTTATATGACCTATCCTATAAAAATGGGTTAGATAATTCTTGGAAGTTAGACACAACCATGACTACGAAGATTTATCCAGAATTTGGAAGTTCACTGAATACTATAAGTAGTTATAAAATTCTGAGCAATAGAAAATTAGAAGGAGCCATTGCCAATACATTAAACATCAGTCTTAATGGAAATGAAGAGAGTACAACTCTTAAAAAACGTATCCTTAACATTCTAGAGCTGATCAAAACTGAATTAAAAAATAAAAAAAACATATAAGCCTTTGAAACGTCTCCTACAGCATAGCAAGAAGAATTGATATTGCTATAATTATGGAAAAGATTGCTGATAAAAAAGTTTTAAAAATTTGAAGAATGCAAAAAAAAGAACATCAAATAGATATTGAATTTTTAGACCACGTAGCCATTCGAGTTGTTGATGTGGAAGTTTCTGCAGCGTGGTATAAAAAAGTATTGGGACTAAAACGATATCAATTACCCGAATGGGGAGACTTTCCTATCTTTTTACTTTCCGGAAAATCAGGAATTGCATTGTTCCCCGCCAATACAACTGATACGAAACTTGAACCTACTTCAAGAAATGTGAAAATTGACCATTTCGCTTTTAATGTTACAAAAGAAAATTTTGAGAAAGCTAAAAAGAAATATATCGAATTGAATTTGGAATTTAACATCCAAGATCATCATTACTTTGATTCTATTTACACAAAAGATCCAGACGGGCATACCCTTGAATTAACAACAATTAAAGTGAACGAGCAAGATTTTTACAAATAAGACCTACGGACTCAATTTTATTTTAAAAACAATCGTTGGTAGAATCTTTTATAGAACTGAGATGTAACACTCGAAAAATAAAATTTCCAATTCCTAAAAAACCATTTTAAACTAGTTCGTTTGTTTCTAAACTTATTTATCGATAACTTAGCTTGGTCTGTTATAATTATTTCAGCATTTACTACTACCTTAAAATAAATTATTAATAATTCTAATAAAATGAAAAAACATACTATCATTATTCAGTTTGTACTTGCTTATTTTTTTATAAGCAACTTTAACCTTCAGGCACAAAACACCGTGCTTCAAGAACTTGAAGAAATAGCCATTATTGATCAAAAAGTAATGATGCCAATGCGTGACGGTATTCGTTTAGCTACAGATATATACCGCCCTAAAACTGATAAAAAAGTACCAATTATTTTTTCTAAAACACCTTATAATTTTAATTCTTGGGGAGATGGAAAAGAAAGAACAGGTACTGCAAAAAGAGCTTTAGAAGCGGTTAAAAGAGGTTATGCTTATGTGGTTCAGAATGAGCGTGGTCGTTATTTTTCAGAAGGTGAATGGGATATTTTAGGCGCACCAACTACTGATGGTTTTGATGCATTTACTTGGATGAAAAATCAATCTTGGTCTAATGGTAAAATTGGGACTTTAGGTTGTTCTTCTACTGCCGAATGGCAAATGGCTGTTGCGGCTTTAGATCATCCGTCTCATGCAGCAATGGTGCCGCAGGGTTTTGGTGCAGGCGTTGGTAAAGTTGGTAAAATTATAGAACAAGGTAATTGGTATCGTGGAGGTGCTGAGCAAATGTTATTCTTTTCGTGGTTATATGGTGTAGAGCATGATAAATTTAAACCACGGATTCCAGCGGGTGCAACTCAGGAAGATTTAATTAGAATTTCCAGATTTTACGATTTGGCACCTGAAAATCCACCTGTAGACATGGCAAAAGCATTGAAACATTTACCTATTCAAGATATCCTAAAAAATATAAATGGTAAAAATGATATTTTTGATAAAATGATACGCCGTAAACCAAACAGCAAAGCTTGGTTTAATGGAGGTTTATATCATGATAATACGGAAATTGGTGTTCCAAGTTTTTGGTTTGCTTCCTGGTATGATGTCTCTATAACGCCGAATCTTACTTTATTCAATCATGTTAGAAATAATTCTAAAAATGCTGAAATTAGAGACAATCAGTATTTGGTAATCGCACCAACACTTCATTGTGCATATACACGAGCATCAGAAAACACCATTGTTGGTGAGCGCAGTGTTGGCGATGCTCGTCTTAATTACAACGAGCAAATATATTCTTGGTTTGATTTATGGTTAAAAGAAAAACAAAATGATTTTAAAGAGAAAACGCCAAGAGTACAGTATTATACTATGGGAAGTAACAAGTGGCAGGCATCAGAAAATTGGCCTCCAAAAAAAGCTAAATTAACCACCTATTATTTAAATAGTAATGGTAAAGCTAATAGCTCTTATGGAGATGGTAAATTAACTACAAAAAAACCTAAATCTGACAACCCAGATAGTTTCACTTATGATCCGATGAATCCAGTTCCTTCTTATGGAGGTAATGTATGTTGTACAGGAAATGCTATTAAAGGTGGCTCATTCAATCAACAACAAATGGAAGCTAGAAATGATATTTTGGTTTACACTACAGATGTTTTAAAAGAAGGTGTTGAAGTCTCTGGTTTTATTGAATCAACACTATATGTTTCTTCAGACGTAAAAGATACCGATTTTACAATTAAATTGATCGATGTCTATCCTGATGGGAAAGCGTATAATTTAGATGAAACTATTCAGCGTGTTAGATACAGAGAAGGTTATGACAAAGAAGTATTTATGGAAAAAGGAAAGGTTTATAAAGTCGATTTAACTCCTATGTCTACAAGTAACTACTTTAAAAAAGGACATCGTATACGTATTGAAATATCTAGTAGTAATTTCCCGCGTTTTGCACGTAATTTAAATACTGGAGGGAATAACTATGATGAAAAAGAAGGTGTAGTCGCGCATAATAAGGTGCACCACTCTTCAAAATATATGTCACAAATAAGGATTCCAATGGTTTTAAAATAGTACTAAAAAAAAGATTAACATTTTTTAAAAAGGAAGAATTTCCTAATAACAATATTAAATCTCAGGGAAGCAAAAATAAAGCAATCGCTTTTTAAAAAGTTCTTTATTTATCTGCAATCATCACTGAGATTTATATTTAGTGCTTTATATATCATTTACATTCAATATAAAATTTCTTCCTAAAATCTTATTTAAATAAAATACCAGAAACTCGTACATTTGCCAAATGCGTATAGATATTATTACAGTGTCTCCAGAATTGATTCAAAGTCCGTTTGACTATTCAATCATAAAGAGAGCAAGAGATAAAGGTTTGGTTGAAGTTCATTTTCATAATTTACGTGAATATGGCTTGGGGAATTACAAACAAATTGATGACACTCAATTTGGTGGTGGCGCCGGTATGGTCTTGATGCTAGAACCTATAGATACCTGCATCTCTAAGCTAAAATCTGAGCGAACTTACGATGAAATCATTTACATGACGCCAGATGCAAAAACCCTAAATCAGCAAACATCAAATGCACTTTCTTTACAAGAAAATATCATCATTTTAACCGGACATTATAAAGGTGTAGACCAACGCGTGCGTGATTTATTTATAACCAAAGAAATTTCTATTGGCGATTATGTGTTGAGTGGTGGCGAATTGGCTGCTGCTGTGTTATGTGATGCTGTTATTAGATTAATTCCTGGAGTTTTGGGTGATGAAACGTCTGCATTAACGGATTCTTTTCAAGACAATTTGCTATCACCTCCAGTATATACGCGTCCGTCTGAATACAAAGGATTGAAAGTCCCCGAAGTATTATTATCCGGAAATTTTCCAAAAATTGATGCTTGGCGTTCAGAAAAATCATACGAGAGAACTCAGCAAATTAGACCAGATTTACTTGATGAATCCTATTAGAGAGCTTTTACTGAACCCCAAAACGTTAATACTCATTTTTTGAATACCATAAAAAGCATCATACAAAAAAATCCCGCATTAGCAGTTGTATTTGGGTTTCAAACTTTCCGATTTCTACTATTGCCATTTATGGGGTTGATGCCACAAGATGCTTATTATCATTTTTACGGAGAAAACTTATCGATCTCGTATTTAGATCATCCAGGAATGATTGGCTACATATTAAGAGGATTTACAGCAATTTTCGGTAAAACTGTTTTTGTTGTGAAGCTTGCAGATTTTATGATAACCTCCTTTACTTTATTCAGTTTTTACAAATTAGCAGGATTATTTTTATCAAAAAATAAAGCTTTACAAGCTTTGGTTTTAATCAGCTCAACCATCTGTGTTTCTATAGTATCGTTTAATTCTACCCCAGATGTTCCGTTGTTATTATTCTGGACTTTATCATTGATTAGCTTGTATAAAGCAATTTTTAATGAACAAAAAGGGCAATGTATTTTAGCAGGAATTTTTATGGGATTGGCTTTTGACAGTAAGTATACCGCCCTGCTATTGCAAATAGGTTTATTGGGGTTTGTTGTTTTTTCTAATCCATACAGAAAGCTATTAATTTCTCCTTGGTTATGGTTTTCATTGGTCATTTCTGTCTTGGTTACCTTTCCGGTTTGGTGGTGGAACTATCAAAATGAATTTGCTTCGTTTGCTTTTCAAGGATCAAACAGAACAGGAGAAATTTCATAATTTAAAATTCACCCTGAATATTTTTTCGGTGCCATCGGACATCAATTACTGCTATTAATACCCGTTTTATTTGCTGTTTTCATCACTTTTACCTTTAAATATATAAAAAGAGCATTTCTTAAATTTAAACTCCCAAAGTCCAAAACGTTATTTCTACTTGCGTTTTTTGCCCCAACTTTTGTTGGATTTTTTATCATAACACCAATTTATTGGGTAAAATTAAATTGGATGATGCCTGCTTATATTACAGGAATTATAATAGCTGGGATGATTATGAGTAAGAAGTTGATAAAAGCTCAAATAATTACAGCTATTCTATTTCATATATTAATTGCCGTACAAGTTTTATTTTATTTAGTTCCAATTAAAAGTGATGATACTTGGATTGGATGGAAAGAATTAGCTATTGAAACAAAAAAATTGCAAGAACAACATCCTAACACCTTTGTTTTTGCAAATGATGGTTATAAAACATCTGCTGTGTTAAATTTTTTTATGGACGAGAAAATATATGCACAAAACATCATTGGACTTCATGCATTGCATTTTGACTATGTAGGAGATGACTTATCATTATTAAACAACAAAGATGCTATTTTTTTAGATTCAGACACCGATTTCGATAACCTTGACAAGAAAGGAAAAATCCACCCAAGACTATCAACCTATTTTAAGAACATTATTGAATTAGAGCCAATTATCATAAAACGAAAGGAAAAAGACGTTCGTAAGTTTTGGGTATTCTACTGCACTAATTATCAGTATAAAAAATAATTACCTGAATTCTTTTTTTTAGTAAAATATTTCATAAATTTGCAACCTCAAAATTAACCTCTGACGAAAAAATCGTGAAAGTTGGTTCTTGAAAAACCATAAATAAAATAAAAATGGAATCTTTAATAAAATTTGTACAAGACGAGTTTGTAACAAAAAACGAAAACCCAGAATTTTCTGCTGGTGATACTATTACAGTATACTACGAAATTAGAGAGGGAGATAAAGTTAGAACTCAGTTTTTTAGAGGAGTTGTAATTCAACGTAAAGGAACTGGATTGTCTGAAACTTTCACAATCAGAAAAATGTCTGGAACTGTTGGAGTTGAGCGTATTTTCCCTGTAAATTTACCTTCTATTCAGAAAATTGAAGTAAACAAAAGAGGAAAAGTAAGAAGAGCTCGTATCTTTTACTTTAGAGGCCTTACTGGTAAGAAAGCAAGAATTACTGAGAAAAGAAGATAATTCTCGTTTACCAAAACTATATAAAAAAAGCGTTGTGATTATCACAACGCTTTTTTTAATGAACAAATGTTCATAAAGTGTGTTGATATTATGTTGATTACTAATTAGTTAAAATTATTGCTTTTTTAAAAAGGTATACTATATTTGAAATGTAGAAACGAAGTAACATTCTATTTAATCGCAAGAACAAGCATAATGTTACATCGAAGAAACAATAAAGTAACGTTCTTTATCATCGTTTTTCATAAACAAAGTAAAAATGATTTACAGCAATGATAATTCATTTTTAGAGCTCGAGAAAAACCCTCTGTAAAAAGAGAATAAAACGGAAGTTCAAGATCTAAGCGTATGCAATGATTTCTTTACACTTGAAAAACACTTCGAGTTGTCAACATTGGTAACATCTATACAAAATGTGTAAATGGAACTAGACAATTCAACAACTGAAATAAAAGAAGTTAATTTTTTATTGAGGAATAGTTGTTCACAGGTTGAACAACTACTTGTAAAGCGTTGTAGGAATACAGCAGGATTAACGGAAAGTATTTCAAAGAAGCCATATCATAACAAGCAATTGTTGGATATGGCTTTTATTTTCAGTAACAAATTCTATTTTTACTCGATATTATTTATCAATTTCACATTTATTATACTGTATTATTAATAATTTGATAGAAATATTCTCACCATTAATCACTAAATTTGCTGCTCTAAATAGAATACTAAAAAACACAAACAATGACAAAGACTGCTAAAATAATTTATACTAAAACTGATGAGGCTCCAGCTTTAGCAACCTATTCTTTTCTACCTATTGTAAAAGCATTTACAAAAGCATCTGGAATAGAAATTGTAACAAAAGATATTTCTTTAGCAGCAAGAATACTAGCCAATTTATCAGAGTATTTAACGGAAGATCAAAAGGTAAATGATGCCTTGGCAGAATTAGGAGATTTAGCAAAAACTCCTGAAGCTAATATTATAAAATTACCCAACATAAGTGCTTCTGTACCGCAATTAAAAGCAGCAATTAAAGAATTGCAAGACAGTGGATTTGCTATCCCAAATTATCCAGATGAAGTAATTACAGAAAAAGATAAAAAAGTACTGGCTTGTTATAATAAAGTAAAAGGATCTGCAGTTAATCCAGTTTTACGTGAAGGAAATTCTGACAGAAGAGCTCCTAAAGCAGTTAAAAATTACGCGAAGAAAAACCCGCATTCTATGGGAGCATGGAGTTCAGATTCTAAAACTCATGTAGCAACCATGAGTGAAGGAGATTTTTTTCATAATGAAAAATCTGTAACCGTATCGAATGCAACAGATGTAAAGATAGAGCATATAGGCACTGATGGAAAAAGCACTATTTTAAAAGCTTCTACTCCACTGTTAGCTGGAGAAATTATTGATGCAACAGTGATGAGTAAAAAAGCATTGTTAGATTTCTTAGACGCAGAAATAAATGACGCCAAAGAGAAAAACGTATTGTTTTCTTTACACATGAAGGCTACTATGATGAAAGTTTCAGATCCAATTATATTTGGACATGGCGTTCGTGTTTTCTTTAAAGAATTGTTCGAGAAATACGGAGATACTTTTAACAAAATTGGCGTAGATGTAAATAATGGATTTGGTAACTTAGTTAGCAAATTAGAAGAGTTACCTATTGATAAAAAAGCAGAAATTGAAGCTGATATTGCAGCTACTTTTAAGAATAGACCTGCTATTGCAATGGTAAATTCTGATAAAGGAATTACCAACCTACACGTTCCTAGTGATGTAATTATTGATGCTTCTATGCCTGCAATGATTCGTACTTCCGGACAAATGTGGAATGCAGCAGGAAAACAACAAGACACAAAGGCTGTAATCCCCGATAGTTCTTACGCAGGAATTTATGAAGCAACCATTGATTTTTGTAAAGAAAATGGAGCATTTGACCCTTCAACAATGGGAACTGTTTCAAATGTGGGTTTGATGGCGCAAAAAGCAGAAGAATATGGATCACATGATAAAACATTTGAAATAGAGTCAAACGGAATTGTACGTGTTGTAAATTCTGAAGGAATAACATTAATAGAACATACTGTAGAAGCAGGTGACATTTGGAGAATGTGTCAAGTTAAAGATGCTCCTATTCAAGATTGGGTTAAACTAGCTGTAAACAGAGCTAAAGCAACCAACACGCCAACCATTTTTTGGTTGGATAAAAATAGAGCTCATGATGCCGAGATTATAAAAAAAGTAAATAGCTATTTATCAAGTTATGACATAACTGGATTAGATATTCAAATCTTACCTCCTTTTGAAGCAACAAAATATACATTACAAAGAGTAAAAGACGGAAAAGACACTATTTCTGTTTCTGGAAATGTACTGCGTGATTATTTAACAGATTTATTTCCAATTTTAGAATTAGGTACTTCTGCAAAAATGTTATCGATTGTTCCTTTAATGAATGGTGGAGGATTGTTTGAAACAGGAGCTGGTGGATCCGCTCCAAAACATGTACAACAATTTTTAGAAGAAGGACATTTACGATGGGATTCTTTAGGTGAATTTTTAGCCCTAGCAGTTTCTTTAGAACATTTAGGAGAAAAAAATCAAAATGAAGAAGCGTTAGTCTTAGCTGAAACTTTAGATGATGCCACTGATAAATTT
>Ga0181557_1006578_pt1 | contig 10026 bp, 6 predicted proteins | sample 011ome_23_FD_148632 | JGI IMG/M metagenome (GOLD analysis project Ga0181557, IMG submission 148632) | Coastal salt marsh microbial communities from the Groves Creek Marsh, Skidaway Island, Georgia - 011506CT metaG (spades assembly) | ecosystem: Environmental > Aquatic > Marine > Intertidal zone >... | reverse complement strand
CGTAAATTTCATCTGCTGTTGGGAATTACGGATTAAGGCGACCGGGGAAAAACCATGAGCGGCCCAGAGTTTACCACTTAAAATTGTACCCACTTTCCCATTTGCCCCTGCGATTAATACCTTCATCTAGTTGGTAGTAGAATCTTCTCTTCAGAATGGCAAGGCAGAGCGTCTTTATATTTCAAGGGAAAAGGGGATGAAAAATCAATATTGTCAAGAACCCGACCCTTTTCTCAGCAGACTCTATTACTCTTTAAAAGTTCAGTGATTTCCCTATCAAAAAACAAAAAGTCAGGCTCTTCAGGGGAAGAGAAATCGAATCGATTTTGATCGTCCTTCCTCGTTTAAAGACCTATAAGAGTAGGCTCTTACGATCATGACCACAACTGTACGCACTCGAATTGCTCCATCCCCGACCGGAGCTCCCCATGTGGGGACGGCCTATATGGCTCTCTTCAACCTTGCCTTTGCCCGAAAGCATGGGGGACAAATAGTTTTGCGGATTGAAGATACCGACCGGCAGCGATCCACCCCTGAATCCGAAAAAGCCATTTTGGATGCCTTGGAGTGGTTAGGAATTGAGTGGGATGAGGGCCCAGACTGTGGCGGAGATCATGGACCTTACCGACAAAGTGAACGCCTGGAAACCCATCAAGCTGAGGTAAACCGACTCCTGGAGCAAGGCGATGCTTATCCTTGTTTCTGCACAGCTGAAAGATTGGATCAGGTTCGAAAGGAACAGATGGCCAACAAAGAAACCCCCCGCTATGATGGCCATTGCCTAAACCTAACCCCGGAAGAAATCGAAAAAAAGAAAGCTAAGGGGGAACCTTTTGTTGTAAGAATGAAGGTGCCCGAAGAGGGGGAATGTGTTTTCAACGATGAATTACGTGGAGAAGTCCGGATTGATTGGAAGCAAATCGATCATCAGGTCTTGCAGAAGTCGGACGGATACCCCACCTATCACCTCGCCAATGTGGTGGATGATCACAGCATGAAAATATCCCATGTGATTCGTGGTGAAGAGTGGATAAGCAGCACTCCCAAACATGTTTTACTCTACCAGCAGCTTGGGTGGGAAGCCCCGGCATTTGCCCACCTGCCCCTCCTGCGAAACCCGGATAAGTCCAAATTATCCAAGAGAAAAAACCCGACCGGTATATTTTACTACCGGGATGCCGGTTACTTGCCGGAAGCTATGCTTAATTATCTGGGTATGATGGGATACACCCTGCCCGATCAAAGGGAAATCTTTTCCCTGAGCGAGTTAGCTGAAACTTTTGAAATCAAAAGGATGAGCCTGGGAGGGCCAATTTTTGATCTCGCCAAGCTAAAGTGGTTAAATGGCAGATACTTGCGGGAGAATCTCGCCCCGGATGAAATTGTGGATCGCTTGGTCAACTGGAAAGCGAATAAGGAAAAGTTTACTCAAATCCTCGAGCTTGCCCTGCCGCGGCTTGAAACCTTTTCCGATTTCTTTCCTCTGGCCCATCATATGTTTGAAGAATGCCCAAGCTACTCCACGAATGACTTGATTGGTAAACAGGAAGCCACTGCTATTTCCCGCTTGCTTAAAATTGCCGAGTGGGAACTGGAGAAAATAAGCAACTGGAACCGGAATACCCTGTCAGAACTGTTTCAAGGGATGGCCCAGCTGGAAGAAATGAAATTGAAGGAATTATTACGCCCTTTCTTTTTTGCAATCTCAGGAAGTGCGGTTTCGCTTCCTCTTTTTGACAGCATGGCTCTTCTCGGCCCGGACCTCAGCAGGGTACGCTTGCGTAACGCTCTCCAGAAACTGAGCGACGCGGGAGCCGGGTTAAGCAAAAAAGGTTTAAAAAGCTTGGAAAAAGAATACCGGGCAGCGTACGGCAACCGCATAGATTAAGAAAAGATTACGATTATGAGCTCAGACAAGGCAGAACTTTCAGAAGAAAAATCTTTGGATTTTATACGCACGAAAATTAAAGAGGATCAGGAAACAGGGAAAAATGACGGACGCGTTCATACCCGTTTCCCCCCGGAACCCAATGGGTATTTACACCTGGGCCATGCCAAAAGCATTTGCCTGAATTTTGGCATAGCCAAGGAATTTAACGGAGTCTGCAACTTACGACTGGATGACACCAACCCCAGTGCCGAAAAAACTGAGTATGCCGAAGCGATTATGGAGGATGTTCGCTGGCTGGGTTTTGACTGGGAAGACCGTCTCTTTCATGCCTCCGATTATTTTGAACAATTTTATGAGTGGGCCACCCAACTTGTCCGGGAAAGCAAAGCCTTTGTTTGTGACCTTACATTTGAAGAGATGAGATCCCACCGGGGCAATCTGACCGAACCGGGCAAGGAAAGCCCTTTCCGCAACCGAACCGTCGAGGAAAACCTGACACTTTTGGAAGGGATGAAAAAGGGAGAATTCCCTGAAGGTTCCAGGACATTACGAGCCAAGATAGATATGGCTTCCCCAAACCTAAACCTGCGTGACCCGGTTTTATACCGCATTATTGACCAAAAGCACCCCAAAACAGGAGAGCAATGGAAGATTTACCCATCCTATGATTTTGCCCACGGACAGTCAGATTCCATGGAGGGAATCACCCACTCCCTTTGCACCTTGGAATTTGAACATCACCGTCCGCTTTACGACTGGTTTTGTGAAAACCTCAATATTCACCACCCCCAGCAAATAGAATTTGCCCGCTTAAACCTGAATTATACGGTGATGAGTAAGCGTAAAATGCTACGTTTGGTGGAGGAAGGTCATGTTGAGGCTTGGGATGACCCACGCATGCCGACCCTGAGCGGTATGCGCCGAAGAGGATTCACCCCCCTCTCAATTCGAAACTTCTGCGACCGTGTTGGTCTGGCCAAAAGAGAAAATGTCATCGAAATGGAACTGTTAGAGTATTGCCTGCGGGATGATCTCAATAAAATGGCAGTACGCAGGCTTGGGGTGCTGAACCCCCTCAAGGTAACCATCGACAATTACCCCGAAAACCATTCCGATGAAGTGGAAGCGGTGAATAACCCGGAAGATCCGGATGCCGGCTCGCGTACCATATCATTCTCCAAGGAAATTTTCATTGATCGCAATGACTTCATGGAAGAGCCCCCAAAAAAATACTTCCGCCTCGCTCCGGGAAAAGAAGTGAGACTTAAGTATGCCTTCTATATTACCTGCAAGGAAGTGATCAAGAATAGCGAGGGGGAAATCGTGGAACTCATCTGCTCCTATGACCCTGAAAGTCGTGGAGGCGATACCCCGGATGGAAGAAAAGTGAAAGGCACAATTCAATGGGTCGATGCCAAATCTGCCATTCCCTGCCAGACACATCTTTACGACCGTCTTTTTTCAGTGCCCAACCCGGATGATGTCGAGGAAGGTAAAGATTTCACCGACTACCTCAATCCAGAATCTTTAACGGTCCTGCAGACCACACTTGTGGAACCCAGTATTCAACAATTACGAGTTGGCCAACCCTTTCAATTAGAGCGAATTGGATACTTTTGCATCGACCCAAAAAAGACTGAAGATGCCAGGCTCATTCTCAATCGTAGTGTTGCCATGAGGGATAGTTGGGCAAAAAAAGCAAAAAAGTAGTAAAAAGTATAATAATTTAATTCGATTCATGCTTGCCATTGGTAATCGTTTTGCGATCATTTAGAAATCATTGTTACCCCAAAAGTATCAATCACACAGCCCAAATAATATATGAGTAATAAAGAATCAGAACCGGATATGAAATTGTTTTGGGGGTGTTTTATCGCCCTCATTACCACGGCCTTTGCTTTCATTACGAGAGCTTTCCTTGTAAACGCAGAGCCTTTCTGGCCCAGCACTTTTGGTCTGGACCAAGTCCAGGGACAAGAGCTATTTGGTGCCGGCATATGGCCTTTTGCGATCAGCATTATCGTCTTCAGTCTGATTATTGACAACATCGGTTATCGGGCCGCAATGATTTTCAGTTTCGTCTGCTACGCGGCGTACGCCTTCCTTGCATTTCAAGCCTACGGTATTGTCATGGCAGAAGGTCTTGCTGGAGAAGAACTGAAAGCTGCCCAAGGCCTTGCCTATGACCGCCTCTACTGGGGCTCAGTAATTCTTGGTCTCGGAAACGGAACGGTGGAAGCATTCATTAATCCTGTGGTTGCCACTATGTTCAAAAAAGACAAAACCAAGTGGCTCAACATTCTACATGCCGGATGGCCAGGTGGTTTGGTGATTGGTGGTATTCTCACGATCCTTCTCGGTGCACAAGCTGCTGAAGACTGGAGAATTCTTATCTATTTAATCGCTATTCCTGCCGTTGTTTACCTATTGATGCTTATGAAAGCAAGGTTCCCCGTCAATGAGCGTGTGGAAGCAGGAACTTCCTACAAGGAAATGCTTGCAGAGTTTGGCGCGATTGGTGCCCTCATTGCCGGCTACCTGATTTACAGGCAACTGGGCATGGTTTTTGGTTGGGAGGACAATGTTGTTTACATCCTTACTGCGGTTTCAACCATTGCCTACTTCCTGTATTGTAAATCCTTGGGCCGCCCGCTACTCATCTTTATGTGCATTATCATGATCCCCTTGGCCACGACTGAGTTGGGTACGGATGGTGCGATCTCCGGGCTTATGGAAGAACCGATGAAGGCTGCGGGATATAATGGCCTTTGGGTGCTTATCTACACTTCTGCAATTATGATGGTGCTTCGATTTTGGTTTGCCGGTCCTATTGTGGCCAAGCTTGGGCCTCTGGGTCTCTTAGCCACCTCTGCGGTGCTTGCCATTGCCGGGCTCTACCTCTTAAGTTCCGCAACCGGGCTTACCATGATCTTTGTTTTCGCCACCCTTTACGGATTTGGTAAAACATTTTTCTGGCCCACCACTCTTGGGGTTGTATCTGAGCAGTGTCCAAAAGGAGGAGCTCTCACCCTCAATGCAATTGCGGGTATTGGTATGCTTGCAGTCGGCATTTTGGGTGGACCAGTCATTGGTAAAATGACTGAGGATTCAATCAAAGCCTCGGTGGAAGCTTCCACCTCAGAAGAAACTTATAAATCTATATCGAACGACAGTACCTACTTTCTTGGTGACTACACCGCAGTAGACGCAGACAAGGTCGCTGCCCTCCCTGAAAAAGAACAGGGTGAAGTCAAGGAGAGTATCCAAAACGGGAAGCAAGGTTCACTCGCAAGCGTGGCGATCTTTCCGGTCTTCATGCTCGCCTGCTACCTCGCCTTGATTTTCTACTTCAAGGGTAAAGGCGGCTACAAGCCGGTTGAGATCTAAAAGTTTACTTTTATAACCTTTACAAAAAAAGCCATATCCTTTGGGATATGGTTTTTTTTGTAATTAGAACCTCCTTAAACCAAACTTAAAAAAAGTATAACCCATCAAAAAATAAATTATGGCTAAGAAAAAACCATTGCGAATCGGACTCATTGGATACGGCTTCATGGGGCGTACCCACTCCAACGCCTTCCGTAAGGTTCCAAACTTCTTCCCCGAGTTGAAGTATACTCCTGAACTTGCAGCTGTCTGTGCTCGTAACAAAGACCGGGCCCAGGAGTTTGCTGAACAATGGGGCTACGAGTCAGTTGAGACAGACTGGAAAAAACTTATCGCTCGCGACGATATTGATGTCATCGATATCGCGGCGCCCAATAATGTACACCATGAAATCGCTATTGCCGCGGCCAAAGCAGGGAAAGCCATTCTTTGTGAAAAACCTCTCGCCTTGAACTGTAAAGAGGGAGAAGAGATGGTGCGTGAAGTTGAAAAAGCCGGCGTGCCTAACATGGTTTGGTACAACTACCGGAGAATTCCTGCCGTTACCATGGCCAAGGAAATGATTGATGAAGGAAGATTGGGGAAGATCTATCATTACCGATCCAACTTCCTGCAGGACTGGACCATCAGTGAAGATTTACCCCAGGGCGGAGAAGCCCTGTGGCGTCTGGATGCCAAGATTGCCGGAAGCGGCGTGACTGGTGATTTGCTCGCCCATTGCATTGATACTGCTATCTGGCTCAACGGCCCGATTGTGGAGGTAAGTGCGATGACCGAGACCTTCATCAAGGAGCGCGTACATGCGAAAACCGGAAAGAAAGCAAAGGTAACAATTGATGATGCCTGTGCATTCCTCGCCAAGTTTGCCAACGGTTCCCTGGCGATCTTTGAGTCCACCCGTTATGCCCGAGGCCACAAAGCCCTCTACACCCTGGAAATAAATGGTGCGGATGGTTCTCTTGCCTGGGACTTGCATGACCTGCACCGACTTGAGTATTTTGAGCATGACAAAGAAGACCCCAAGACCCGGGGTTGGCGCTCCATTCATGTATCAGACGGGGGCGAGCATCCCTACATGGATAAATGGTGGGTCCCCGGACTCAACATCGGATATGAGCACAGCTTCATTAACCAGTTTGCTGACTTTGTCGCAGGATACGGCTCCCGCAAAAAACGCCCATTACGCCCTGACTTCAGGGATGCATTGGAAACCCAATATATCTGCGAAGCCGTCCTGGACTCGGCTAAGACAGGTCGTTGGAAAAAAGTGGGGAAGATTCGGTCCAAGGCTAAATAAGGATTTATTAATCCAAATTTATTTAAAAAAGCCGGGGCATTTGCCCCGGTTTTTTTATGTTGATTCAAGGAATCTTTAGTCTTGCTCTTTTGAGGGATTGAAAAAGGGTTTATCTCATGAAATTCTCAATTTATCTCTGCATCGGTCTTTCTTTGTTATTTTCATCCTATGGCAATGATTGGCCTCATTGGCGCGGGAGCGATCGCGACGGGCTCTCAAAAGAAACGGGACTGCTACAGGAGTGGCCAAGTGGAGGACCCAATAAAATATGGACAACCTCAGAGGCTGGTATCGGCTACTCCGGCTTTTCCGTATCCGAGGGTAGACTCTACACCCTCGGTGCTTTTGGAAAGGAAGAACACCTGCTTGCTTTCGATGCCAAAACCGGGAAAAAGACCTGGCAGGTTTCTATTGGCGAATTGCTGACAAATAGCTGGGGAGATGGGCCCCGAATGACACCCACCGTCGCAGATGAAAAAGTCTATGCCCTTGGAGGCAGGGGAAACCTTGTTTGTGTGGATGCCCAGTCAGGCCGAAAAATTTGGCAGGTTCACCTTGTTCAGGATCTTGGTGGCACTGTACCCAATTGGGGATACACGGAATCAGTTTTAGTGGATCAAGGGCGAGTCATTTGTACCCCTGGAGGTGAAAAGGGAACATTAGCCGCTCTGGATAGCAAGACTGGAAAAGTGATTTGGAGAAGTAGAGAATTTACCGACGGAGCCCAATACTCCTCCCCCATCGCCATAAATCAGGAAGGTACCAGGCAATATGTGCAATTAGTGATGAAAAACCTGGTGGGTATTGAAGCAGATTCCGGAAGACTGCTGTGGAAGTCACCATGGTCTGGAAGAACCGCGGTCATTCCCACCCCCATTCATGACGATGGGCATGTATTTATCACCACAGGTTATGGCGTGGGCTGTAAATTGGTAAAAATTGGAAAAGGTAAGGCACAGGATATGTACGAGAACAAATTCATGAAAAACCACCATGGCGGGGTCATAAAGTATGGAGATTTTCTCTATGGTTATTCCGATGGATACGGTTGGGTATGCCTTGATTTCAATAAAGGAGAACTGCAATGGAATGAGAAAAAGGCTTTGGGCAAAGGTGCCATTGCCTATGCCGATAACCGCTTTTATTGCCTAAGCGAAAAAGAGGGTAAAATTGTACTGATCGAAGCCACCCCGAATGGATGGAATCCCAAGGGAGAATTCACCATCACTCCTCAAACCAAGCAGCGAAGCACCAGAGGCAAAATTTGGACACACCCGGTAATCTCAAACGGAAAGCTCTACCTGCGTGATCAGGAACTAATTCACTGTTACGATATAAGTGGGTAATTTTTTACTCCAGTCCTAAGACTTTCTTTCCTTCATCGGAAATCATGCGTGGGTTCCAGGCGGGTTCCCACACTATATCCACAACTGCTGTATCTACCTCAGGCAAGGCAAGAATGCGCTGCTTTGCATCATCGGCAATAACCGGGCCCATGCCACAACCCTGGGCGGTTAAGGTCATCTTCACGGATATATGCTTTCCTTTCTCTCCATCTTCAACCTGCATGTCATAAATGAGCCCGAGGTCCACGATATTGACCGGGATTTCAGGGTCATAGCAGCCCCTCATCGCCTCCCAGACCTGATCCTCACTAAAGGGACCCTGGTCCTTTGCAGGTTCTTTGGTGGATAGAACCTGTTGCTTAACTTCTTCCCCCAGGGCATCCAGGGCATCCTCCCCCACCCGGTACATCCCATTGGGGTCTCGAAGAGTAACGGATCCACCGAGGGATTGAGCAATGGAAAAAGTGGCACCTTCAGCCAGGGTAACTTCATCTCCGGCAGGGATAATCGTGGCGACGCAATTTTTTTGAAGTGTGATTTCTTTATTCATTTTTAAACATTGTAATGGAGAAGAGATTAATCGACAAAGCCAAAGGCCCTCCGGTACCAGGGCAAGACACCATAGGCATGCCTTGGGTCGTTAAGACTTTGCAGGAAAGATAAGTTATGCAGAAGCTCATCCTTTATCTTATATAACGCCCCGGGGCGTTGCGGATCTGTACGACTGGAGGCCTGGGCAGAAACAGAAAGCATTTCCTCCAGTGCCTGTAAGGGAGTTTCCACTTGAGGCACTTCCACAACCTCATAATCATGACCGAGTTGGGCAAGTTGGGCTGCCTGCTGTACAGATGCCTCAATCCCCCCAAAGGCATCGATTAAACCAGCGGTCTTGGCATCTATACCCGTCCAAACCCGGCCCTCAGCAATCATCTCGACTTTATCCGTTTCCATATTTCTCGCCGTGGCAACCAGCTGGACGAATTTAGCGTAAAGGGACTGGACATATTCCTGAATCACCGCAAGTTCTTCTGGGGACTTGGGGCGGGAAACCGACATGATATCTGAATGGTTGTGGGTTTTTACGGCATCCCAGTACATGCCATACCCGGCAGCAATATCTTTAAGATTAGGCAACAAGCCAAAAACACCGATCGAGCCGGTTATGGTCTGTTTGGATGCAAGCAGGCGGTCGCACTCGGTGGCTATCCAATACCCACCAGATGCGGCAACCGGCCCCATGGAAACAACCACGGGGATACCATCCTGACGAACTCTGCGGAGCTCCTGCAAAATGGCATCCGAACCGGAAACACTGCCCCCCGGGCTGTTGACTCTCAACACAATAGCCCGGCAATTTTCATCGGCCCGAGCCTCTTGTAAACGCTTGGCAATTTGATGGCCTCCCACCGAAGTTCCATCATCTCCCCACCCGTCCATAATGGAGCCCTCCACATAGACAATCTTTACTTGCGGAGAAGGGTTTTCCAGATCTTGACTTAGGCTGGCGGTGGTATCCGGGCGGTCCAGGTATTTGATAAAATCAATTTCTGTGTAGCTATATTCATCATCAAATGACCCCACCTCGATCAGGCGGTCTACCATTTGGTCATAAGGCACAACCGAGTCGACTAATTTTTCAGCCAATGCATCCGTCGGTTTTAAAAGATAATTTTCAGAAAATTTCTGTTGTAGTATTTTGGCATCCACTGAGCGGTTATTGGAAATCGTGGCCATATAGTCTTTCCATCGAAGACGAAGGAGACGGTTAATCTGCTGACGGTTTTCCTCACTGAACTCAGTGGAGATAAAAGGTTCCACCGCTCCCTTAAAATCACCCGTTCGCACAACCTGAATGCCGACGCCATACTTTTCAAACGCTTCCCCAAAGAACAAAGACTCACTGGAGAGCCCTTTAAAAAGAAGACTACCACTTGGGTCCATTGACAATTCGTCGCAAATTGAGAAAACCAGATAATCGAGTTGTGAAGGGTTACGCATATACCCGATCACCGGTTTACTGGATTTTTTAAAATCCAGAATACCATCGACAAGCTCTTGCACGGTTGCATAGCCACAACCATACCCCGATGGCATAAATCCACCTT
>Ga0181557_1006577_pt1 | contig 10027 bp, 5 predicted proteins | sample 011ome_23_FD_148632 | JGI IMG/M metagenome (GOLD analysis project Ga0181557, IMG submission 148632) | Coastal salt marsh microbial communities from the Groves Creek Marsh, Skidaway Island, Georgia - 011506CT metaG (spades assembly) | ecosystem: Environmental > Aquatic > Marine > Intertidal zone >... | reverse complement strand
AAATAATAAACAAGAGCGTGTGCGTGTCCAGTAGTGCTTCTCTCCATTGTTCCAATCTTCTTCGTGTGAGAGAACAGCGCTTTTAAAACGGAGTTTTCCCTCCTCAGAGAGAGAGAGAGAGAGAGAGAGAAAAGTAAGTTTCCCCAGTAAAACGAAGAAAGAAAGAAAGAAAAGAGGGTGCTCACAAAACTAACTTCAAAAAAAAAAAGAAGAAAAAAAAATGTTCTAAAACCCTAAACGACTAAAAAAACTCTCGCGTTTTTCTTCTTCTTCTTCGTCTTCAAACCGCGGCTGCGTTGTTGTGGAAGATTCGAGAGAATCCCCCCGTCTCTTCCGTGCGCCGCGCGCATCGATAATAATAATAACGACGATGAAGACGACGACAAAGAAGAGGAGTTCTTCGTTTTACCTATTTACGGCGACAATTCTTCTTCTTCTTCTTCTTCTTCTCAACGCAGCAGAGCGCGTCGTTTCCGCGCAAGAAGATTCCGACGCCTCTGTGGAGGGGGAGCCCCCGCGCCTCGTCGCAGAAGAAGTCATCGACGACGACGGTTTGATTCCAGACGCGAGAGAACTGGCAAATAAAATACTCTCCGGCGGCGGTGGGACGACGACGACGAGTGGGCGACAAGGAGGAAGACTTTCGCGACCGAAAGCTTTCGATGACATACGCGACGAGAGCGTTGATATTCACCGGCACGAGGCGATTGGGAATCTCCTCGCGGAGAAGCTGCAAAGTTTAGAAGAACTGGACGAAGAAGAAGACGAAGAAAAAGATGATCGAGATCAAGAAGAAGACGAACAAGAAGAAGAAGAAACGGAACGCAGATTGGACAGTCGCTTCGAGGACTGGCTTCGCAAATTTCCCGAACGCAGAGAGTCGTACTGCGACGACGACGACGGCGACGACGACGGAGAGAGGAAGAAGGCGTTGTGCCCGCAGTCCTTCGCGAGAGAACAGATTTACCTCGAGAACCTGAGACGGGTGGAAAGGCACAACGAAGCGCTCGAGCGAGGGTGGCCGACGGAGACAAAGTTAGAGCTGAGCGTGGATAATCAGTTCGCGGATAGGACGAAGAGCGAGTACGAGAAGCTGATGAGCGAGACCGGGATGCGGAAGAGGAGCGAGTTTGAGAAGACTTCTTCGTCTTCGCCGCGAAGGTTGTCGGACAAAAAAGAGGAGGAGGAGAACGTAGTCGCGACGAAGGAGATGAAGAAGATGACGGTGGCTGCGTCGTACGCGATGGCTAGTTTAGGAAGTTCGCGGCGCGAAGAGACAGAAAAGCATGACGATAAAGACGACACGTCTTCTTCTTCTTCGTCGTCGTCGACGAAGAGAGGAATTTTTGGTAAAGTGGTAGAGGAAGTAGACGACGCCGTAGTCGTCGCGGAGAAGGACGAATCCGGACCGAGTTTGGAGGAGTTGAAACAAGCCATCGCAGACGACGCGAAGAAAGACAAAAGCGAGGTCGAGATTGATGATACTTCCATCGAAGAGTCGACGACGACCACGACGCAAACGCAAGCGAGCAAGAAGACGGAGGACATCTTATCTAGACAGTTTCCAGAAAAGGAACGCGAGGCAGTCAACGCGAGAGTCATTATCCCGAAGAAGATGCAAAACGCCACCGGCAGCAACGCGAAAAAATTTTCTTTGAACGACATCACGGATGCGACGTTAGATTCTGAGTTTGTTAAATTCGTGTTTAAATACGACAAAAGGTCCGAGTATTGCGGCGATGACTCGCGGTGGCCGTGCGAAGTTGCGTTTCAAAAGCAAGACGTTTTCTTGGCCAACGTGAAGGAAATCGACGAGCAAAATAGATTAGCTAAGAAAAGAGGATCGCACATGCGCAAAGGGATCACTCGATTTGCGGATTTGACGCAAGATGAGTTTGAAGATACGCACGCGACGTACGTTCCGAAAGAGCATCAAGAGGATAAAGCGGAAAGAGAACGCAGAAAGGCGAGCAAAGCGAAGAAGGATAAAATTGCCGCCGAGGCTGCTGCGAAAGGCGGCGCTTCTAGAAAGTTTGGCAAACATAATCATCACGGATTATTCGCGAACAAAGAAGTAGCTGCCGCAGGAGACGACGAGAAAGACGATTCAAACGCGGAGAAAGATAAAACGACGACGTCAACGACGACCGAGTCGATGACGAAAGAGGAATTCGTGAAAGACGAGGAAGAAAATCGGGAGGCGGAAAGCGTTGAATCCACCACAGACGAGAAAGAAGAAGAAGAAGAAGAAGAATCGTCTGGTTCTTCTCCGTCGTCGTCGAAAACGTCGTCATCTTCTCATTCTTCAAAGAAAGCTTCGGCATCCTCGTCAAAAAAGAGCAAGAAAGCCACCGCTGAAGAGAAAGAGAAGGACGAAGAAGTCGAGGCTGCCGCGGAAGAAGCCACCGCGGAAGAAGGAGAAAAAGAAGAAGAAAAGTCGAAGCCTGCGAAAAAGCGCCTCTCCAAAGAAGAACGCAAAGAACAAGAAGAACGCGCGAAGAAAATGACCCCGGAAGAGATCAAGAAAGCTCGCAAAGCGAACAAGTTGAAAAACGCCAAGCAGGGCATCGCGCGCGAACTTCCTCAACTCGGCGAGATTACCAAGGATGAAAACTTGAAGAAGAAAGTCGTCGATAAGTACAACTTTCAAAACGAGAACGAATCCGAGGAAGAAGATGAAGAGGAGACGTCAAACAACGTCATTGACGTCCAAATTCACGAGTTTAACGATCCGAACTCGAACACGACGACGTTCAAGAAACATCTCGACTGGCGAAACAAAATCGATATCGGTCCGGTGTATTCTCAAGGCGCGTGCTCCGGATGCTGGGCGTATTCGACGGTGCAAGTAATCGCGGATTCAAAAGCAATCAATACCGGCAGTCGACCGGATTTGTCACCGTACCACTTGTTATCGTGCGACACGCTCGATTCCGGGTGTCACACGGGCAACATGGCAACCGCGTACGCCTGGATCGGCGTCCAACGCGACGGCATTTTGCGCTCGAGAGATTTCAGCACTGACATCACGCCCGCAGACGAGTGTCCGTTACCGTCCAACTTGGGCTCGAACGGGGAGATAATACCCGACTCGCGAGCACCGAAACCGAGAGGAATTGGTATCGACGGATACTGCGAAATCGCGCCGTTAGAAGGCAAAGATACCATTTTGGCTTTGATGCGCGCGGTGAAGCAACAACCCATCGCGGTTGGATTAAACGTAAAACCGTTGCAGTTATACGGCGGGGGTTTGGTCCAAGTCGCCGATTGTCCTCCCGCTTCGATGGATTCAGTCACCGCAATCAACCACGCCGCAGTCATTGTCGGATGGGGCATGGACGAAGCCGCCAAGAAACCGTACTGGTTGATCAAAAACTCCTACGGCGTCGATTGGGGCGAGGACGGCTACGCGCGAATTGCCATGGAGTTGACCGAAGGTGGTGCCTACGGCGCGTGCGGTTTATACTCTGAGCAGAACTATCCGCTCACGGATGGTAACAGCTGCGCCGAAGGCAGCGACAAGCGATGGTCCGAAATCCAAGGCTCCGACGGCGACGTCTACCTGATGCCCGATTACGTCCTGGTCCTCCCCAACGGCGGCGGCTTACTCACGCCGGCAAAGTTCACCATCTTCGGCCACGACGTGACCAACTTGCTCAAATACACCTCCGTGTTCTGCTTCGTTTCCTGCGTCGCGCTCATCTTGATGGAAATCGCCCAGTGCATCCACCCGGAGATTGAAAACTGGGGCAGTGGCGCCGGTCCCGCGCGCGACGACGACGATACCGCGAAAGAGACCCTCCTCGCCGCGAACGACGACGACGCCAACAACAACGCGAAGAACAAAGATAGAAAGAACACGTACGGTACCAGCGATACAGTTTGAATGAGCTGAGTGATAAAAATTATTATAATAGCGCGCGTAGTGTGTACGAGTAGTTGTGTATTGTGTAATAGTATTTCTATAGAGTTTTAGAAGTCATACGAGAGAGTGAACACACGAAGAGCCCGCGGCCAAAAATCTCAAAAATCTCCCCATTACATTACAAAAAGCAGAGCAAAAGCCGCTCAGAAAAGAGAATGACAACAGAGCCCCGCGATTGATATCAAAGCAACACACGCGCGCATACACAGAAAGCAAAAAGAAGAAGATGGCGACGATGAAGAAGCGTTTGGGAGCCGTGGTGCCATCCTTCATCCTCGTCGCGCTCGTCGTCTTCCTCTTCTTCGTCCCCGCGGGGGTCAATTGCGAAGAAAACAACGCCGCGCCAATACCGAACGAGAATAACAACAACAACAACGACGATTCCGCGCTCGGGAAACAGCATCAGAAACAATTCGTCCCGGCGGATAATTCTGGGACGGACGTGCACATGTACTACGGCTCGTTCGGTGGCGCGAGCAACTGCGAAAACTGCCTCGTGAAGGCGCGATGGTTGGCGGAGAAATTAAGAGTGGATACGCTGCACGTGCCGGCGTGTAAGCGGAAACCCGGGGACGAGAACATGTATCCGACGATGAACCCGCTGGAATATTTCGATCGGGATAGTTTACAGTCGTGTAATTTAGTGCCAACGTCGGATTCGAACGGGGAGTCTTTCGTGGAGCAGAGGTCGCTGCGGACGTTCAACGTGGAGAGTTTAGGAAGGAGCATAACGGCGGACGTGGTGAACGGGATGCCGTGTTTTGAGTTAGTCGAGGGGTGGTGCGAGATTGAGAGACACCGCCTCGGGGAGTATTTGATACCGAAGCATAAGTACAAGGTGGAGTGGAAGGTGGTGACGTCGAATATAGCGGAAGCGAGAGAGTACGGGAACGAAATTTATTTCGCCGGGATGTACGATTTCGAGCCGGTGAATCCGCGCACGGGAGCGACGTATCCAAACCTTTGGCAGAGAGAAGCGCAGAGGTACGTGAAAGGAGAGGTAGAACAGTTGGGTTGGGCGGATGAAGCCGTGGAGAAGAGGCGAAGGGAGCGAGACGCGGTGAGAGCGAAGAAAGCGGCGGAAGCGAAGAATGGTAACAAGAAGGGTAGGGACAACAAAACTGGTGAAACTCCTCTCGAACGCGCCAAACAACAAAGCATACCGCGAAAAGATATGTTTTTAGCTCGAGAACAGCAAATTAAACAGCAAAAATTAGAGGATAAACAGAAACAATTACAACTAGGTAGCGCAGGCGTTCCGCAGCAGCTGCAACCGCAACATCAAATTTCAGAGGAGACTATTCGCCAGGCGTGGAATGAAAACGCAAACTCGAACGCCGGAAGACGCCGACGAGCGAGAAACTTGTTGTCGTTTAGCAGCATCGAACCGTGCTATTCGAACGGGAACTTGAACGATGAAATCTACGAAGAAGCGAACAAAGAAATTGATAAGTTGAAAATTGAACCGAGCGACACGCTGTGCGTCCACTGGCGCCAAGAGGATTTCTTATGGAAGAAAATCGGCAACGAATTCGTAAAAAACATCAGCTACGCCGCAGAACGAATCATTAACAGAGCTGAGGTTATGCAATTGAGCACGGTTTTGTTATTGACGAACGACCCAGAGATGTACCCGGACGATAAACGGTACGACGGTCGCGTGGCGGTGAACACTTTACGAGGCATGTTGCACCAAATCGGTGGTTTACGCGTAGAATGGTCCATGCATCGAAGCGAAATGGACAAGAGTAAAGCGATTTATATCGACAAGGCGACGTGTTCGATGATGGAGGATTTTATTGGCACGGGCAAGAGTTCATTTACGGCGACCATCATGGATATTCGCCATACGCACGAGTTATGTTCGATGGAAGATCCAAACGCGCAATTGGGTAGAAACAGTAAGGAGAACGACAAGAGTAGAGATGCGACCGCGTTAATGGAAGGAGAAGGATCGTCGTTGTCATCTCCAGCGGTCAAGTATAAAATGTGCTTGAAAGAAAAGTATGGCGGCGTAAAGAGGGAGAGTTCGGACAATCACGGATCGCCGTTCATCTTCCCGATTGATGAAATTGAACACCCGATTCATGCGATTGAGTCGCTATTAACTCACGACGGTACGGTTCCTGCAACGAGCGATGACGTCGATGACGATAGCGAACACGAAATAGATTTAAAAGGCGGACCTGAAGTCGTGGACGAATACTTGACCGAAGAGGAGATTCAAGAATTCAAGTCGAAAGAGAAAAAAATCGAACCGAAGGTTGAGAAAATGGACCACGACGATTACGTCCAAGAGTACCAAGAGGAAAACCAACAGACGAATGCGCTGAAGGAGTTTTCAATCTTGGATCCGTCGATTAGCGCGGAAGATTTGAAATTAGATTTACGAGAGTTGGACGACGACGCATCGGCGGAATGCGATCGATGTTACGCGGCGATGCCGCAATCTGAAGTCGCGACGCCAAACGCCGAAATTTGGTTGACAACGCCATCGTGCGAGAAGTGCGGAGTGCAACTGTTGAAAGTGCAAAAGAAACGCGCGAACGCAAATGCAAAAAGAGGTAGCGAAAAGTAATTCAGAGGAATTTTTTTGATATTACGCAATGGTTCTTTTAGTTTTGAAATGAATTGAAATTAATTTTGATAAAAAAACACGAATAAACAACAAGATGTAATAGATTTTTAAGCTTGTAAGATTGGCTCTTGTCCCGGGATCAACTGAAAGCTCGGCGTACTTTTCGCGATTTCCAACTCGGATTCGTCCATGTCAGCTTGAATTTGGTCGTACAAAGGCGTGGACATGTATCTCTCCGAGGTATCCGGAAGCATGCACAAAATCGAACTGCCTTTCGGCGCAGAACGAGCAACTTTCAAAGCGCCGCTAAAGGTCGCCCCGCCGGAAATACCGGTGAAAATACCCTCTTTCGACGCTAAATCTTTTGCGCACTGCATGGCATCCGGACCATCGATCGGGATCAATTCATCGTGCATCGAAAGACCGGATTCCAAAACGAGCGGAATGAAATCTGGCGTCCAACCTTGGACCGGGTGCGGCGTGAACGCTGGGTGCGACCCAACCGGCGCGCCGGACGGCTTTCTTTCCGTCTTCGTCCCAGACGCCAACAAAGGCGCAGCCGACGGTTCCAACAAGCAAATCTTCACGTCCGGTCTGTTCGCCTTCAACGCCTTCGCGACGCCGTGAAACGTCCCGCCGGTCCCGTAGCCAGTCACGAAGTGCGTCAAATTCTTCCCGTTAAAGTCTCTCAAAATCTCCTGCCCGGTCGTCTTCTCGTGAAACTTCCAGTTCGCCTCGTTCTCAAACTGACTGGTCAAAAACCACCCGTGCTTCTCCGCTAACTCTTCCGCTTTCTTGACCATCCCGGTACCTTTACCGCCCTTCGGCGTGACGATGACCTTCGCGCCCAACATGCGCATAATTTTACGGCGTTCGATCGAAAACGGTTCCGCCATGCAAATGACGCACGGGTACCCTCTTTGCGCGCACACCATTGCAACCGCGATGCCTAATAATGAGAAGAAGAAGAAGAAGAAGAAGAAGAAGAAGAATCATTTTCGCGCGTTCATTTAATTTAATTGGAGAGAAGAGAAGAAGAGAAAAAATATCTCAAAAGGGCAAAAGCCCAATCGAGGAAAATTTCCGATTTCCGATCAAAAAAGAAAACAACAACGACAACGACAACTTACCCGTATTCCCACTCGTCGCTTCAACCACGGTCATCCCGGGCTTCAACTTCCCGCTCTTCTCCGCGTCTTCAATCACGGCTAACGCCAAACGATCCTTCACCGACGACAACGGGTTGAAGTATTCGCACTTGACGTACATGTCGACGCCTTCCGGGGCCAATTTGTTAATTTTGACGATGGGAGTATCTCCGATTAACGACGTGATGTTCTCGTGGATGACCGCGCGCGGGGTGAGGGCGACTTTGGTGCCACGCTTTGTCGATGGTTTGACTACTCGTGGGCGAGTCGTTGAGACGGATTGGGTGAATGATAACATGGTTCGATTGATTTTTTTGTACAGCTTTTTTGTGTGTGTTGGATTTTGGAACTTTTTGCTAACTGTCTTTCGTGTGTGTGGGTTTGGGAAAAACGAGAAACGAAAAAAATGTCGATTCGACGCGACATCGAGGAAGGTTAAAAACGACTCTTCTTCTTCTTCTTCTTCTTCTTCCTCCGCAGTTTCAACCGTGCGCGCGTTATTACATTTTCTACTCTTACTTCTATTCGTTACTAACGTGTACACTAAATTGCCCTAAAATGTTCTCTGCGCGTATGCTTAATCCGACGTATATAATACATTTCTTGAATGATGTTTCGCGAGATTCCTCGAAATCAGATTGAATGTCATTCACATCAGATTCCCACTCTCTGAAAGCACGAGAGTATGATGGTACTCTCGGCGAGTTTTATTCCCGCTCCGCTCTTCCCCTCTTTACTCTTCTTCTTCGAGGACGATTTATCTTCCTCGCCGCTATCGTTTGAGTTTTGTTCTCTCTGGCCTTCTTTCGCGACGACTATTCGTAAAGGCGTGGTTCTTTGGACGTCTTCCAACGCGTTTGAGGAGATGACTTTTTCGTTTTTGTTTTTGTTCGAATTCGGTTCGCCGTCTTCGAATAAAGTCCTCCGGTACGTTCGAAACCATTTGCGAGGCATTTGGTCCAATCGACCGACGAGAGTCTGCTCGAACACGCATTTGAGCAACGCCACGTGATTGCTCTCCCAGTTCGCGTCGTATCCGTGAAAAAGTCTGCTCGGTGCGTATTTCTCGAACATGGTGTCGTCGTGGACGTGCCAATGTCTGAGTTTGGATCTTCGTTTACGCTCTTTCTCTTCGGCTGTGGCATCCCCTAATTCTAACGCGTCGATGGCGTCTTCCGTCGCTCGCGATCGGTCTCTAGAGTCTTCGAACGCAAATATATCATCGTCCTCCTCCTTCTCGTCGCTTAATCCATCTGCATCAAAAGCAAGATTGTTATCGCGACTGAAACCGTAAAACGTCGGCACCTTCCTCTTCAAAGCGTCCATCTGCTCCTCGAACTTCGCGCCTTCTCTCAAACTCGCGTCCTCCGTCATCTTCAACAAAGTCTTCACTGAAAACGTCTCCATCGTCTCCCGGTCGATCGGCGTCAACAAAAACTTCTCCTGCCTTCTCGTTTTATCCACTTTCCTCTCCTCTTCAAACCTTCGCATCGCGTGTCCCATCCGCCCTTTCACGCCGTACGCGAGCTCGAGAAAGTGCCTGTAATCGTCGCGGTCGCCCCGCAGCGCCCGCTCCATCCTCCTCGACTGTTTCGTCGCCTCTTTCTTCCAAATCGATATCTTCGCTCTCCCGGTCTCGTGCCGGTGTCGTCTAAATTGCTCGCCTACCCTGTGGTACCCGAAGTGCCGCAACGTCGGATCTGGAAACCGTTTCGATTTGCGCAGTAACTTGCGGTAGAGCGTCGTGACTGCTCTTTGCTTCTTGGACGCGTTGATGTTTTCCCCGAACTGCGCGCGATTGCGCAGTCGTTTGTCGTGGAGTAAAACTAACAAATCTTTCGTTTCGTCTTCGTTCTTCTCGGTCGCTCGTTTCTTCTTCTCGTACCGAGAGGTGGCGAATCCGGCTTTGATGCAGTTTGGCGGTTGGCGTGTGTCAGAAGAGCACGCAACACGCTTCCAAATTGGAAGAGAATTTGAGAGCGCTCTCTTCTTCGCGAGACCATCCGCTTCTTCTTCAAAAGAAGAAGAAGATAAAAAACGAGCGGAGCAAGAGCGAGAGAGGAACGAGAGCAGCGCTCGGCGAGAGGAGGATGGACGGGAAGAGGTGGAGGAAAGGAGCGAGCGCATCATCATCGTCCCGAGCGCCGTCTTCTGTGTTCGATTTCTAATTTGTGGAAGAGAGAGAAAAGTTGAAAGTTTAGGGTCTCGATGTAAACCCTAAACCCTAAAAAACACAGAGCGCACGAAAATTTTTTTTCTCTCTCGAAGCGGCCGGCACACACAAAAAATTGCGAAAGAATCTGATGCCTTCTCCTCCCGGGGGCCAACAGAGTCGGCTCGCGAAAACGCTCTGCGGATCGCTCGTCGCCGGCGCCT
>Ga0181557_1006557_pt1 | contig 10049 bp, 9 predicted proteins | sample 011ome_23_FD_148632 | JGI IMG/M metagenome (GOLD analysis project Ga0181557, IMG submission 148632) | Coastal salt marsh microbial communities from the Groves Creek Marsh, Skidaway Island, Georgia - 011506CT metaG (spades assembly) | ecosystem: Environmental > Aquatic > Marine > Intertidal zone >... | reverse complement strand
TGATGCTCTTTGCCACCAGCAAGCGCCCGCATCGCTGCGGCGTTGGATTTCAGAAATTGTGCATCCTTGTCAAATGAAGACATGCTGGTTTCCTGCGATTGTTCCGGTGGCTTATGATTTAGGCTGGTATGCTGCTGCGGGCGCTTGGCGCTTAGCTGGCAGTGGCCTGCCGGATCGGTGCTTCGGGAAGATCAATGCCAAAACAACGCTGATAGTATTCAGCCACGGTTGGACGTTCGATCTCGTCACATTTGTTCAAAAAGCTTAACCGGAATGCCAAGTTCATATCGCCAAAAATACTGGTATTTTCAGCCCATGTGATGACCGTACGCGGTGACATGACAGTTGATAGATCACCTGACATGAAACCTTTGCGCGTCAAATCGGCCATGTGAACCATTGCGGCAACCTGTTCAGCACCTTTTTTATCAGCATATTGTGGCAGCTTTGCTGTAACGATATTCACCTCATCAGCATGCGGCAGATAATTCAATGTCGACACAATTGACCAGCGGTCCATTTGCCCCTGATTGATTTGCTGAGTTCCATGATAAAGGCCGGTTGTATCGCCAAGGCCAACTGTGTTTGCGGTTGCAAAAAGCCGGAAGTGCGGATTCGGGTGAATCACCTTATTGCTATCAAGAAGGGTCAGCTTACCATCGACTTCGAGAACACGCTGAATCACAAACATCACATCGGCACGGCCAGCGTCATATTCATCAAATACCAGCGCAACCGGATTTTGCAACGCCCATGGTAGAATCCCTTCGCGGAATTCGGTAATCTGTTTGCCATCACGAAGCACGATGGCATCTTTGCCGATCAGGTCAATGCGGCTGATATGGCTATCCAGATTGACCCGGATACAGGGCCAGTTTAACCGTGCGGCAACCTGTTCAATATGGGTTGATTTACCGGTGCCATGATAGCCTTGTATCATCACCCGCCGGTTATGGCCAAACCCCGCCAGAATGGCGATAGTGGTGTCAGTGTCGAACTGATAGTTCGGGTCAAGCGCGGGCACATAATCAGATCCCTCGCTAAAGGCAGGGACGATCATGTCGACATCAATTCCAAAGACGTCTCTGGCATTGACCGTAATGTCGGGCGCCGACATAGAATGGGCAGGGGTCGGCGCAAATTTCGCGTTATCAGACATAACAGTTAGAACTCCACTATTAAGCAAATGTTAGGTTTGGCTGGTGGCAGGCTTGTCACCATTGGCTAGGGTTTTCCGAATCAGTGAATAGGCAAGGTTAATATCTTTTAACCGTTCTTCGGCATGGGCGTCACCCCCATTTTTATCAGGGTGATTCTCCTTGACCAGACGTTTATATTGTTTTCTGACAATATCAAAATCATCAACCGGTGCCAAGTTTAAGGTTTTCCATGCGGCGCGCTCTTCTGGGGTGAGTTTGCGGCCCGATTTTGCCTCATCACGATTTTCAAAATCAAACAGCCCAAGCGGATCTTCAAAATTATTTTCGCTTGGCTGTCCGGTGGCAAATTTCCAGCTTGGGCGCTCCCATGTTGTGGCGCGGCGGATCTCGGCTTCAAGCGCGGCGCCTTGCAGCCCGTCATAATAATTCCATGATTTGTTGTAGGCGCGGATATGATCAAGGCAGAACCAGATATAATCGCGCAACGCATCGCGTGATTTGGGCGCTGGATAAACGCCTTCATCACGGCAGCCGATGGCCGCACAACGCCGCGGCCGAGTATCATTCTGGCTCTGGTCGATCTTAAACTCTGGTACGGTGGCGCGTCTCATCCTATGATCTACTCTTAATCAATGCCCTCGCAGGCAAACATCGCCCCCTTCATGGAGATAACATATGGCAACGGCAGATACTATAGCGCAAAAACTAAACGCCGGGTTAAATCCGCGTCAAATTGACGTTCAGGATGTCAGCCATAAACATGCAGGTCATGCCGGATGGCGCGAAGGCGGCGGCACGCATTTTGAGGTCACGATCCAGGCCGATGCATTTGCTGGCAAATCCCGCCTTCAACGTCACCGCATGGTGAATGATATTTTGGCAGAAGATCTTGCCAATAGCATTCATGCGCTGGAGCTGCATCTGAGCAATTGAGTTTGGCGCTATCGTGCGAACCCTAATCTCGATCATCAGCATAGCCAACACAGCTATTGGCTAAATGGCTTCGTTCGCTTTGCTTGTCAGCATCAGTGAAATTTGAGCTGATCCGGCGTTCGCGCGCATCTTGGCCATACATTGTCTGATAGGCGATGGTGGCAACTGGGCCAAGCAATTCGGTGATATGTGTACAGCCATGTCGTCCGCCAATCGCTGCTTGCACCTGACGCCGCCAACCGGGGGCAATTTTTAGCCCGACAAGTTCGTCAAACACCTCATTGGCTTTTGGACAAATCGCATATGGGCCGGTCACGGTAATGGCTTCGGCGGCGGTAATCAGCCGTTCTTTCGTAATGGTGATTCGCAAAATCATGTGATGCACTGGCAAATCAGGCGTAACCTCGCCGCGAAAATCGCTTGGAAAAGGGTATGTCTTATGGTCGGTTAGCTCGGCCTCTATATCGAACAACCCATCATTGCGGACATAGCCATTAAGCGTAATTCGGCGTTGATGAACCAATTCGCGCTCGACTTTTGGCGTGCTTAATGCGGTTGGATGATCTTTGCCATAAGGCGTATGGATCGCCCTGCTAGCTCGCTGACTAGCTTTTGGGCTGGCTTTGGTGTCGGCTTTGGAGGTAGCACTGCTCATATCTTGGTCTTTCTGTTTGTCAGCTTGCCCAAAGGCGCAAGCTGGTCAGGCGGTTGCCTTCGCGTTTGACAATGCGAAATCGGATGTCATGGAAGCGAAATTCTTGACCAGGGCTTGGAATTGTGCGGCTTTCAAAAAGTACAAGGCCCGCCAGCGTTGATGCGCCCTCATCGGGAAGATGCCAGCCAAGCGTGCGATTCAGATCGCGGATCGTGACATTGCCATCGACAAGCCATGAACCATCTGCCTGTGCGCTAAGACCCGCCAAGCCGATATCATGCTCGTCATCAATATCACCAACAATTTCTTCCAAAATATCTTCCAAGGTCACAATGCCCCTGAAATCACCATATTCATCAACAACAACAGCAAAATGTTCGCGCCGTGTCCGAAACGCCTGCAACTGGTCAAACAGCAAGGTGGTTTCGGGAATGAAATAGGCGTCACTGGCGATATTCTGCACCAATTGCGGCAAAAGCGGTTTTTTGCCTGAAGATCCGGCCTCGCCAAGCGCCCGAAGCAAATCTTTTACATGGAGAACGCCAATAATGTTGTCAGGCTTGCCCGAAAAAACCGGATGGCGAGTGTGCGGTGATCCAAGGACAAAGCGCAAGATATCCTCGATATTATCATCGGCATTGACCATGCTTACCGTGCCGCGATGTGTCATGATCTGTTCGACAGATAATTCGTTCAGATCCAGAATTGATGACAGCATGGCTTTGCGCTCACGATCATCGGCATTGCCACTGTCGCCCTGCAATTCAATCAGGCCACGCAATTCTTCTTCGCGGTCTTGATCACCATTCGGGTTTGGCCCGATCATCTGGCTTGCCAAAAACCGGATGCCAAGCGACAGCGGACTAAGCAAGCGCACCACCCATAACAGGGTTGGAGCAATGCGCAAAGCATATTGATCAGCATATGTAAAAGCATAGGTTTTCGGCATCACCTCGGCAAAAACGACCAAAAGCACGGTCATGGTAATTGTTGCCCACAAAAGACCGCCCTCGCCAAACAGCGAGATGGCAATGCTTGTTGCCAAGGCCGAGCCGAGAACATTGACCGCATTATTGCCAATCAGGATCGACCCAATCAGCCCTTCACGATCGGCACGCAATGCCTCGACGGTGCGGGCGCGTTCATCGCCTTTGCTTGCCAATTGGCGCATCCGCGCATCCGACGCTGCGGTCAATGCGGTTTCGGCACTCGAAAAAAAGGCCGAAGCGATAATCAGCAGCACAATGATTAATGCTAAAAGCCAAAGGCTAGACAGCATTTGCACCTCGTTGAAGTAGGGTTTCGACAGCGTCTGGCGGCACATCGCCGCTGACAAAGGCGTCACCAATGGCGTTGACAAGAATGAAATACGTTCGGCCGTCGCGCATTTTCTTATCGTGTTTCATATGGGCAATAAGCTTGCTTGGCACAGCGTTACCAGCGGCAAGATCGGCTTGTCCGGCAGGAAGACCAACCGCGCGAAGATGCGCTTTGCATTTTGCCGCATCATTGGGCACACAAAAACCTAAATCAACCGACAGGTCAAAAGCTAGCCCCATGCCAGCGGCAACCGCTTCGCCATGAAGCAGGCTTCCATTATATCCGGCTTCAGCTTCAAAAGCATGCGCAAAGGTATGGCCAAGATTTAACAAGGCCCGTTTTCCAGCTTCACGTTCATCGGCTTCGACAATACGCGCTTTGGCACTACATGATGTATGGATGGCATGCATGATTGCAGCGGGTTCTAATGCCAGAACAGCGCTGCTATTGATGTCAAGCCAGTCAAAAAATGCGGCGTCACCCAAAAGTCCATATTTGACCATTTCAGCATAGCCAGCGCGCAATTCCCGATCTGGCAAGCTTGCCAAAAGGCTGGTATCGGCAAGCACAGCCTTTGGCTGGTAAAAGGCACCAATCAGATTTTTTCCCGAAGCGGCATTCACGCCGGTTTTACCGCCAACCGAACTATCAACCTGCGCCAAGAGACTTGTTGGGATTTGAACAAAATCAACGCCGCGCAAAAGGCTTGCGGCGGCAAAGCCAGCCAGATCACCAACAACCCCGCCACCAAAAGCAATCAGCAATACCGACCGGTCGACGCCAACAGCCAGAATATCGTCAAGCAGCTTTGCCAGAACGGTCATTGATTTGCTGGCCTCTCCAGCGGCAACGGCAAAATGGTCAATCGCGCGGGCTGTGCTTTTCAATCCTGCCGTTAGACGATCAAGATGAAGCGAGGCAACGGTTTTGTCGCTGACGATGATGACATGACGATTGGCCACGATCGGGCCAAGGATTGATCCGGCCCGATCAATCAGGTCAGGGCCAATGAAAATGTCATAGGCGCGCTGACCAAGACCAACGGTTAATGTTTCTTGTTGCATGTTTAAAGTCACCTACTGCCTTGGCAGATGAGTGTCAAGCGCGTGAAGTAGCGCCGTCATCGCCTTATATGTTGATAATCCATCAGTATCGAGATGGATATGGGCTTTTTGATAGAAGGGTGCGCGCTGTTCATCGAGGCGGGTGAGTGTTGCGAGCGGGTCACCATTATGCAGCAATGGCCGCGTTTTTGTATTTCTAACGCGTGACAGCAATGTCGCGGGCGATGCCTTTAGCCAAATGGTTAATGTATGGTGCAAAAGCAGTTCAGCGGTGGCGTCCTGACAAAATGCCCCCCCACCAGTGGCAATCATTTGCGGTGATGCCAAAGCCAGGTTGCCAAGCGTCTTTCGTTCCATTTCACGAAATTTTACTTCACCGGCAAGCTCAAAAATTTCGGCAATGCTGATACCGGCTGCCTTGACGATCAATTGGTCACTGTCTTTAAACCCAATTCCGAGCTTTTTTGCAGTGCGCCGCCCAACGGCTGATTTACCGCTTCCCATAAGGCCAACAAGTACCACCGGGCGGTCAAGCCGTGCGGTAATCGAGCCGGCAAGCTCTGCGGCTGGATTTGGCTTGCGGGGCGCTGGTTTCGGCGAAGCTTTCATAAGGGTTAGTATAGCGATGCAAATGGTCAAGGGGAATAGAAGAAGCGGCCTTGCCGCCTGACAATTTCGCAAAAAGGCCGCAAAAATATGACGTGTCTTGTTACTTTGCCTAATTGCCGACATAATATCGTCATAAATACCTTGTTTCTGAAACCAGAAGTGATGTCTGGCGTCAACAGCATACGGTTGTTTCTAAGCCTTTCATCCTTTGAAGGGAAATCGTTCCGATTAAAATCGGCGAAGATGGCATGGGTTAAAAAAGCGCAGCCGAAAATTTAGGCCAGAACTGCCGACCCAAAATGGCTTCGAAAATGGCCTGAAATGACTATGGGGATATGGAAAAGACATGACACGGATTTCGATTATATTTTTAATGCTGGCTGGGCTTTCTGCTGTCGGTCTTGTTGTATTGTCAAATTGGCAAATCCCTGCCCCAACCGTTGCCATTAACAAGGTTATTTCCAATGAAACGCTGCCAAAATAAGCCTGATATGTTGCGCCAATCATATTCGGGTCTCTCATATTCGCGTTTGGCACTGTTAAATCGTCCGTGTTTGGCGTTTTTGGTTTTGATAGCATCAGTTTGGCTCGGCGCTGGTCTATTGCCAGCCGCCGCCCAGCAAGGCGAACCGATCGATCTGCTGTCAATCGCGCCAACGCCAGCTGATAGCGGCCAAATTGCAGTCAACAACCCGCTGAATATTGACCAAGCGATTGATAAGGCCTTGGCTGTCGAAGATGGCGAACAACCCAAAACAAACCCGATCATCATTGCCGAACCTGCCGATCAGGCGCTAGATACGCCAACCGAACCGCAGTCTGCTGAATCACTGACAACTGAATCACTGGCAACCGACCCGGCTGAAACCGGCGTGCCAGCAACGGCAAATGCCAGCCAGACAGCGCCAAATAATGGTTTAGGAACAAATGATGTATACAGTAGGGCCAAAATTGGCCGTCGGAATATTTCGGATGTCGGGCTTGCGGCGATTGGTGTTGGCGATACGGGCAATAGCCAGCTTGACAGTCTGATCTGGCGCGGAACTTTGGCTCGTGATGCGGTGTTCCTGCTGCAAAAATCAGCAATTGCCAGCCAGTCAAAGGCGATTACCGAACTTGCTTATGACGTTGTGGCACGGCAATCAGTGCCGCCAAGCGGGGCAAATAATGTCGCTGCCGATCTTGTCGAGGCGCGCTTGGCCTTTCTGGCAAATGGTGGCAGATCAAGTGACCTTGCATTGCTTGCAGCGCAGCTTCCTGAAGCCGAAAAATGGGCTGATTGGCGACGCTGGCTAACCGAACATTATTTGATGATCCGTGATGATGTTGCGGCATGCAGCATTGTCAGCCGTCAGATCACCCAAACAATGGATCCGTTTTGGCATAAATCAAATGTGATCTGTCAAGCGGTTCAGGGCAAAACGGGCGGGGCGCGATTTGCGGCTGATATTCTGGCGGCAAATGGTGTTGATGATCCGATCTTTTTCGGCCTTGTGAATGAGGTTTTGAACAATAATATGGTGACGCCCGCCGATCTGGCCAAGCTCGATCTGGCCAAGCTTGATTCGGCGCATATCGTGCTGATGGATGTGGCGAACCGGCTAATCCCGCTTGAAGGGCTTGCCGTTCTGCCAAAACAAATGGCTGAAACCGTCATAAAATTGAAATTTTTGGGGCCGGATGCCCGCATGGTTTCGACCTTTGATGGGTTGAATCGCGGGCTGATCACGCATCGTCAGGCCGGCAAATTATGGCGTAGTGTCGGACAGGAAAATAATGATCCGCAATTAGCATTGGCGCAGCTTGATGGCAGGGGTGATGCGCTTACCACCGCGCTTGCATGGAGGGCACTTGATGCCGATACGCAACCCGATCGGTTGGCGCTGGTGGCAAAGGCGATTAAGGCCGAAATCAATGGTGGCAATGGCGCGGTGATGTTGCCGCTTTACGCCGAATTGGTGCGTAATGCGCTTGCTGATGATGCAGTGGCGGCCAATATGCGGTTTGATGATTTGGATGTAGCGCCGAAAATGGCGTTTCTGCTGGCGATAAACCAGCCGAATGACACCACAACGCTTGCCGCTTTCGCGGGCAATGGCGAGGCGCTGAAGGCTGCTGAATTACTGCGTGGGCTGTCGGGCGATGCGGTTGATACTAATGTGATTAGCGCGTTGAATATGTGGCATATTCTACCTGTTCTTGAGGCTGCCGGTGTGGCGGTGGATGAACAGGATTGGCTTGATCTTGTGAAAAATGCACCCGTATCGGGTCAGGGCTTTGCCGGCTTGCCGCCGCTATTGCTAAAGGCGGTCACGGCCGCCGCAGAGGCGCGCCATGTTGCCGAAACTGTGCTGCTTGCCAATTGGCTGTTGCATGATGTGGCGCTTGAAAAAACCAATCCGGCAGATCTGGCCGCTGTGATCCACGCGCTTGATATGATCGGACAGAGTGACGTTGCCAAGGCTTTTGCCCACGAGATCATTGCGGCGCATTTAATGCAGCGTTTGGCTGCAATGATACCCGATGGCACGCAAAGCTAGCATCGATAAAACCGCCGATCGGCATGACCCGCTTATTGACGGGTTTCTTCAGGCAATTTCGGCCATGCGGGCAGCGTCACCAAACACGCTTGCCGCCTATCGGCGCGATCTTTTTGATTGCCAGATGGGTCTTGCCAAAAATGGCCAGACGCTTGCTGCATGCAATGCAGATGAATTACGGGCGGTTATTGCATGGTGGCATCAACGCGAATTATCACCGCGTTCGGTTGCAAGGCGGCTCAGTGCGTTACGTCAATTTATGGGCTGGGCTGTCGAAGATGGGCTTCGGTCGGATAACCCAACCCGCTGGATCGACAATCCGTCTTTGCCGGCCTCACTTCCCAAAAGCCTGAGCGAAGCCGAGGTCATTCGCCTGCTTGAAGTCGCCGCAGCTATGACGCCTGAAATGGCGGCATTGCGAGCCTTGGCGATGATGGAAATTTTATATGCAACAGGGCTTCGCGTTTCGGAATTGGTTGGTCTTCTAGTTTCGCAATTCAGGCGCAATCCTGAAGTGATTTTGGTCACCGGAAAGGGTGGATGTGAACGCGTTGTTCCGCTTGGCGATACGGCGCGGGCAGCGGCGGCACGCTGGATCGAATGCCGTGATGGCAATGCTGGTTTTGTTTTGTCTGATGTCATGTTTCCTTCGGATGATGGGTCGGCGATGACCCGCCATCAATTTGCGCAGATGCTGAAAAAGCTGGCCATTGCGGCAGATATTGATGCGGTGCGGGTTAGCCCGCATAAATTGCGCCATTCCTTTGCGACACATATGCTGAATCGCGGTGCCGATCTTCGCAGTTTGCAAAGCCTTCTTGGCCATGCCGATATTTCAACAACACAAATCTATACTGCAAGCCGCCCCGATCGGCTTGCCGGATTGGTGGCATCGGCGCATCCACTTGCCAGTCGCCGTCAAGATAGATAAACTATCATCAAAACTACAATTCGTTTTTGGAATGCGTGTTGACCTGACGCAGAATGGAATGACCACGAAATGAGACATTTCCTTGATTTTGAAAAACCGATTGCCAATCTTGAGGGAAAGGTCGAAGAGCTTCGCCATATGAGTACCGATGGCAGCATCAATATTGCTGATGAAATCGGCAAATTGCAAACCCGCATCGAACGCGAATTGAAACAGACTTATGAAAAGCTTGGCGCCTGGGAAAAAGTGCAGGTTGCCCGCCATCCCGACAGGCCGAAAATCCGCGCCATTTTCGACCGGCTTTTTGATGATTTCACCCCGCTTGCCGGGGATCGTAATTTTGCCGAAGATCATGCGATCATTGGCGGCATGGCGCGTTTCCGCGGCCAGTCGGTGATGGTGATGGGAACCGAAAAAGGAAGCAATACCGAAGAGCGCATCAAGCGCAATTTTGGCATGGCGCGCCCTGAAGGCTATCGCAAGGCTGCGCGGCTGATGGATTTGGCGGGTCGCTACGGTCTTCCAGTTCTCAGTTTTGTTGACACGGCGGGTGCATATCCCGGACGCGGTGCTGAAGAACGGGGCCAGGCCGAGGCCATTGCCAGTGCCATTCGCGCTTGTTTGAAATTATCTACACCGATGGTTGCGGCGATTATCGGTGAAGGCGGATCAGGCGGTGCAATTGCGCTGGCAACGGGGAACCGCGTGGTGATGTATGAACATGCGATCTATTGCGTCATTTCACCTGAAGGCTGTGCATCGATTCTGTGGCGCAGTGCTGATCATGCGCGTGACGCTGCCGAAGCTATGCGTATCACGTCGGACTGGATGTATCGG
>Ga0181557_1006539_pt1 | contig 10070 bp, 10 predicted proteins | sample 011ome_23_FD_148632 | JGI IMG/M metagenome (GOLD analysis project Ga0181557, IMG submission 148632) | Coastal salt marsh microbial communities from the Groves Creek Marsh, Skidaway Island, Georgia - 011506CT metaG (spades assembly) | ecosystem: Environmental > Aquatic > Marine > Intertidal zone... | reverse complement strand
AAGCCCCGTGAGATGCGCAAGAGCGTGGTCGACTCTCTCCCCCGCTAATTGGTCGGTGATGACGACGACATCAGGCTGCTCGGCCTGGTCAGCGTGGAGCTCGGCCACCTAGTCCTGGCGGTCGGAATCGTCCGACTCGTCTACCGCGGGCTGCCCGCCAGTTTCCGTTGACACCGGAGTGGAACCCGTCGTCGCGGGAACCACGGTGGGAGCTGTCATGGGAGCGGGGGCAGGAGTCGCGGTCTCGATTCCAGTGTGCTCGAGGGTGCTGAGCTGGCCTTCGATAAACCCGCGCAAACTGTTGCGATAGTCGCGCTCAAATTCACGCAAGGCTTCGACCTTGTTTTCTACCGGCTGCAGTTCGCGCTTGTATTCGGCCAGACGACGCTGGTACTCCGCCTCTGCCTCAGAGACGATGCGTGCCGCTTGAGAGTGTCCCTCGGCGATGAGTTCATCGCGCTTTTGAATACCTTCACGCACGTGTTCTTCGTGGAGTCGTCGCGCGAGTTGCAGGAGGTTCGTGGTGCCTTCAGCGTCAATCGGGTCATCCATCGAGGCGGTCGACACCGGAGCAGCGGGCGCAGCAGAGGCCCCAGCACGCTGAAGCTCAGCGATTCGCGCCTCAGCGGCTTGGAGGTGGTTCTTGAGCTCCGTGTTTTCTTCTTGGACGCGTCGCATTTCGACGACGACTACGTCGAGAAAATCGTCGACCTCATCCTGGTCGTATCCCTCACGGAACTTCGTCGACTGAAAGCGCTTGTTGACGATGTCTTCTGGTGTTAATGCCATTCGTAGGTAATCCTCTGCGGTTGGCGGTGCACGCGCACCGCACTGCACCTCACAACAATTATGACCTGTGGGGTCGGAACTAGCCTAGCTTCCCTCGGAGGATTCTGCAGGGGCCTAGCGGAAGCTCCCGACAAAAGACATGGCAATCAGCACCGCGATCATAAGAAGGCTCCAACCCAAGTCGATAGCGGCCCCGCCAATTCGTAGTGGCGGCAGAACCTTCCTCACCGTGCGGAGGGGCTTGTCAGTAAGGCTATAGCTCGCCTCAGCCAGAAGCAGAACGGGCCCACGCGGTCGCCAAGTCCGTGAGAACACTTGGACCCAGTCCAGGACGAAGCGCACCCACATGGCAATGAAGAACACGTACAGTGCCGCATAGAGCACCCAGGCAATGGCAGACATTGGGTTTATTGTCCCCGGTTCTGCTGGGAACTAGTCGAGCAGTGCGTCGCCGTCGCTGTCGTCAGCCTCTCCCGAGACCTGAACGTGCGAGGGCGAGAGCAGGAACACCTTCGGGGTGACCCGCTCGATGTGTCCGTACAACCCTTGAGTGAGACCACTGGCGAAGTCCACCATGCGGCGCGCTTCCGTCTCGCTCATCTGGGTGAGGTTCATGATCACCGGAATCCCGTCACGGAACGTCTCAGCGATGAGCTTGGCGTCCTCGTACTTCTTGGGGTGAACCGTCAAAATTTCGCTCACATCGGGCGAGGACTGGCGTCCACGCCGCAATGCAGTCACTGTTGCACGGGCAGGAGCTTCTTTGGCTGCGGGGGCGGGACGCGATTCCCACTCTTCAGCAGGGGTCTCTTCCGCGAGACCCAAGAATTCAAGCGACTTACGCAGGGGGTTAGCCATTTCCCAGCCTTTCTTCCGTTTCCGGTGTTTCCAGGCTAGGCGGGGGTGGGCCGTTTTCCCGTGATTGCGGTACCAATGCGAAGGTGTGTCGCGCCAACCGCGATCGCCTCGGCGAAGTCTCCCGACATGCCCAACGAGAGGTCGGTGGACTGGGGGCTCACGCTAAGAAGCGTCTCTCGATAGCCCAACACCCGCTCAAATGCCTTCACTGGCTGTTCGTCCTGAGGAGCGACGGCCATGAGCCCTCTCAGCGTGAGGGTCAGGGTGCCAAGCACCTGCTCAGCAAGCTCGGTGAGCTCACCGGGCCAGACTCCCCCTCGGCCAGGGTCGTCGGTGAGGTTCAGCTCAATAAACACATCCACCCCCCTGCTCGCCTGGGCAAGCTTTGACACCAAGCTCGAGCGGTCAACTGAGTGAATCACGTCACAGTAGGTGCTGACGGCAACCGCCTTATTGGATTGAAGCTGCCCCACAAAATGCCAGGTGAGATCCAGATCAACCAGTTGGGCGTGTTTTGGTTCGGCTTCCTGGTGACGCGATTCGCCCACGTGTCGCACGCCCAACTCGAACAGGTCGCGCACGAGTTGCGCAGGGTGGAACTTCGTCACCACGACGGTCGTGATGTCGCCCACGTTTCGCCCGGCTTTGGTGGCAGCCTCCGCAATCACTTCAGTGACACCGCGATAGCGGTCGGCGAGTGCGGAATCGACCACGCTCTTAGCGTAAGAAGTCGGGCACGTCGAGTTCGGCCTCCGCGTCCATTTCGGACGCGAATAACGGGGCCTCCCCCGGAACCTCTGAGACTTCTGGCGTTTCGGTGGTTTCAGCAAGCCACGCCGGGGTCTCTTCGGTCGTCACCGGGGCCTCTGCAACCTCATCGGTCGCCGCGGCGGTAGGCCAGGCGGTGGTGACCGGGGTTTGAGTCGCCGGGTCGAATCCTGCGGCGATCACGGTGACCCGCACTTCGTCGCCGAGCGAGTCATCGATGACGGCGCCAAAGATGATGTTCGCATCGGGGTGGACGGCCTCTTCCACGAGCTTCGCCGCGTCGTTGATTTCGTAGAGCCCGAGGTTCGAGCCACCCTGAATCGACATCAACACGCCCTGAGCACCTTCGATGCTTGTCTCAAGAAGCGGCGAGGCAATGGCGAGCTCGGCTGCCTTAATCGCCCGGTCAGCGCCTCGGGAGGAGCCAATCCCCATGAGGGCACTACCCGCGTCCTGCAAGACTGATTTAACGTCGGCAAAGTCGAGGTTAATCAGCCCTGGGGTCGTAATGAGATCGGTAATGCCCTGCACGCCAGCGAGCAAAATCTGGTCGGCCGTTTCGAAGGCCTGGATCATGCTGATGGTGCGATCGCCTATTTCGAGCAGACGGTCGTTGGGCACGACGATTAAGGTGTCCACTTGTTCCCGAAGCGAGGCAACACCCTCTTCCGCCTGACCTTGACGACGCTTGCCCTCGAAACTAAAGGGCTTGGTCACGATTCCGACAGTGACCGCACCAATTGACTTGGCAATCCGGGCCACCACGGGCGCGCCTCCGGTACCCGTTCCCCCGCCTTCACCCGCAGTGACAAAGACCATGTCCGCGCCCGAGAGCGCTTGCTCGATTTCTTCGGCATGGTCTTCGGCGGCCCTCCGGCCAATTTCCGGGTCGGCTCCAGCGCCGAGGCCACGGGTGAGTTCGCGTCCGATGTCGAGCTTCACATCAGCGTCTGACATGAGAAGAGCTTGAGCGTCGGTGTTGACCGCGATGAACTCCACACCTTTGAGTCCTCGCTCAATCATTCGGTTGACAGCATTTACGCCGCCGCCACCCACTCCGACAACTTTGATGACCGCCAGGTAGTTATGGTGTCCCGACACGTGGGGCCCCTCTCCTAAAACCTTCAACCTCTACTTGAGGATGAGAGTTTTTCTCACTTTTTGACTTCGTCCACGCTACGACTCCCCCGGCCCGATGTAGCTCAAGAGCGCGGGCGTGTCGCCAGTCGACTACGGGCCCGTGACGTCTCGAATGACCACCGTTTCCGGGGTGGAGAGGTCGATGAGTTTTGATCCCGCGGCGCCTGCGGCCTGCAGTGCGGCAGGCAGGGCGCGAGCTTTCTGCGGCGAAAATTCGCTGCTGCCCCACAACACCTGGTGGTCACTATCACGAAGGCTAAACGCCACCGTGTCAGCGCTAGAAGCGGTGATGCGGTCAATTCGGCCTAGCACGTCAGTGGGAATAACCGCTAAGGCCTCGACGATGGCTTGAAATCCGCGATCCTCGGCGTTTGCCGCAACGCCAATGAGCGGCAGCTCGGTGGGCCGAACCGTGTCCGTCCATAACTCGACTCCGGCCTGGTCAACCACCCTGAAGTTTCCCGCGGTCCCGACTGCCCCGAGCGGCGTGCGCTCGACGATCGAGACCGCCAAGGTATCTGGCAGTTCCACTCGGGTGTCGACCGACTGGATGAGCGAAACGTCTGAGAGCTCACGGGCGACGTCCGCTGCACTCACCCGCGCGAGAGGAAGGCCTGCCAGGGGCTGTAGCTGGTCAATCACTTCCGCCGAAGTCAGACGAGACACTCCCTCGACTCTAATCGTGCGCAACGACATCAAAGGCGAGGTCGTGACAATCACGACCACGATGGCTAAGGCGAAAACACTCCCCACTCCGGCAGTCCAGGTTAGCCGCCGCTGCCGAGACGACACGGTAAACCGTCGATATTCGGCCCGCTCTGCCTTTTTGCGGGCACGCGACGCGCTCCGAGCCGACTTCTGTGTGGCAGATTTCGCCTTGGAGCGGCGGGGTTTTTTCTTCGACGGTGGTGCCGTCTCAGCTAAAGGCGCACCAAACCCGCTCGGTCTAGAGGGAGTCGCCATAGGCCTCTCGCATTCGCGTGACTAAGCGAGGAACAATTTGGTAGAGATCACCTGTGCTCATCGTGAGAATGAGGTCTCCCGGTTGCGCGCGGGCCACCGCCAACTCGACAGCGCGGTCCCAGTCGGGCTCAAAATCATAGGAGGCTTCAGGGGCGAGCTTGTCAATGATGAGTTGAGTGGTAACCCCCTCGATAGGGTCTTCTCTCGACCCGAAAATATCGAGCAGGATCGTGTGGTCGCTGCCGTGGCTGATCGCCTGGGCGAGTTCTGACGCCATGAGCTGGGTGCGGGAATAGAGGTGGGGTTGGAACATCAAAATCACCTGGCCGTCGCCGACCACGTTTTGGGCAATCTCTAACGCTGTTGCGACCTCAGTAGGATGGTGCGCGTGGTCGTCGAAGACTCGAACCCCGCCGATATCTCCGTGGAATTGAAACCGTCGGTCCGCTCCGCGAAACCCACTCACCCCACGCGCCGCATCGGCAAGGGAGAAACCGGCGGCAATCATCGTCGCGACCACGCCGGTTGCGTTAAGGGCATTGAGGCGGCCGGGGACGGCGAGCTCGAAACGCGCCGATTCGCCCGCGCAGGTGACTGTTGCCGAGGCCACGGGTGCCGGCGCGATATCGACCACACGCACCGCCGCATGCTCGGCGCTGCCGTAGGTGAGCGGTGAAATATCCGCGATGCGTTGCGCGATAGCGTGCGAACCCTCATCGTCAACACACACCACAGCGCGGGTAGTGGCTGAGCGGGCAAAATCTTCAAACGCGTCAAACACGGCTTCCGCCGAACCATAAAAATCGAGATGGTCGGGTGCGGCGTTGGTAATCAGCGCAATTTCTGGTCGATAAATCAAGAAGGAACGATCTGATTCGTCGGCTTCGATCACAAACCATTCGGAGCTGCCGTGGCGAGAGGACACACCCCACTCAGAAATCACTCCCCCATTGACGGCACCGACATCCACTCCGATGTGATCGAACGCCGTCGCGAGCATTGCCGTGGTCGTGGTTTTGCCATGCGAACCCCCGACCGCGATGAGGCGATAGCCGCGAGTAATAAACCGCAGCGCATCGGCTCGGTGCAAAATCGGGATGCCCCGCTTCGTTGCATCGACAATTTCCGGGTGATTATCGCGAACCGCATAGGTCGAGATAATCGTGTCCGCCTGGGGCACCCACCCCGACTCTTCGCCGATGAAGACATCGATTCCGGCTGCCTGTAGGGAATCGGTAACTTCCGACGCTGAGCGCTCCGTACCCGAGACCGTGAGTCCTCGCTGGTGAAGAATCCGCGCGATACCGCTCATTCCAGAGCCACCAATGCCAATCATGTGCGCTCGGCCCAGACTCTCCGGTAACCATCCATCCTCGCGGGGTCGCAACATCTCTCTCAGCCTCTCCCCACTGCGTCGCGCGCCATCGCAGCCACCTGGTAGGCGCCATCACGCACCCCAAGCCGGGACATCGCCTTCGCCATTGACTCTCGGCGGGGGGAATCTGCCATGAGTGCCAAGAGTTCATCACGAACCCATTGCGGCGTGAACTGGGAATTGGACACCACCATCGCGCCTCCCTCAGCCACCGCGTGGGCAGCATTTTTCTGCTGCTCTCCGTTTCCCACGTGATAGGGGACGAATACCGAGGGTTTTCCCATTACTTCGAGTTCGCTCACCGTGGCTGCGCCCGCCCGAGATATGACGAGGTCGGCCGCCGCCAGAGCGAGATCCATCCGGTCGGTGTAGCCGAGGCTCACAAAACCACGAGGGTTGTCCCGGTGTACCTCGTTGTCCCGCCCAATGAGGTGGAGTACCTGCCAGCCGGATTGAACTAGGTCAGTGCGACAGGCTTCGACGGTGCGATTAATGGACTGAGCGCCCGTCGATCCCCCCGTTACGAGCAGGAGGGGCTTGCGCGTGGAGAGGCCAAAGTGTTGACGCGCCTGACTGGTGCTAACACCGCGAGCCTCCACGATGGCGCGGCGCAGTGGCATTCCGACCACTCGCGCGTGGCGCAGCGGAGTTCCGGGAAAACACACGGCGACGTGAGGGGTGAGCAGCGAAGCAAGCCGGTTGGCCATTCCCGGAAGAGCATTGGCTTCGTGCACTACCAGGGGAATGCGAGCAATCCAGGCCGCGAGATAGGCGGGGGCAGCCGTGTATCCGCCGAAGCCGACTACGGCCTCGACGCGCCGCTGACGCAATGTCTTGGCGAGGGTTAGCACGGCGCGAATCCAACGAGGAACAAAACTCACGGCATAGCCCGTCAGCTTGCGCGGAAACGGCAGACGAGGAACCGCAAGCACGTCATCGAGGGCGGAAGACAAGAGTTCGCGTTCTCGGCCCCCCTCCGTTCCGATCACCACAAACTGGGCAGAGGGGTCGAGAGCAAGAAGTTGCTCGTACACCGCAATGAGAGGTGTGATGTGGCCGGCGGTTCCGCCACCACAGAGTGCATAGACACTCACCGTTTGGCCGCCCCGTCATCCCCCACGAATTGCCACACCGGGTTCACGTGACGCTGGCGGTTCACACTCATCACCACTCCGAGCGCCATCAACATAGCAAGAAGTGCGGAACCGCCGGAGGAGATAAAGGGAAGCGGAACTCCGAGGACGGGGAGGTACTCCAACACCACGGCGATATTGACCAGAGCCTGACCGACGACCCAAATCATGACACCCGCCGTCACCAGACGAGCGAAGGGGTCGGTGTTTTTCTGCACCAGCCGCGCCATCGCAAAACCGAGGATGGCAAAAGAAATGATGACCACGAGGGTTCCGACCAGGCCCAATTCCTCACCGATCACGGCAAAAATGTAGTCGGTATCTGCTTCGGGCAGCCACGACCACTTCGCGCGCGAGTTACCTAAGCCCACGCCGAGAACCCCTCCCGAACCCAGCGCCATAGTTCCCTGCATCGGCTGCCAACACTGGTAAAGAAATTCGTCTTCGGTGCAACCCGAGAGCCACCCGGTGACACGCTCCAGTCGGTAGGGGGCGACAAGAGCCATGACTGCACCCAAGGCTCCCACCGCTCCCACAGCCGTCAGGAGGTAACCCAAGCGAATTCCAGCAACAAAGAGCACACCAAGCACGATGATGGCCATGACCCCCACCGTTCCCAGGTCTTGGCCCGCGAGCACCAGCCCGAGCGCCAGAAGCAAACCCATTGGAAGAGGGCGTCGCAACGCCTCGGGGTAAGAAATGTAATCCGCCCGATTGGCAAGGATGTGGGCCATCCAGACAATCAACGCAAGCTTCACAAACTCGGCGGGTTGACCGGTCAAACCACCAATGGAAATCCAGTTGGTGTTACCACCCGATCGCACACCAAGCGGGGTGAAGACCACCAGGGCTTGAAGGATCAAACCGAAAAGCAACAGGGTTCCCGCGAGGGCGCGCCACACGGTGGCTTTCCACGTCGACATGATGAACATGATGGGGAGGCCCAGCATCGCCCACATTCCCTGCCGTGCCCAGACAGCGAGGAAATTCCCGTCGTTTGTTTGACGGGCCGTCACAAATGACGACGAGAGCACCATCACGAGCCCAAAAATAACGAGGAACAGCACCATCGAGACCATGACGACGTATTCGGTGGATTCCGCATGAAAAAGGCGCTTGACCGACACAACCGCTTTTTTCTGCAAGTTGGCAGCCACGGCACTCTTGGGTGGAGAAGGTCTTTTCGCCCCGCCGCTTTTCACTACTCGGCGGGGTGCTGCGCTGGTGGAAGACGCCATTGAGGTCCCGTCCTTCCCACGCCGAATCGAGGCACTATGCCACCTCTAAGTGTCTGTCCTGGCGGGCTTTCTACCGCCTAGCACCCGGGGCGTGTCTCTTATTCGCCCCGGCCGCCCCAACGCCCCAGTTCCTGGCCAATCAGCTCCGGCGCGACCTGGAAGGCCCGCGCAAGGGCAAACGCCGCCAGGGCTGCAAGGGCGTGCTCAGCGCTATCGAGCCCCGCGCGTTTCAATTCCTCAGTCGTGCACAGCTCCAGAGCGCGATCTGCCCGATCTTCCAAAAACGCGCGGTCACAGACAATGTCGTCCACGCGTCCCAAATCACTCATTCCCGGGGAATCAAGACCCACCCCAATGGCGCGGCATCCTTCAACCACCCAGGCGTCTTCCACCGCTTTCTCAGTGGCCCCGGATCCTCGGCGATACACACAGGCGGCACTGGTGTCTCGGTAGAGCTCGAGCAGGAGCTCGTGAGCCAAGGGTTCCTCATCCTCAACGCATACTGCGAGATAGGGGCTGCGGGTAGAGGGCGAACCAGCCGCCCACACGTGCAAGTCCTGCTCGGTGACATCGACGAGAAGGGCATCCAGTCCGTCGGGAAGTCGGATGCCATCGAGTGCCGGGGCAATATCAACCCCACCACGAAAGCTGCGTAAGCCGGAGGCGAGGAGTAGCTGGTGGGCCAGATCCGCGATTTGTCGAGCATTTTCACCACCTATAAGAACAATTCGAGGACCACCCTCCACTTTGTCAGCCACGCGAAACACCAATTCCAACGGGGTCCAGACGGCGGCATTGCTCGCACGGAGAGTGGCGAGCTCTGCCGCGGTGGGCTGGGCGGTTGGGGTGAGAATGACGAGGTCAGGTCGATTCTCGGCGGCCAGTTCTAGCCACTGGTCACGCGAGACGACCCGAGATTCCACGCCAAGAACATCGAGGATGGTCATTCGATCGGAATCTTCACTGTCGGTGAGGACGCATACTGACACCCCAAGTTCGACCAGGGTGTCGGCGGTGGCAAATCCTTCTTCGCCAAGCCCCCACACCACAGCACTCATCTGCGCCCAATCGTCTTGCCAGCTCGAGAGGGCTTCGACCCGCGACATTATCGACTCAGCCACTCCAGGTAGAACACACCAGCCCCGGCAAACGCCAGGAAGCCCGCGATCAACCAGAAGCGCACCACGATCGTGACTTCCTGCCATCCCTTGATTTCATAGTGGTGATGCAGGGGGCTCGAATAGAAGATTCTGCGGCCCCCGGTCGCTTTGAAGTACAACCTCTGCAACACCACCGAGCCGGTGAGAATCACAAAGAGACCCGCAATCAACGGAAGCAATAGTTCGGTTCGGGTGAACATGGCCATCGCGGCGACTCCACCACCGAGCGCCAAGGAGCCGGTGTCACCCATGAAGACTTTCGCCGGAGAGGTGTTCCACCAGAGGAAGCCAATCAGGCTCGCGAGAATAGCGGTCGCCACCGCTGCTAAATCGAGGGGATCGCGCACTTCGTAGCACTTGTAGGCCACTTCGGCGTCGAGGAAGGGCGAAAAGCACGACTGATTGAACTGCCAAAAACTGATCAAGACGTAGGCACCAAATACCAAAATGGACGAACCCGCAGCAAGACCATCAAGCCCATCGGTGAGATTCACGGCGTTTGAGGTACTGACAACGATTAGTCCTGCCCAGATAGCAAACGCGATGTAGCTTCCGATCAGACCGAAGCTTGCGAAGGTAAGCCAATCAATATCTCTAATGAAAGACACCGCAAGAGATGCCGGGGTTTGCCCATTCTCATCCGGAA
>Ga0181557_1006537_pt1 | contig 10075 bp, 9 predicted proteins | sample 011ome_23_FD_148632 | JGI IMG/M metagenome (GOLD analysis project Ga0181557, IMG submission 148632) | Coastal salt marsh microbial communities from the Groves Creek Marsh, Skidaway Island, Georgia - 011506CT metaG (spades assembly) | ecosystem: Environmental > Aquatic > Marine > Intertidal zone >... | reverse complement strand
CCAATGCGCTCATGACGTATTCTTTGTTAGTATTAGTACAGTTAGTCATTTTCGGCCCTCCTTCAGCTATTTGGTGATAGCTAAATGAACCTCAAAATGGCTGGCAGTTCCAGTTTATTCCGAGGGCACTATGGCCCTTAGTACATCAGCCAGGTACTGGCAGATTGGGCCGCCGAGCAAGGTGCTCGGCTAGAATTTATTCAATCTGGCAACCCACAACAGAACGCTTATGTGGAACGTTATAACCGAACTGTGAGATACGATTGGCTGACGCATCATTTGTTCGAGTCCATTGAAGAAGTACAAGCGCGTGTGACCAACTGGTTGTGGGCCTATAATAATGAACGGCTAAATATAACTATTGGCGGTATAACGCCGAAAAAAAGACTGGCCATGGAGGCCTAACCACTACTTTTGACCTCGATTAGTAATGGGAGGGACTACCAAGTTCAGAATTGCTGACGAAAAAAATAAATTTGTTAGCTAACTAACGGACAACTTATCCAAAAAAACACCTTGGATCCAGACTTCGCCAGCGAAGGCAGAAATTAGTGGTCAGATAACGTTAAGAGTTCGTGATCAACCAACATTTTGACCATCGGGGCGATTTCCCATGCAGGCTTCTCACATTTTTCCGCGATATCTAATACGGAGTGTTTGCCGTCGGACCAGGAAAGAATGTCCATGAGCGTCCGAACCTCAAGACCTGAGCCAGTGGTGCTTAAAGTCGGGTAAAGACCTCGAGATCCCATTTGAGGCTCACCCAACTGTGTCGCCTTGGGATATACATTAGCCTCAAGACATTCAATCGCAAATTTCAATGCTTTATATCCGCCGAGCAAACCGTCTGGTGTAACTACAGTCTCCAGATCATCCAAGGATGTATGGTACTCAGGGTACCTCCCGTACTTTGATCTCATGATCGTCGCGATAGGAAGATCGACCCCTGGGGCACAATACTGACGCTCATCGCTACCACGGTCAGCCCAGCCGTACTCTTCATAATTTCCAGCTATATGGGATAGGACATGCTTGGCGACTCGGTCCGAAATAGTTGTCCCAGCGCGAGACGGCAAGTAGGAATACGCTCGTTCATCCCCCACACACGAGACATTGAAACCAGCAACCACGTTGCGACGTAGATGATCAAGGTTGCGACTTAGATAGGTCAAAGAGCCAATCGTTTCAGGTATAAATACGAATCGATAACTGTAACGAGGTCTTAGTAATTCTGAAACAAACTTAGCTATGTAACTAGTAACCACTGGACCTGATAATTCGTCGTTTGCCATCGAAGGATGACAGATGTAGGTTGAAAGAAAAACTTCACTATCCAACCGCCCTTTCACCAGGTACTCACCATAAGTCAAATGGCCATCAAATAATTCGGAGTCTATGTGGACCTCGTACTGACCGTCCTTCAATTGATCCCGCTGATATTGAGAAAGACAAAATCCCCAGCGTTCCTGATAATAGGAGGTAATATAAGGAATCGCGGTGGGCATATCTGGAAGAGAATAAAGATGATTCTGCAACTCCTGTAATTTCAGCATTCCACTAAATGGTATGCTATAGCCCACTAGATGAAGATTATTTTGCGAAAAGTCGCAGATAGTTTCACCGCTCGGAGTTTTGATCCAGGCGCTTTTTACCGCCCACTCTTTCGGCACGACCCAATCGAACGCCTTGGAACCACTGGGCACCTCGAATACTTTCAATTCAGGCAAATATTGACGGATTCTGCCCAGAGTCTCCCTGACGCCATCTCCTGTGAGACTTCGGTTTATCGGCCAAAGCTCCCGGGCAAACTCGTGCATTTCGTTTCCGATCATCATTCCATACCTGAACTAATGACAGCCATTGCTATCAAAAGAAATATCAAAATAGAGAAGCGCTTTTGCTCCGTAGCTATGCTTATCATCGCCGCGATTAGGGCTATTAGCGCCATTGAAATCGAACACCTGACAACCCTGATTCTTCGCCCACTCGATAGCGGAGCACATTCCCAAAACTGCGAAATTATGGCCTCGACATTCCGGATTATTTAGGTTCAACAATAAGTGAGCAGACCAAGGATCTTTTAGTAACAACGCCGCATACATCAACTTGTTCCCATCGTTAGGGGCACGAACAGTGACCACTTCGCCAAAGCCATCCCCCACAATCTCAACTAACCGATGAATCTGCCTTTCGACATCTTCTCCGACTGTTATACCTTGCCTCGCGAGAGTTACCTCATATAGCTCAACGAGCTCCTCAACTAGAGCGCCAAATCCTATCACCACATCATCCAGAACTTGGGTTTTCCGCAACTCACGCCGTCTAAGTTCTCGAAATCGACGGATAATGGACTCCATCCTTTCTGATTGTAATGCCTCAAGAACAGCTGTATACCGGGGCTGTATTGTAAAACGAGGCTTACCCAGCTCATGATAGTTCCACCAGTCAAATACCCTAACATCATTTAGACCCAATGGAAGCGATGCCCTGATAACACCATACTCGGCGGCCATGTAGGCAATAAAAGACTCATACACGTTAGTATCGGTGCTCAGTCGACGATGCTCGGCCCCGCTAACACTTTCGGGTGACCACATCGGACCTACGTAATACACGAAGGCTGGCCTCACTACTTCGCAATCTTGATTAAGACAGACCGGCCATATGCACAATAATTCATGCCCCTTAAAGCATCCCAACCAGTCCACCTTGTAGGCAAGCTTCTGAAGAATATCGGGATGTGTGAAAGCAGATGCGTGAGGACTGCGGAGCCAGAACTCTAAAGCAAGTGCTGCGGAAACCTTCTTCATATTGAGGTTTTTCATTTCGAAAGATTTCCTGTTAAGTATTTATCGGAACAGAAACCACTTTTTTAACTTGACTCTATATTAGACACAAGCCGCATAGCTTCATTAAGGATGTCCGTTTTGGCACCATTATCCCTGTCAAAAAGCGTTAAATTTGGATACTTTATTGAAAAATCTCTCAGCACGCGCGCTTCCAACTCTTCAGCGCCAACAAGAGGAAGCCGAAAAGTCTTTTTCGCAGATACTTTTTTCCAATCAACAGCCTTCGCACCCGAACACAAAATCCCGGTTTTGACGGACTCAGAAGTCAGCGCCTCAACATAGTTCCCGACAGGTTCATCCCACAAAGACGATCCGATTTGAGTGGGACACTCAAAGCATATGTAGGTATATCCCTCATTGTCTACCTGATTACCATAAAGACCCGGAGCGGAAATACGAAAAGCGTAATCCTTCAGGTCATAATTATGGACATAATAAAGCCCTGTAAGATCGTCAGGCCTGATCCGAGCATAAAAAAGAACCATGGGCACATAATGATAAGCTGACTGTAACCTTGAACTTCCCAACCATTCAGTCTCAATCCCTTCCATTGATATTGTTGAAATCACAGCGTCGAACTTTTTCTGCTTGAAATGGGTACATGCTACTTGAACATGGCCAGTCATCTGCTTAACGTCCTCTAATTTTGCGTTGGAATACAATGCCACGCCTCGATTAGCTAACACTTCGGTCAATGAATTGATAAAACCAGAGAGCCCTCCCTTCGCGGGGTAGAAATTCCTCGCGGGATAGCTATTTGCTTCTGGATAAAATTCCAAAGGACAGTCGGCACTGGAGACAGCTAAACTTTCATCCAACTCCGGGAGCTGTTTCAACAATCTACCGGAGGCTCCAGGAATAAGGCAAACACGCTGAAATGGTCCCACCTCCAACCCTCTAGGGCTGATCTTTCCGGCATCAAGAGCAAACATTTTTTTTGCGCCAAATGCAACAAAAGAACCTAGCTTGGGACCATATCGCTCAATATACTTCTCCATCAGTGAAGAACACGCCGACGCCACATCGGTTCTTGATCTCAGGTAATCCAGTAAGAGCGCGCCCCTTTCATGATCGCTTAATCCAGAAAGATCCATAACAGCAATACCTTTCGAGAGTTTACCTTGGGAATAGGAAGCATAGCGCACATCCAAGGGACGAAACTCACTCTTACCTCCTCCCATATCAAAGAATATGTCAGTTAACTGATCCGTCTTGTTATCAAAAAGATGGCAACCTAGATCGAGCTGGAGCGCACCCCACGATACAGATTGGACCGCACCGCCGAACGCGTTCCCGCCTTCAACGAGGGTCACGTCCCAACCTCCACTGTTAAGGCAGTAGGCCATGCTAAGGCCTCGAAAACCTCCGCCCAAAACCAACGCACTTTTTTTCAAGACGATTATTCCCTTTGGGCAACTAATGACCAATTGCCAATAATTTCGACATGAGAGGCTACGTGCTTGGCAAACTCAGCGTGAACTAACTCTAACATACTGAATTCCCTCCCAAGCAACTGCAAAATTTCAGATTTTGAGTAAAATGCGATCTGGCCAACATTGGATAGCGGACCTTTTGCATCAAGCACTAAACCCGCTTCGTTTTCGCAACCTTCTGTAGATGTCCTGTCGGAATATATTTCAGAGTAAAAGTATCCCCCCGGCCTCAAAACACGTGCAACCTCCCTGACAGCTTCAAACGCGACCGGTTTGGGAGCCTGAGTCAAAGCTGCGCGCTCAATTACGATATCGAATTCATCTTTTTCATAAGGTAATGATCGAAAACTTCCTACATCAAGGCGAGCTGACAGCCCCTCTTCTTCAAACCTCATTTTCGCGTATTGGATAGCGGGTTCACTTGCATCGATTCCTGTTACGTCAAAACCTTCTCTTGCTGCAAACCAGATATTATTCCCAGCTCCACAGCCGATCTCCAATATCTTGACGGAGGAACGCGGTTGCTCACGCGGATAAAAACGAAACAAAAAAGATACTACAGAAGACCACGGATAACGATTAAGCTGCTCACCCGCAGAGTAGATATCATTCCATATATCATCAAACTCTTTCATCTGTTTTCCTCATATGGTAATCCCCCCCACTCTTAACTTGCTACAAAGTAGAGGTTAGGCCACCATGGCCAACTTCTGTTTCGGAATTATATCACCTAGGGCCATGTTCGGCCGTTCGTGATTGTAAGCCCAAAGCCAGCGAGTCGCTAAGCCCAGAACTTCACTGATCGGCGAGAATAGGTGATGTGCTAACCAGTCATACCTCACCGACCGGTTGTAACGTTCCACGTATGCATTCTGCTGGGGATTACCGAGCACTGAAGAAGTAATACCCAAAGCCGGTCATAGATAGTTGCAGCCATAGTCAATCGACACGAAATAACGCCACGTTACCTCTACCCGCAGACTAACAATAAGTCAGCTACGGTGCCAGATCATCAAAAAAAACCGGGCTATTTTTCTCGATATTCCTCACTACTTTCTTTCCAACTATATGTTCTACAAATTTTGGAGCAATTCCATATCCCGGCCGAACACTCCGCACAGCGTTGGCAGTAATAACATCTCCTGCCTTCAACGCCTTCACAAAATAAAGTGAACGCCTAAACTTAATGTTTGCCTGCTCGCTTGACTTCATCCCGTAATCTACTTTACCCAATGCAGACCAGGCTGTTTTGGCATCACGACAAAGTGCCGTCAGGTCCGATGGCTCCATGGAGAAACTGTCATCAGGACCGCCACCATTTCGATCAAGCGTGAAATGTTTTTCGATGATTGATGACCCCATCACGACACTCGCTATAGCGGTTGTATTGTCAAGTGTATGATCGGAGAGCCCTGTAACCAAGCCAAAACGCTCTCTCATATCTTTGATTGTCCGGAGATTGTAGTCTTCTGGGGAAGCCGGATAGCCACTGACACAATGTAGAATGGCAAGTTCCTTACAGCCGCCCTCTCTCGCCGCTTCGATGGCCTCGCCGATCTCCTCTGCGTTAGTCATACCAGTTGAGATGATTATAGGTTTACCTGTATTTGCGACATATTTGATAAGCGCAAGGTCAACAGCTTCAAAGGAGGCTATTTTGTACGCAGGCGCGTTGAGGTCTTCGAGCAGGTCGACAGCCGTATTATCAAACGGCGAACTAAATATGGTTATGTCGTGCTTTCTTGCATACTCGAACAGCGGCTTGTGCCAGGCCCAGGGTGTATGCGCCCACTCATATAACTCGTAAAGCGTTCGCCCCCCCCACAATCCATCTGAAATTTGAAAATCAGGCAAATTTGATTTTAGGGTTATTGAATCAGCCGTATATGTCTGAATTTTTACAGCGTCAGCCCCTGCCCTTTTTGCTTCTTCAATAATTTTTAAAGCAGAATCCATATCACCATTATGGTTTGCTGACATCTCGGCAATTATATAAGGCGAATATTGCTCGCCAATTTTGCGCCCAGCTATCTTCAATTCTTCAGGCATCTATTTTCTCAACTATTAACTTATATTTGACACCAAATAGCTCAAAAGTGGCTGGGTATCTTGTAGGGTCACATACACGTATTTTGTTAAATTGTTCACTTATGCTGACATCAGGATCGAGTTGACTGTCTTCTGCTGTACGTCGCGGATAGTAAGTACCCGGGTCATTAAGAGGTTGGGCTAAAGGAAATACGCAACCGAATTCGGAAACAGCGAAAGTCATCAACTCAAGCTCCGCACCAAAGAGGGCGTGATTGATCTCATTCCACAGCGCATGTACAGGCACGTCGATGACAATCTTCTTCCAAATCGCGCCACTATCAACACTATCTTCAGCTTCTAACAGTGATAACGTTATCGAATTTTTACCTTCTAAAATTTGCCATATATGCGGGCTCCAACCTCTCCCTTCAGGTAAGTCGCTCGCATGCAGAACCAAACTCGCACCGAACCTATCTCTAGTATTTTGATCAATCAATTCACTGCAAGATATGAGGAAGAGGATATCACCTGAACCTAATTCATTTTTTCGCCGCACCAATTCAATATCATGTCTCTCATTGTGTCGAGCTATCCAGCGCTCCAAGTAACTGTTAACCGGATGCTCGTCATCGCTACACAAAATACTAATACGCATTGAAGCTCCTCAGATATATTTTTCTGGACACTCTGACTGAACCGAGTCCGTCAGCGACTGAGCGCGCGTTTTTGCTCATTTTCCGGATATCGCTTGGCCCAATGGTTTTGAAAAAATCTTCTATCTCGCAACGAAGGCCTGTTCTAGATAGAAGTTTTACGGCACCAATACCAGCAAGGTTGGCCGCTATAGATTGCTGATTATTTGCAACCACTAACATAAGAGTCGGCAAACCCAGACAACACCGCTCCCACGATGTTGCTCCGGCTGCACCTACTGCTAAGTCTGCGCTAGCCATTAGCTCTGCCATATTTCTGGCGGCGACTATAACTTCGGTCGAGAATCGCGAACTCGCCGCCGTTTCTTTAACAGACTGAATATTAGGACATTGCGCGCCTAATACAACGATAACTGATACTGAACTCGCCAACTGTGTCGCCTCGAGACCGGCCAGCACGCTGCTTGTCAAATTATCTTTGTCGACACCACCTAGATTCACAAAGATGCGCTTAAGTTCGCCGTTCTTCCGCGACTTTAGGCTAAACTGCCGCCACTCCACGAATTCCGGCCTTAACAACGCGTATTTCGCACCACATAAGACTTCTGCTCTGGGTGGCACGAGCGATTCGTAATCTTTCTCGGTCCGCCCGAACGTCTGATCCAGCAAGACATCACAGTTATGATCACGGTCAGCTAAGTCATCTACAACAAAAATCTTTGCTCCGAGTCCAGCAACACATTCTTCCCACGTTGCATCGATACCGTAATGATCCACTATGACCCACGATGGTTGCAGATCTCGTATGATACTTTTACAGGATTCCGCATCATCCTCTTGACTAGCACCAAGCCATTCCGCATGAGCCAACTCTTGACTATTCCTTGACTTAGAAAAGCCTGTTGGTAGCGGCAAGAGAGTACAGCTATATCCCTTCTCTTTAATTAGCCCAGCCAAGTTACCTTGATGATCTCTACAGATAAAATGGCATCTGGCTTCACCATCTTTAAATGCGTCAGCAAGAGTCAGGCAGCGCATGACATGTCCTGTGCCAATAGTGATCGAGGCGTCAGTACGAAAAACAATATTCATGATTGAAGCGCTTTAAAAAGAAGCTCACCTCTCAACCAATCTTCCGGGGTGTCGATATCTTGAACCCGGTGACGTGGCAATATAACTGGAGACGATCCAAGCCCAAAGATAACACGCTCACCTAGCCACGCAGCTGTAGTACCCCAGTAGAACTGCCCAGCATCATGCCAAGCCTCAGCTAGATCCTGGGAACGGGTATTGAAATGCTCAGGGTTAACCATTTCGATTCGATCTTCTGAGTTAATTCGTATCGCGCGCTGAATTGGAAAAGCATAGCTTGTGACTGAGAAAGCAAAATCTGATCCACTTGTAACTAATTTTTCCAAACCGCGCTTAAGATCTTCAGGGGTCACGAACGGTGCAGTTGCATACAAACAGCATACTAAAGATGTTTCATTTAGAGCGGCTGAGAGTGCTTCCACCGCATGCTTTATGACAGGCGTGGTGCTCGTAAAATCATCGGATAGCGAACTAGGTCGAATAAATGGGACTTCAGCACCAAACTTCAACGCAACCTCTGCAATTTCAGGGTCATCAGTCGATACCACAACTTTGTCGAAGCAATCGCTTTTAAGTGCGGCCTCAATTGACCAGGCGATCATTGGTTTTCCACAGAATTCTTTGACGTTCTTGCGCGGGATTCTTTTACTCCCACCCCTGGCCGGTATTATCGCTACATTCATTTAAGCTAGAACCGATTTTAGTGTGTTTACAACAGCTAGTCGGTCGTCATCGCTCATCCCATGGAACAATGGAAGACTAATCGCACGGGAATAGTAGTTTTCTGATGTAGGAAAGCTGCCATGTTTAAAACCCAGCTGCCTGTAATAGGGCTGAGTATGAATCGGTATATAATGCAAATTTACACCGACACCTGCTGCACGCAGTTCATCAAACACTTCTTTGTGTGTTAACTGAATTTCATCGAGCTTAAGCAGGATGACATACAGGTGCCTCCCCGAATAAGAATCTATATGTTGCTTGGGAACGACAAGAGGCAGCCCCGCCAGAAGCGAATCATACTCATTGGCTATCTCGTTGCGCTTGCTAACGAAGTCATGCAATCGTTGCATTTGGCTAACACCCAAGGCGGCTTGCATTTCTGTCATTCGATAGTTATACCCTAGCTCAATTTGTTCGTAATACCAGCCGCCATGACTTTCACCCAACATGAGTGAAGGGTCTCGAGTAATTCCATGACTTCTCAGCAACTCTAATTTGGCAGCAAGTTCCTTACTGTTTGTAGTGACAACGCCTCCTTCAGCAGTTGTTACTATCTTTACCGGGTGGAAGCTAAAAACTGTTAGATCGCTAAATCTACAGTTGCCGATTGGATTCCCTTTATACCTTCCGCCAATAGCGTGGGAGGCATCTTCGATAATGTAAAAACCATAAGCCTTACCCAAAGCGCTAATTTTTTCCATTTCACAAGGCTGACCACATAGGTGAACGGGAATCACTACCTTGGGCATTGGCAATCCATTTTTCTTTTGAGCGACAAGTTTTTCTTCGAGCTTGCTCGCACTTAAATTGTAGGTATCGGGATCGATGTCGACAAAGTCTACATCTGCGCCGCAGTACAGGGCACAGTTTGAAGAAGCAACAAAAGAGATTGGTGTTGTCCAGACAACATCCCCGCTACCAACTCCCAGCGCTAAACAGGATAGGTGAAGCGCAGAAGTCGCAGAGTTCACGGCTAATGCATAGTCGACACTGACAGTCTCCTTTATTGAAGCTTCAAAAAATGGTACTTGAGGCCCTTGTGTCAAGAAATCGGACTTCAAAACTTCTACAACTGCATCGATATCTTGTTGCGTGATTTCTTGCCTGCCGTAAGGGATCATTTTATCTGCCTATATCTGAAACTCGGAGTCTACATGCTCTCTAATTCGGTCACGAAGCGACTCAACTGTCTCCCACTCTGTATTTGTTCCTGAGTTGTACTTGAAACCAAATGGCACTTTTTCCGCCTTATGGTGAGCCATATATTCTTCCTCTGTGTGGGAGAAAGAAACCG
>Ga0181557_1006532_pt1 | contig 10076 bp, 6 predicted proteins | sample 011ome_23_FD_148632 | JGI IMG/M metagenome (GOLD analysis project Ga0181557, IMG submission 148632) | Coastal salt marsh microbial communities from the Groves Creek Marsh, Skidaway Island, Georgia - 011506CT metaG (spades assembly) | ecosystem: Environmental > Aquatic > Marine > Intertidal zone >... | reverse complement strand
CCGCGCGCGCGCACACATGCGCGCGCCGCGCGTTCGCCATCGCCACGCGCCATCCTCCATCGCCACGCGCGCGCGCCATCGCCACACGCCACACGCCGAACGCCGCCGATGGCGTCTGACGTTGGCACCAGCGGATACGAACCGTCACACACACCCACCCACACACACACACACGCGCGCACACACGAGACAGACCTCTCGGAGCACCTTTCGCGCGTCGTGCGTGCACCGCTGCGCGCGAACACGCGCACGGATGCGTAAAATGTATCGATGATGACACGTGTCGCGACACAATCCACGCGCGCGCGCGCGCGCACCGATGGCGTGTACATGTCCTCGCCGATAGGGACTCGTGACCAGTCATACCCACGTGCGATCGGACGGACACAAAAAACATAGCGCACATGAGACCCGCGCGCGCGACCCGAATCGCCCGTGGGTGTCGACCGCGCGTCGCGACGTTTCGCGCCGACCGATCGTCGACGTCGACCGATCGCGCGAGACCGTAACGGCGATCGTGGACGATCGGATTGTGATTAACTCGAATGCCGATCGAGGGGCCCCGGATGGGACCGATGGCGATGCGAACGCGGGGCGCGTCGACGGTCGTCACTCTTGGACGCACGCAGACGGTAGGAACGATGCAGGTGCGTGCGACGAGGATGCGACGAGGATGCGCGCGCGGATAGGTGGGCGCGGACGATCGCGGATGGATGGGCGGATGGGTCGAGGGTTAGGGTGAGGGGTGTGGGGGTTGGGGGCGAGCGCGCGCGCGATGGGTGAGGGGGTATGGGTGTATGCGGTGTCGTCGATGCGTGGCGTGTGTGCGTATATGCGTGTATGCATGGTGCGCTATTGGTGACTGACGTTGGTGTTGTGTGTGTGTTTCGCGCGCGTAGTCTACTTTGGCTCAACACAAGGTGTTTACGACGAAGAACTCGCGCTTCGCGCGAGGCGCGAACGTCAAGTCGACTGCGGCGCGCGTCGTTACCGCGAACCGTAATGTCGCGGCGAAGGCGATGCTCTCGATGAGCTCTGGTCCGGCGACGACTGAAGGCTACGGCTCTGCGTGCTTCCGCGGCGCCGTCGCGGAGCAGTACTTGTCCAAGTATGGCGAAACCGCGGCGTTGCTCGACACGCCGGCGTGGACCCAAAGCGAGGCCAAGGCGGACATTGTCGCCAGTGCGGTGCTCGACTGGGCCATTGACAACGGTGCGTCCGTGTACTGCCACTGGTTCCAACCGATGGGTTCGTCTGGCGTGCGCCACGGTAACTCTGGTCAAGTGCACCAGTCCATGCTCAAGTTCTCCAGCGACGGCACGCCGTCGTACAAGTTCTCCGGCGAACAGCTCCTCCAAGGTGAAACCGATGGTTCGTCTTACCCGAACGGTGGTATGCGTGCGACGCACACCGCCGGTGGTTATTTGTCCATCGACCCGTACTCGCCGATTTTCCTTCGCGAAGACACCGTCTTCATTCCGTCTGGTTTCGTCTCCTACAACGGCGACGCGCTCGACGAAAAGACCCCGCTTCACCGCGCCACCGCTGCGTTGAACAAGGAAACCAAGCGTATGCTTAAGGCTTTGGGTCACACCGTCAAGGGTGACGTGTACGCCAACATTGGTTTGGAACAAGAAATCTTCTTGGTCCCGCGCCACGCGTTTTACCGCCGCCCGGATCTTCAGTTCACCGGCCGTACCATCACTGGTAAGATGCCGCCGCGTGGTCAAGAAATGTGCGACCACTACATGGCGCCGATCTCTCGTGCCACCGCTGCGTTCGAGTGCATGCGTCAAATCCAGCAAGAATGCTACAAGGTTGGCATTCCGTTGTTGACCCGTCACCGTGAAGTCGCGCCGAACCAATACGAGTTCGCCCCGATGTTTGGCAACGCCATCACGCAAGTCGACCAAAACTTGATGATTATGCAAATCATCGAAGAAGTCGCCTCCGAGCACGGCCTTGCGGCGCTTCTCCAAGAAAAGCCGTTCGCGGGCATCAACGGTTCCGGTAAGCACAACAACTGGTCCATCGGTACGTCTGACGGCCTCAACTTGATGAACCCGAAGCAAGTCGCGTCAGTCACCGGCAGCAACGACATCTTCCCGTTGGTCATGGCTGCCGTCGTGTCCGCCGTCGACAAGCACGGCGACTTGATGCGCCTCGCGATTGCGTCCCCGGGTAACGATTTCCGTCTCGGTGCTATGGAAGCGCCGCCGGCTGTCATGTCCACCTACCTCGGCCCGTCCATCACTGAATATTTTGAAAAGGTGAAGGCTGGCACCCACGGTGCGTATGTTTCTGAAAAGAAGCAGCTCAACTTTGGTACGGATACCATCCCGGGCATCAAGGTGCCGGCCGAAGACCGTAACCGCACGTCCCCGTTCCCGTACGGTGGTAACCGTTTCGAGTTCCGCGCCGCCGGTTCCTCGCAAAACGTCTCCATGGTGAACACCGTGTTGAACACCATCTCCGCCGAAGCGTTCAAGATTGTCGCTGATCGCCTCGAAAAGGGTGAAACGCCGCTTGCGATCACGCAAGATTTGTTGGCCAAGCACGACAAGTGCGTCTTCAACGGTAACGGTTACGATCCGGAATGGCCGGATGAAGCCGTCAAGCGCGGCATCTGGCGCATCGACGCTGGCTGCGACGCCATCAACGAAATGACCTCGGCGAAGAACATTAAGCTTTTCGGTGAAATGGGTGTCTTTAACGAGAAGGAGTGCGCCGCGCGCCGCACCGTCATGCTCGAGCACTACATCGGTCAAGTCGAAATGGAGGCGTTGACCATGATTGACATGATTAACAAGCACGTCATCCCGTCCGTCAAGGCCGCCGACCTCGGCAACCCGAACAAGCTCGTCGACGCGGCCAAGACCATCAAGGGCGCCGTCGCCAAGATCCACGCCACTGAGGACCTTCACGCTGCCGCCAACCTCGCGCGTAACATGCGATTGGACACCATGGTTTCCATTCGATCGATCATTGATGAATTTGAAGGCAGATGCCCGCCGGAGAAGTGGACTTTGGCCACCTATGACGAACTCTTGTTCTTGGATACCTTCCCGGAATCCGACTACATGTAATCGTGTGAGCTATCCGATATGTAACGCTAGTTCATGATAATAGCCTGGACAAACTACTAAGGAAGTTTTAATGCAAACTATACCTCTATACCGCTACTTTTTAACTACTTGGCAAGCTTTTTCGCTTCTTGGCGCTCCCATCTCGATTTCGCTGGGATTTCGCACGCGATGACGTCGCACAAATGCTTCACGTCAGCCCAACGCTTGCCGACGACTTTGATGACATCATCACTTGATCTTTCAACGTGCGAACTACTCGCTGGAAGACTAGGAATCTTACCTGATCCGGGTAACTGCTTCGCAGTGGACGCTAAAAATGAATGTTCGGCGCGCTCGTACGACGACCTGTCGGCGCCGAGCAAACCGCGCTTGAAGAATTCCAAGCCACTGACGATTTCCAGGTCAGTCATTGGCACGACAAATCGGCGTAATGGTACATGTTTTGGAATCGGTGCGTTTGGTAGCACGAATGCCGCGCATGCGACGCGCTTTGAATCATCCTCGACGAGCACGACTTTATAAAAGTGCGTCGGCACCGAAACCAACGCTGGCGGATCGCCCAACATTGGGTGGCGCATTTCCCATTCCGTGGGTTTGGGCATACTACTACTTGTCTGCGTTGTCACGGCCACCGTCTCATTACGCTCGCGGCGCGAGGGTAAAAATAATGGCCCCGTGACGACGTACGCCACTCGGCCTTCGCCGTCGCTCACAGCGTCTCGTACGAATTCCTCCAACTTCGCCCAATAGTCGCGATTGAATCCAGTGCCAACCTGCGGCGAGATATTCATCAATGAAAAAGTAGCATCCATGTCGGATTGTGAGCTTTTTTGATCCGCAGCCGGTACTAAGTGTCCGCGGTCGTAGCCACTTCCTCTATAGTCGTTCAGCGTCGCCCGATGTTTCCAGCTCACGACTTCGTCTTCGTAGAAATCCGATTTCTTTCGCGTCCCTGTTCCATTGAGAGTTTCGGGCGTAATCTTTTCTAACACCCAACGTGGATTTCGCGTCTTTCCATCGAAAGCGCACGCGTATGAAGGCTTCGAGTGGATTACCGCGTCGGGAGCTAACGGCCAACCGTGTTTGAGCGCCTCGTGCTCCACAGGTTCTGGCGCCTCTGGCGCTACTAATGCAGTGCGCGGGCCGTCGTCGACATCGACATCACCGTTTTTCTGTCGCGATGTAAACGTGTACGCGACAGCGGCACCGACGGCGGAGCCGAGGGCGAACGTCAAGGCAAGAGTCACGCGCGGCGTTTTCGGCGGTGTCACGTAGTTCGATGACGAGAACGACGAGAACGAACGGACAAGCACGGAATGTCGTGGCGGATGCATACGACTATAACCACGTGATGCCGGAATGCGCATGACTCGGCGAGTAAACTAATGCGGTAATGTGTTTTACAACGTGAACGTCTAAATCGTCGCCGCAGCAGCGGCTGCTTCCGCCGCCGCCTTGGCCTTGGCCTTCTTCTCCGCGTCAGCCTTCTCCTTTTCTTCTTCAATCTGCTTCACCATCGCATCGACGGTCTCGGCGCTTAATATTTCTAAACCACTCTTCGGCGAGCGCATGACGGCAATTTCTATGTTTTTTGAGCCCGGTTCGACGACTTCGAGCAATGCCTTGAGCGTAAATTTAATTGCCTCATCCCCGCTAAAATCTTCGTAGTGCTTTTCTAACCACTCACGAACAGACTTTGAGTTTCTGCCCGTGGCGTTCGCTTTCCATTGACTGTACGTCCCACTCGGATCGGTGTGAAATAACTGCGGTTTGCCTTCCGGGGAGAAGCCAGTGATGAGCGTGCTCAAACCGAATGGTCGAACGCCTCCACTTTGTGTGTACTTTTGCTGTACGCCACCGATATAACGGGTGATGTGCTCCACAGATGCTTCGTCTTCTAAAGTCAAACGATGGCTCTGGCACTCCGTGCGCGCACGGTTGATCAAAATGCGCGCGTCCGCGGTTAAACCGGCGAACGCAATCGCGATGTGATCGTCCAACAACTGGATTTTTCTCAGCGTACGAGAGTCTTGTAATTTCGGCACAGCCTTGCGCTCGACGCCTAAGACTACGATGTCACTTCCTCGAACGCCCACGGCGAGCGTCCCTTTGCGTACGGCTTCCATGGCGTATTCGACCTGTGGTTGAGAACGAAACGCGCGATCGGTTAGGTTTGGGCTCAACGAGTAATCTTTCGTGACGGCGCGCGCATCTCCTATGCTAAAGACGTTGATCACCACGAATACGTTCAACGCAAGTCGCCAAGGCGGATGCGTACCTGGAACAAGTGTCCATCGGGGGAGAATACGGTGATGGCGCTATCGTACGCCATGATGACAGTTGAACCAGCGGTGTTGCGATCTACCACGTATCGCACGCGAGTCGAGTTCTAGGACCCCGTGCCGCGAGTAAAATATACCGTTCGACGTGACTTGTGCGGGACGCGTTCGTTCGTGAGTACGAAACGGTGAGCGCGTGCCGAGGCGCGATGTGCGGTGACAGATGGTGGTCAACGCGCGGAAACAGGCGCGAGGTTCAACGAACATCACGATGTTTTATCATTTTCCTGATCCTGCGCAATATGATTACAATCTAGAATAAATATGGCACACGTGTACATATGCACACTTTTCCCGTCTACGCGCCGCGCGTTCTTGGGATGGTCGGCGGCCTTACTCCCACGCCGGGAGGCGAAACGTTCCTGTCGGCGGATGAGTCTTGTGAACGAGTTTTATGATCGGCTAGGTCTCCGACACGAATCATCACGCGTCGATGCTTATGCGGATCTTTGGCTGAAGGTGAGAACACGGTGACTTCGTAGGAGTCACCGGGTGGGGTCACCTTGACGTGTTCAAGAATTTGCGCTCCCGTCATGACGACGCCGTCAATGGCGATGATGACATCTCCCTCGGTCAGACCAGCCAAAGCCGCTGGGGAATTTTCGAGCACGTCTACAATCACAGTACCAATTGGCAGCTCGAGTCCGCGTTCGCCAAATGCAGAATTTGCGGTGAAATTATCAACCATACGAATACCGATGAATGGATGCGGCACCTTGGCGCCGGCGGCGAGAATCCCAACCACACGTTTCACGGTATTGATGGGGATTGCAAAGCCAATCCCTTCGGCATCTGCACGAATGGCAGTGTTCAACGCCACGACTTCGCTAAACTCGTTCACGAGCGGCCCACCCGAATTGCCTGGGTTGATGGCGCAGTCTGTTTGCACGAAATCGACGCGGCGCTCGGTGATACCCAATTCCGCAGACGTTCGATGGACGTTGCTGATGATGCCTAAAGTCACACTATTGTCCAAACCCAATGGATTCCCGAGTGCGATGGCGTAATCGCCAACTTCCATGTGATCACTATCGCCAAGCTTTGCTACGGGAAGTTGGTGTCCAGCGCGCGGTTTCAACTTTATCAACGCGATATCCGTCAACGTATCAACCCCTTTCACTTCACCGTCGTACACATTACCATCAATAAACGTCACCTTGACATTTCCTTCACCACGCACGACGTGACTATTCGTTACCACGTACCCTTCCTCGGCGTCGATCACGAGTCCACACCCAGTGCCGCGAATGACGCCGCTTCGCCCATTCGACTTCTGCGACGCATTCTTCCCATTCGATGACGACCCCCCAGACGCCACCGGCATCGCCTTCTTTAATGACATAGAATCGCTATCTATTCTCACCACCGCAGGCCCGACCCGTTCGGCCGCGTCGCGCACGAATGAGTTTCTCTTCGCACGACGAGGCGCCGCGTGCCTCCCCACTCGCTCGGCGAATTCCGTATACGACGACGACGCGTTCGCCACTCTCGGTCGTCTCGCGGCGTGCGCGCGTTCGGGCGCGCCCAACACACCGCTCAACCACGCGCACGTGGCGAGTACGCCGACGACGAGCGCGCGATTCGACGCCAACTCGCTACGCATCGCAGCACCCACGCGACGATTCTCCGTCGCCGCCTCCTCGCGCGCGTTCGCCTCTGCGCGCGCGCTCGGGCGGCGCACCGACCGAACGCGACGACCGCGTGCGGGCCGACGGCTGTCGCGCGGCATCGCTCGCGGCGGTGGCGCGCGGCGCGCGCACGGCATCGCTCACGGCGTCGGTGAATGCGGCACATTTCAACGCGCGTGTCGCAGCCATGCGCGGCGTCTCGCGGCGCCGCATTGCCGCGGTCGCGTGTATCGCACTCAGCGTATTGATGTCGTGCGCCACTGCGGTGGGTGGCGCGCACGTGCGTCCGATTCGGCGCGGTGCGCCGCTCGCGCGCGGCTCGCACGTCAAGCCAGGACGCGCGCGGTCGCTCACGCCCGCACACGATGGATTCGGCGCGCGTCGCGGGCACGGAGAGGACCACAGGGGAGATAGGACTCGCACGAAGGCGCAGGTGCAGCGGCGGCGCGGCGAGGATGACGAGAACGACGCGGCGACTCGGGCCGCGCGAAGGCGTCGGTTACAAGCGGCGGACGCGGGCGTGACTGCCCCGCCCGAGTCGCGTCCGAGTGCGGCGGATGCGTACGAGATTGACGATACGGTTATGTTCGTTCCGTGGACGTCCCTCGATTCGGCGCCGGATGATGTCACGTGCGATGGATGCAAGTTGACGGCTCGAGCTCTGTTCGCGGATGCCGTCGCGAGCGCGAGAACGACTCGAGCGTCGAGTTGGAAAGCGCTCGATGAGCCCATGCGTGAGAGCGTGGTAGAATTAGTGTGGTCGGAAACGACGTGCGCGAGAATGGTGAATGTCTCAGCGTTGCGTCGCGATGGGAAGGGGCGATTGGTGGACGCGCGCGAAGACACGCGAGACTCTGAAATCTCAAATCCTGGCGAGGCGCGAGTGGTACCAGAGAACGTGACGGATACGATCGCTGTCGCCATGCTCGAGCGCATGTGTGTACTGTTGCGAGACGACTTACAAGCGCGCGATTGGTTGGTATCAAGCTTGAGTGCGATTGCGGATGTGCGTCCGTTATCGGATGCGCAAGCGCGTTTCGCGTGCGACATTCTTTCGCCAGACGCAGCGTGCACGGTGGGCGGCGGTCGCGACGAGCTTTGAGCACATAGACATAGCATATATCCCTGTAATCATGTATTAATAGTCTAAAGTCTAACGAGAACGTTTACGCCCGGCGCTCTTCTTTTTCTGCTTGTATTTGAACTTATCTGGCTTGATGCGCAAATCCGGACCCGTTTCACGTTTATCCGAACGCTTGCGCTTCTTTTTTGACCCAAACTCGGCGACGTCTACGTCGAGGTGATACGTCGCCGCGTCTTTCGCGTGCTGTGAATCGGGATTGACAGATTTCGGCGCACCACGCTTTTTGCCAGCGCCACGCAAGTACCCGGGCAAGTGGCTCAAATGCTTTGCGTCTGGGTGCTTTGCCAAACTCACATCATGCTTCAGCAACGCTAAATCTTCAGGATTGTCTTCAAAGTGTGCGGCGAGACGTTCTGAATTCAGGAGTTCTTGTCGCAATTCACGCACGCGCGCTTCTTTAACGGCAGTCTTTCCTACAGCGCGCGCGGCGTCTTCGGCGCGATAGCGCAACGCGTCCACCGCCTCCTTTGGTAATCGCGTGAACGGTTGAACGATTTGCGTCGACGCCACAGTATCGCCGACAGCCGCTGCGAGTTTGGATTGTATGGCACCGAATGCCTCGACCTCGCTCGGGGCGACAATGGTAATGGCGGTGCCTGAATTCCCGGCGCGACCTGTGCGGCCGACTCGATGCACGTACGCCGCCGCCGTCGTCGGCACTTCAAAGTTCACCACCGTGTTTACGGCTTGAAAATCAATACCGCGAACGACGCCGAACTCTTTATCTCGCCTGTCCTTTTTCTTCCTTTTACTCTCACGCGTCGGTGCGGTGTCTTCGTCCTCTTCTTCCTCCTCCGTCTTCGTCGCCGGCTCATCCTTCATGTTCGCGTCGTCCGCGGCGGCAATCATAAAGTCGTACACCCCGCGATTGAACTCTTGTAAGATGTGCGTGCGCGAATTCGCGGGGAGTTCGGCGTGCATTGCACAGCACGGCACGCCAAACTTGTGCAAAAATAATCGCAGGCGCACCGCGGCGTCTGCGTTTGACACAAAAACGAGCACCTTCTTCTTGCACAGTCCCAACCGCAACAACGCCATGCAATACAGCAAACGGTCGCTTGATTTGTCAATATGTAAGGAAAAGTGCGCAATATTTGGACCGCTCGCCTTCACGCCGTCAGCACCCGCGCCCGCTGCCGCCGCCGCCGCCGCCGCGTCCTCGTCTTCCACGTCCACCGTCGTCGGCTTGTGCGCCACGACGTCTCTCAACTCTTCAATCTCCTTACTCATCGTCGCACTCAACATCATCACTTGCGTGCCACGCTTGATAGCTTTCACCACACATTTAATATCATCCACGTATCCAAACGACAACAACAAATCCGCCTCATCTAGCACTAACATTTCCAACCCATCCCCGAGCGCGCCCGGCGGAAAGTACCCGCCCCGCACGCACTCCGCCACGCGCGTCGGCGTCGCCACGAGCACATCCGGCGGCGACCCCGCGGTCTCGCGCAACACATTCGTCCCAACATTCGCCGCCGGAAGCTCACCCACGCGCATCGACGGCGCGCACACCTTGAGCACCCCAGCGCACGCCCGACGCACCTGGTGCGCCAACTCGCGCGTCGGCGCCAGCACCACCACCCGCGGATTCCCCCCAGCGGTCCCACCGCCGCCCTCCCCGAGCACCTTACACAACGCCGGTATCAAATACGCCATCGTCTTCCCCGACCCCGTGCTCGCGCGCGCGACGACGTCTCGCCCGCGGCGCGCGTGCGGAATCACCGCGCGCTGCGCGCCCGTCGGCGTCGTGAGCTTTGTCGCCACCAATGCGCGCGCGAGGGCGTCGCACACGCCCAGCGCGCGCCACGCCGCGACGGCGCCGTCGGCGTCGGCATCGCGTGCGGCGCCATCGCCCCTGTCTCCGCCTACGCCT
>Ga0181557_1006531_pt1 | contig 10078 bp, 7 predicted proteins | sample 011ome_23_FD_148632 | JGI IMG/M metagenome (GOLD analysis project Ga0181557, IMG submission 148632) | Coastal salt marsh microbial communities from the Groves Creek Marsh, Skidaway Island, Georgia - 011506CT metaG (spades assembly) | ecosystem: Environmental > Aquatic > Marine > Intertidal zone >... | reverse complement strand
CCAAGCAAGACCTCGTCGGTCGCTGAATGCACAGCCTGGTATGGTACGCTTCCGCCTCTGCGGATTTGGTCCACGCGCTAAGCGTCGTGAAAAACTGGGGCCGCGATAGAACCCCTGCGAAGCGCCGATCTCCGGGAGCCGGCATCTTCCGAAAGTGTGATCTTTTAATAGTTAACCCAACACCGAAGATCAAACGGAAATTCATTAATAATTCGTTGCAAAACGGCGTTGCGGCAACATCCTTTACCCCTCGGCATCAGGACGCTTCTTCTCGGGGATCTGGTGTTTCAACGGGCAATAAGCCCCGATCACCGGCAATTTCCGCCATCCGGCGGAACGGCGGACATGTCGCCAGAAGCGACTCGAAATCGCCGGACGCCGCGACCGTCCCTCCTTCGATGAAAAACAATTTGTCGCAACGCCGAATCGTTCCCAATCTGTGGGCGATCACAATGATGGTCTTCTCGCGCGCCAGTTTTTCGATTGATTCGGCGATGTCTCGTTCAGTGCTACTATCGAGTGCCGAAGTAGCCTCGTCCAGAACCAGGACCTCCGGATCATTATAAAGGGCGCGCGCGATACCTATTCGCTGGCGTTGCCCGCCGGATAGCCGGACACCGAGATCCCCGATTTCAGAATCCAGTCCCGACGGAAGAGAAGCCAGTACATCGTCAAGCTGGGCAATCTCAATGATTTCCTGAATACGCATCTCGTCTATTTCTGAATCCGGCACGCCAATCGCCAGATTCCGGCGTAACGTATCGTCCATCAGATAGATAACCTGTGGGACGTAGCCGATACGGCCGCGCCAGAAACCCGGACCGGCGGCAATGGGCTTTCCATCAATCTGTATTTTGCCTTGAGAAGGAGGCAACAGCCCAAGAATAATGTCGATCAGCGTGCTCTTGCCCGCACCCGTGCGCCCCACAAAAGCGACCGCTTGTCCTTTGATTATTTCAATATTGATGTTTCGCAGCGTGAAATCGGCGGCTCCAGGATAGCGATAGGACACATCGCTGAGGGAGACATTCTGCGTCATGATCGTCTGCCCATCATTCGCTCGTCGGGTATCCCGCATCTCTGTACTGTAGTCTTTGTGCTGACTGGCCGCCTTGAGATCAGGGTAAATCGAATCAAGCAAGGGCGCTGTCTGGCGCAGAGAGGAAAAATAGTGGGTAATCCGATTAGCCGACGGTAAAACCCGGAACGCCGCGACCGCAAATACGGCCAGGAGCGGTAGAGCTGCCTCGGCCGAGCCTTCACGATCGATTATATAAGCTGTGACCGCAATGATCGCCCCCACGATCACAACCTCGCCATAGATTCGCGGTAACTGGCCGATCACATTCATGACTGTGTTTATACGTGCCAAGTCGCGGGCGACATTCCGGATCCGGTCTACAAAATAGTCTCCGCGCTGAAGAACGAGGCTTTCTTTGGTCGCACCAAGAAAAAAATGGCTGAAACGGCTTTGCAGCCTGCTGAGAACTAACGACCGGCCACTGATTCTGTATACCATGCGACGGATACCTAAGTAGTAAAGCGTCAGCGCGACGACGACAAACGAGCCCGCGATCAACGCCGAGACCGTGTCTAAAAAGAGCAGCGCTGCCAGCGCGCCGCCTGCAAGCAGCACTTCCATGACGATACCCATACCAGCCTGCAGGATTCCGCCGACAACAGACGGGGCCGTCTGGGAAATATCGTGGACCGCGTGGGCGCTATTGACCTGGAGGTGATCTTCGTAGCCTCGCCGCGCATAGCCCTCGACAAGCCGCACCGTAAAATATGCCCTTAGGTCGGAGATGAACTTCGCCTGCATGTATACGCCGAGAAGTATAAAGAGGTTCTTCACGACAAAAACCGTGATCAGTATGATCGCGATGGTCGAAAAAGCCGTCGCACCCTGCAGAAACTCGCCCAAACCTAATCGATTGATCAATCCGTTTTCGTCTCCACCCCGATTCAGCAATACATGCATCAGGGGCAGAAACAGTCCGATATTGAGCATTTCCAGCGCGGCCGTAATGATCATCAGGAGGAACACGCCGACCAGTTGAAGTCGCTTTCGCAGGTCAAGAAGCCGAACGATCCGCAACACGCTTTCAACGTTAGAGGCCTGAGCAGAGTATGCCGGTTTTTTGTCGGTCTTGTCGGACAGTTTATGAAGCTTTCGGATTATTGCGACCAAACCTGCCGCGTGAAGTTAGAATCTTTATTCGATGAAAAGAGGGCTTTCATGCTGCCGCTCAATCAACGCGTCCCGTATTTCCGGACGAAGGATTTCTGCGAGCTCTTCATGCCGGCCCTCGACAAGGAGACGCCGTACGTCCCGCCCGTTCAGCTTTTCCAGAAATTCCGGGCGGTCACACATTTCTTCCGTGGCGATTTTATCGCAATGGGGGCAATAGTGGGGCTCTGGCAGGGGAAGAATTTCGATGCCCAGCGTTGACGGTATCTCGAATATTTCCTGAGACGCATAGCGTCCATAGTAACTCCCTACCCCGGCATGATCTCGACCGACGACGAAGTGGGTGTAGCCAAGATTTTGCAGAACAGTCGCTTGCAGGAAGGCCTCGTTGGGCCCCGCGTAAATCGGCGGTAGCCTCAGATTGTTCAGAAAAACGCGCCCGCGCGGATAGAATTCGGAAATCAGCATGTCATAGATATCGAGCACCGCTCCGGACCGGAAACTACCCGTAACGGTCGCCCCTGTTATCACATGAATGCCCAGAATATCGGTGCGGTCGAGTGCTATCCGGTGCTGGAACTCATGCCCCCTGTGCGGGATGTTGCGTGTAGAGAATGCCGTAAAGCTGTCTTTGCCGGTGGCGTCCAGAGCGGCCCGGCTATCTCGCGGAGAACTCTGAAGGGTCTCGGGCGTCGCGGCATCGGCAAAGAGTGAAACTTCCCCGCCGATGCAGACAGTCCCTTGCCGCACGATATTCCGCACCCCAGGATGTTCCGTCTCATTCGTACCCATCACCAACCGGCAATACTCGTCCTGGTCTATTTCAAAAATATCGCGGACATCGATCGCACCAATTCGGCTGCCAGCCTGATCAGTCAGCGCAACCAGCATTCCTTCCCTTACATCCCGCGCAGTCAAAGCGTCGGCATGCAACAGTACAGGCACCTTCCAGTCCTGACCGCCGGGCAGTTTGCCGGTCCGGATAACCGACCTGTATTCGGCACCGGACATGAACCCGGTCAGAGGGCTGTAACATCCCGTCGCGATGTTCCGGAAATGAATCTCCGCGCCGGGCGTGAGGGTCATCACGCCTGTCGTCCCCCGTTCGAGTTCGGGAATTTCCGACATTGGCACTATCCGATCGACGAGCGTGCCACCATAGGGCTCGATCAGGCGGATCGAAGTAGGGCTCGGAGTCACGATATCAGGCGACCTCGGCGTCAATATTAAATGCGTCCGAGACGATTCGGCGGAAAATTTCCTGGTCGGTTTCGCCAAACTCCCGATAGCGTTCTATCACGCGATTTTCGAGCGAGGTAATTCCGGACCCGTGCTGTCCCCGCAGCTTCGGATTGAAAAGAACCTTGATCGGCAGGAAAGATTCGTCCGATGCGTGAATGCCGGCCGCAATCAGCGGCAATTTCCAGAAAAGTTTTTCCATCTCGTAGACAGCATCGTCATCCGCATCTTCGGGATGCTCTCCGTTATTGTTCAGATACGTCGTGAGATAACGATGCGTGTCGTGCATCTGATCCGTCCAATCGGCGTCGGGGCCGGATCGTTTGTCCATCTCCCGCAACAGGTATTCGACGTTTTCGGTACTCATCGACAACCAGCGCCGATCGATCCCCAACGCATATTCACACACATTGGTCTCAAGAAACGGGAAGCGCGCTTCGATAGGGCCACGGTTCATGAAGATGATCGAGGCCCGGCGCATCATATTTTCATAGATCGAATTGATGAAAGCGAGACGGCTTTTCAGAGAGACCTGCACCTTGTGAGATGCCTTGAGTTCTTTCCAGGCGTCATACGCGCCGAGAAGTTCGTCAACCCCGTGCCCACCGATTGTTACCTTGAACCCGTCGGCATGCATGACCGGACCGAGATAATAATAAATCGGCAACGGGTAAACACTGAGTGCCTTGATCTTGCGCATCTCGAACGTATGGATGATGTCCGGCAGGTCCTCAACAAGCTGCTCGCCGGGAGTCCGGATCTTCTTGAGCGTGAGCCCTATGGCCTCGAAACCCTCCGCCGCTTTCTTGGCGCGCCGCACATCTTCCGATTCATAGTCGGAAATCGCATAAACATAGGAGGTCGGCGCAAAATCCACGCGATCGAAGTCAATGCTCGACAGAACGTAGTAGGACGTCATGACACTGTCGATACCGCCCGAGAGCATCGTGCAGATCGGCACGTCTCCCATTGTGCGGTTCCGCGCCGCCTGTTTCAGACGCAGGTGAAATTCACGGCTGACCTCCGTAAGCGGGTGTTCGGTCTTGATCGGTTCCGGCTTAAAGACAGTGCGAATTTCAAGCTCGAACGTCTCCAGATCAAGGACCGCCATATGTGCGGGCGGAAGCTCAACCGGATCGGCAAGAGGAACCGACGGCAGGGCCGCGAAACCCTTGAGTTCGCTCGAAAACAGGAACGTGCGTGAATCGCGGTCGTAATAATAGAAAAGCGGAATCCGGCCGGGCCAGTCTCGGGTGATCAAAAGCTTGCCGCGATTTTCGTCCAGCACCCCCAGCGCGAACAGCGAATCGAAATGGCGCGGGTTGTCGCAGAAATCCTCGCCATGGGCCTCGTACATACGAAGGAACACCTCGGTGTCGCCTTCGGTCGCAAAGGTCGCACCCTCGGCCTTCAGCTCTTCGCGCAGCAGGTCGAAATTATATAACTCGCCGTTAAAAACCAGATGGACCTTGCCGTCGTCCGAATCGTAGGGCTGATCCGATTCGCCGGGTGCGATATCCGCCTTGTTAGATACTTTGACAAGATGACGGCGCGCGCCGAGCACCACATCGCCGTACTGGCGGACGGTAATGCCGTCATCGCCGCGGCGAATGAGTTCAAGACAGGCACGCGCCTCATCCGCCGTCGCCCCGACACCGCCAAAAATTCCGCACATTTTATAAACCTCGCTTGTTTCAGATCTTCACGCCGGGCGCGGGAGCATCCGACGGCAAAAGGATTGGCTGTATCGCCCTGAATATGATCTCTACCAGCTCCGCAGGCGCGACGCTGGCGCTGTCGAGCACAATATCCGCGTTCACCGGCTCCTCGTAGGGTATGTCCAGCCCGACGACATTTTCCGCGGCCGACTGGCCGGAAGGGTACACGTTCTTTGTGTCGCGCGTACGACACGTGTCGAGATCGCAGCGGAGATGCGCTTCGAAATAGCCCGGCAACGCCGCCCGGCACACGGCGCGGTCCTCTTCGAACGGATGTATGATCGCGGCAACAGGTATAATGCCCTGCTCGGACGTCAGCCGCGCTAGCTTCAGCACGCGATCGGTCTGCAAACGCCGCGAGTCGGGATCGTACCCCAGGCTGCTGCCGAACACCGACCGGACATGATCGCCATCGAGGAGAATGGACGCATATCCCTCAGCCCGGAGTTTTGCGATCAGACCCGTCGCGACCGTGGATTTTCCGGCAGACGACAGCCCGATGATGAAGATGCTGGGGGTGGGCGTTATCAAGACGCGCCTCGGGTTGCCGTCGCAGGACGTTCGGTCGTTTCAGATTTCATCATGGTTCCCGGTTCAATCAACTGGCGGTGACGCAATGCGAAGCGGGGCGAAATGCCACCGCCATTCAGCTGTGTATACCCTTTAACGTATAGCCGGTTGAACGCATCCTGAAGACGCAGCCCCTCGGGATCGAGAGGCCGCCCTTCCGCCATATCGTACATGTCCATGCACATCGCCAGCACGTCTTCCGGGCTATTTTCGATCCATTCGTATTCTAGGGCTTCGTAGGTTTCAGGTTTAAAAATGCGCCGGAGACGAGCCGGCTCGTCTTTGTAACATTCCAGCAAGCCCGCATCCGCGATTTCGGGAAACGTCATAATATGACCGTCACTTTTACGGCGAAGAAGTTTCGGTATATCCATATTCCGCCACCCGGCCTTGCCGACCCACGGCATCGGGCAAAGATTGGCAAGCGCCCAGGGCACGTTAAAAATACGCGAAATGCTGAACAGGCCCGAATTGTTTCCGATGAAAAAACGGCACCGTGCGCCGAGATATACATCCATGAACGGATCGTGATGATTCGTGGCATAGTCGATAATCCGGGGTCCGAGATCCGGCAGAATTTTTTCGACCGCAGAGCCCACGCGGATAGCGACACCACCCTGTTCGACAATCCACTGCATCGCCAAAACGTAATTGTCGATCGAGCAATCAAGGTAACTGGATCTGTACTGTGCAGCGCCAAAACCTTTCCGGTCGGCAAGGTAAGACGGATCGCGGGCGTGGAAACACACAAACCAGTCGTCCGGCTGAACGCCCATGGCTTTCAGTCCGGCGCGTCCACGTTCCTCCTCTTGCTCCGAAAATCGGATAATCGGCGGATCATTGAGATAGGCGTCATCCTCGATAACCGGTATATCCGGCAACTGTTCAAAGAACCGGGTGCGCTTGATCAACGGGCGGCAACCGACGATGAAATGACAGGCCAGCCTGCTCTCGACGATTGGAATATAGCGTTTCCATATTTCGAGAAGCGGCCGGTTGGCCGGGTTCCAGGCGACGAATATTGTCCGGGATGTGGGTTGCCCGCGGCGGCGGGCGAGCCGGGCATACAGCTCCGTATTGGATGCAAGATGCCCGATCCGATCCTCCATCAGTTCCCCGATCCGGATCGGGCGCCAGAATTCCATCAGCCATAGTATCGGAAGTCCGACCAGGGCAAAGACCAAGCAGTGCATCCAACGGATAATGATTGCGGCAATCCGCTTCATGATGGGGATCCCGGCCGTTCCCGCGACGGATCAGACGAGCAGATTTTCATGCTCCCGAAGAAAAGCCGCGCCAACGCGCCCGGGAAAGGGCGTTCCATCGAAACATATTGCGGGTGAAATAGCGCGGTAGCGCTGTTGCAGCTCCTCGTCTTCCGGCGCTTCTGTCCACTCGCCGTCAAGCCGCTGGTTCATTTCCCGCACCAGTTCGAGAATCTCGTCAGACGAGTTGTCGACGAATTCCACGCCTTTGCGGTCGAGTTCGTCGAGTTCGTCTTCAGTCAGCCAATCTGCATCAAGGCCCATATCGATCAGCGCCGGAATTGGAATCAGTTTTCCCGTATTTCGATCACGGCACATCTTTAGCAGGAAGACATCGTGCGGCAGCCGGCCGCATTCACCGTAAGGGATCATGTTCGTATACGCGACAGGACGGCCGAACATCGACGACAGAATATAGATGCCGGAAGTACACCCAACAAAAAACTTGCAGGTCGCCTGAAGATAAGTCTCTGCGAAATGCGGATCGTCGAGCGTTGCGCGAATGCGGCCCGTGTAATCCACGATGTTCGGGTGAAGATCCTCAGGTAGGCATTCGTCCGGTGTGTGAATTCCCATACGGAAAACATGAACGCCGCTCTCCGCGAGATAGCGCGCTGCCGGAATATAAGTCCGTATGTCGCAGTTCCGGAAATCCTTTGTCCCCCAGTAGGAATTTGGATCGGGCCGGTTGTCGGGATTGTCGGAATACCCCCGGTCTTTCGCGAAGATACAGACATGCGGCGCGCCCTCCGGGACGCCGAGACTGCGGAGCAACGCCTGCCCACGTCGATGTTCTTCCGGCGTAAACGAAAGCTGCGGGCCAGGCTCGCTCCATTCTTTACCGCGGAGCCAACCGGTGGAACCGAGATCAAGCCACACCGGATGATCCGGGGTGTATCGTCTAATGTCTTCGAGCAGGCGCCGAATTCTAGGCGATTCCCAAACCCTTACCCGTCGCCTCACCATTTTTAAAATCTGACTGTTCACCGGGCGGTCACCGGCGACAAGCCTCACGATCTCGCGCGTCTCGGGCGGGTTGAAGGCCCTCAGACGCAGGAAATACTCGGTATTGCCGTAAAAGCGGCCCATGGTTTGATGATACAGGATGCCTATACGCAGTTTGCCAAACGGTCGAAGCGCGACGGCAATGGTGAAGAGGATCGCGCCGGCAAGTCGGGGCGCAAGTGGTGCCTGGGAGAGACCTTGCGATTCGGTCCTTTCCGCGGCACGCCATATCGCTTCCTTGCGCGTTTTCTCCGATGTCGGCGTCATGCGATATTCCGTTTGCGGATCATGGGAGAGTATCCGGCAGCACTTCATCACCCCTTGCCGCGCGTCGGAAGGCGTTGGAAGTTACGCGCCAACGGCGGACAAGATAGACCGGACAACTCATGATCGCGATTCCATAGCGTAAAAAGTTAGTGCCGACATAAACTGTTTGTGCGACCCGAAGCGCCAGAAATGCGCCCGGCCCGGGCTGGACCGCGTTGGTTTGCAGGGCCCTCTTTAAGAACTCCCGGTATCGCCGGGGGCGCCAGATCCGAAGATCCTTCTGCGTCCACTTGTGGCGGTAAAATGCGTTGAAGCTGTAATCCTTGAGCGGAACACGACCTGTTGCTTCGTCTCTGCAGGCCCGGAAGAACGCGGCAATCGATTTGGGTCGCAGATAATCAATGAAGACCCCCCATTCTACTGTCGATGGAAGCAGCATCGTCAAATAGAGGCGCGCACGCTCTATCCGGCTGTCGATCGTATAGAGTTCGGGCTCGTAGCCGTATTTCAGCATGTAGTTCCGGAACAGGCCCTCAAACACATACCAGTCGCGACGTCCTATCTTTTTCTTCCAGGTCTCTGAAACGATTCGCGGATTTACAGCGTTCATCGGCGCCATGTCATAAATCTGGTCGCCCCACCACAGCCGCCCGCCAAACGTGATCTGGCGAAGACAGGGATGTTCGGAAATGCCGATGAAGGTAGCCGTTTCACGGAGCACCCCTGGGGCGTCGTAAAACAAGTCTTCGTGGCGCACGACGCGTATCCGGTCCCCGGAAACACCGCGCAACACCTCGAGACTCTCGTAGAGATACTTACTGATAAAATAATATACCCGACGCTTGAAGATTACCGCATCGGTCGCGTCATATCGCTGAGCATCAACCGCTACCTCGCTTGAATTGTATCGGCCCGAAAAATTCGACCTGGGATCACGCACCGTGCCGATAATCAGCAGGTCAGGGAAGTCGGGAATCAGATATTGCGGCAGATATTCATGGACATGGATGTGGTAAACGAGCGCTGTCTTAGATTCGAGGTTTTCATTCCGGCAATACGCATAAGCGTAGTGAACGGCGAGCAAGAAGGTGCGACCGGAAATATCCTCATCTGCCAGAAGATGCGCAAGGTAGTTCCGAAAGATAGCCTCGTCGATTGCGATGTATTCACTACGATCATCCCCGAGTTGTGCCAAGCCATCGAAGCCGGGGATACGTCGTGTATCAATGACGGAGGCGTGCTTGATGCAGAACACGTCAATAATGTCTGCCCATGTTCGCTCGGCAGGCATTTCAGCCGTCCATTCTTCCCAGTGTGCGTACAGATACATCAGCGGATATGCTGGTACCATATAGACCTCGGGGTGGCCGTCTAGAAAACCCTGGTATAACTTGGTGCCGCTCCCGTTCGCAGTGTATAGCGCAACCATTCGCGGTTCGTTTATGTCAGCAAAGCGCGGCCAATTGCGCGATTGCAGTGAGTCCGCCGGAAGATCCCCAGGCGTTGAATGAATCGGCTCGATCTGGCTCATAAGGCGACGAACCTCGACGGGAATGTTGCCGAAAGACGCTCCGCAACCCGCTCCGCCTGAGAGCCAAGGGGGACAAGCACCGAGGAACCGGCAGTCACATCCGCTGGATGCAGTACCGGGCGGCCGCGAAACGTCTGACCGATACGCTCAGGATTTTCGTCGACGAAAAAGCGAGTCCGGGCTCCGAGTTCCTCATCGACGAATGCCGCTTCGATCGTCGTCCCCAGAATACCGTCGAACTCCTCTCCCGCACGGGCGGTAATCGCGCCTGAAAGAGCCTGAACATGGTTAT
>Ga0181557_1006513_pt1 | contig 10100 bp, 8 predicted proteins | sample 011ome_23_FD_148632 | JGI IMG/M metagenome (GOLD analysis project Ga0181557, IMG submission 148632) | Coastal salt marsh microbial communities from the Groves Creek Marsh, Skidaway Island, Georgia - 011506CT metaG (spades assembly) | ecosystem: Environmental > Aquatic > Marine > Intertidal zone >... | reverse complement strand
ACGAAGAGTTCCTCGATGCCATGAACGATACGCTTTCATCGCGCGTTTGGGAAGAGAAAGAAGACGTTCGATTTTGCGAACCGTGCGTCGTCTCAGATTTGAAGTACATTATTAATTCGGGAAGTGGAAGCAGTGTAACGGATGCCCCATACGAGACGATTTGTGAGCTGACGTTGCGATTTGCTGACCCGCGAAGCGCAAACTTCGGCGAAACGTTCTCACTGAAGCTTCCGAGGTTGTCCGTCCCGGACTTCATCGTTTGTATGGACAGATTTATAGCCGCTCGCGAGAAGAAATGGAAAGCAAACGATCAGAACGTTTTCTGTCTTTGGGATTGGGAACTCGAAGACGAGCAACATCCAGGTCATTTCGGCACGTGGTGGCACGGTGAAATCTCCTCGGTTGTAAAAAATGAGGGCCGATGGCGTGGCTCACCTTGGAACAATTTGCGCATCACGTATTCCAATCAAGCAAACGAAACCGTCACTCACTGTTTTTGGGAACTTTTTGACGCGGACGATAAGGTGCGTTGGCGTCGGGCAACAGAAGCGAGACATCGCAATCGAGCCAGCGATTGTCTTCTTGGACCGGCTTTAACCACCGAAGTCACTCGCGCGCTCACGCAGAAAGTAGAGAAACTCATCGCCGACGATAGGTTCCTCGCGTACGTTACAGACGCGTCATGCGATGACGTCTACCTTCGCGAAGCATTGAACTTGAGTGCAAACTATTGCAAGATTGTTCCGCTTCCAATGTCTCTTGAGCGGATAAAACATCGTCTCAAAGGTCGGTACTATCGTCAGCTCGATGCGTTTAAATCCGATGTCGACTTGATTTGGAGTAACGCCGCGTTATTCCACGGTCCAGACTCGAGCTTTGAAGCAGTTGCAAAAGAAATCAGAGACGAGTTGTTGCGAGACATCGAAGAAAACGACTTTGTCGCGGACACTCATGAAATTCATCTCAACTTTCCGAGCTATGGCAAGATTGTAAAAGAGAATGAAAACGAAGAGAAAAAAGATGAAACAAGAATGGTCACAGAAGAAGAATCGAAAGAAGAGGATGAGGAGGAAAAGAAGAACGAAGAAGATGAACAAGAAGAAGAAGAAGAAGAAGATGACGATGATGACGAAGTTAAAGAACGAAGACTTCCACCTCCTCGTTCAACTCGATCTCGTCGCGGCTTTGCAGCAGCAACGGAACAACCGACGATGCGGCGAGCGACTCGAGCCACGCCTGCCGTTGCGGACCCGCCGCCTCGCACCACGAGGCAAAGATCCTCCTCACGAAGAAGTGCAAACAACCGATGAAAGAAGCAGAGGAAAAGAAACTGTAAACCAGCGAAACGCGTGTATGCTAGTAGAAACGTAGCGGCGTCTCTCCATGTGTGTATTAGTATTAGTAGTGATAGTAATAATAACAATGTTCTGATATACAATTTGGACTCTGTGCAAATCTTATGCTCGTATGTCAGTACGTCCTCCCTCCTCCGCCCGTGATTTCCCCGGCGGCTTTCTTGTGGTAAAACAAATCCGTCTTTGCGCTCCCTAAGTTTATAATCTTCGGACACCCGTCCCTATCCTTCTCCGTCAGCACGCACCCTTGACAATAATACGCGTCCGAAACTCCAACCGCGCTGCATATCACGCACCTCCCCTGATTGCTCCCGTAATTACACTCGTCGCACACGCGAACGAGCGTCGACGGACGAACGTACGAATCGCAAATCACGCATCTCCCGTCGCACTTTTCGCAAAGTCTACCGATGGCTATGCCCGGCATTTTCCGACACATGATGAGGTCCGGATGGTGTTTTGCCATCGCTCGCTTTTACGATGATGATTACGCTGCTCGCAAAAACGTCACGATAACACCGCTTTAAAGTTTGTTTTATACGCGGCGGATTTTCAGGGGAATTTGCAAATTGGAAAAAGAAGAAGAGACGAGAAAACTTCAAATCTTCACTCGGTGAACATGCAAACATCGACGCCTCTCCGCGTCGTTCGCGCGGTTCCTCCCGCTCGACGATTCGTAGTCGCGAGCGACAGAAACTCGCGAAACAAAAGAAGAACGAAAAATGGGCAATTTTGTGCGAGAGCGAGCGCGCGCGACGCCGAAAACGACGACGACGCGAGAGATACTTTCACCGCTGACAACAACAACGATATCAACAACACGAATGCTACCACGAAACGACGCTCGGTGGTGTTTGGAACCGCCGCCGCCGCGATGATGGCGGCGTTTGCAGAGGAAACGAGCGCGTACGAGGACGAGAAAACGGTTCCGGCGCACCAAACGGAGGAAATGCCGCCGGTCGTGTATAAGGACTACGTGGATTACGACCGTGGATTTACGATGCGAGTGCCACGAGATTGGCAGATGGATACGCCAAACGGCGTCTTGGAGAGAGAGTTTCATCCGAGATCGGAGTACGGGGGAAGACGGTGCACGGTTATCGTGACGCCGGTTGGGAAAGTAGAGAGCGGTGCGAGTGGTGGCGCGTTGCCTAAGCTTCGAGATTTAGAGAAGGATGAATACAAATCGGCGGAGAAGTTGGGCAAGACGAGAGCGAACGAGTTCGCGCCTTTGGACGGCGCGACGGGAGGCGCGAAAGCGGCGACATTTTTAGTGAATTCGGAAGAGAAAGAGGACGGGGCTTTGTATTTTTACGAGTGGAGGAGTCAAGCTATGTTGAACTTTCACTTTTGGGAGGTGGCGGTGTTAGGTCCGGGATCGAAAGGGTCCGGGAGGAAGTTAGGAAGGAGAGACGTCGTTTCGGTCAAGTGTCAAATGCCCGAAGACGGGATGACGAAAGGGGATATTGAAATTTTCGAGACCATCACGCAGAGTCTGAAATTATTGCCGCTGGAAGAAAATAACGTCAGCGACGAGTTTTGATGCGCTTGTTTAGTAGTTGCTTGCAAAGTAGTAGTTTTAAATTGCCGCCTAAATTATTATGATTTACATTATTATGCTAACGCGTGCGCACATTCACCTAATCTTTTCTACCGTTCTTCTCTCGCGGTTCCGAATCAACTCCGCATCCTTCTCTATACCTTCTAGCCTAAGAACCTCGACCATTTTCAACGCATCCTCGAGTTTTTCTCTCAACTTTGTTTCTCGCACGATCATCTTTTCCCTCAGCAATTCGTACCTCTCTCCGTTCCGTAGCATTCTGTTTTCTTTTTCGAGCGCTTCGCACCTCGCGCGAAGCGCATCCCGCTGCTCCTCCATCTCCGTCGCCTTTCGCATCGCATCCTCCACGTGCTTATACACTTGTCTCACGTACTCCTCGTTCTGTTCCGTTCTGTTCGATATGTCCTGCATCGCGCGTTCCTTCTCCTTCTTCGCTCTGTTCAATTCGCATCGCAACTGTTTTTGAACTCGATGCTCTTGAATCAGTCTGCCCCTCGACTCCGCCAACGACGCGTTCTCTTCCGCCTCAAACACGTCTCGCGCGGAAATCGCGCTCGCAATAACAGGACTAGATTCATCGCCACTCGCGTCTGCGCTTCTCTCAAAATACCTCTCGACGTTTTCCACGAGCTTTGCCACGTCCACGCGTCGTTCGTCTCGCGAGGAGCAACTTTCCAAAAGCAAACGCGTCGTCTCGGCAAAGGACACTTCGCGCTCGCTAAAGGGCCAGAGTTTCCGGATTTCGTACCTCGAATAGGAGCAACACTTTTTCGAAGAGGAGGAAGAAGAAGACTCGTTTACGTTTCCCAGGTGCGCTTCGGCGATGGCATCCCGGAGCCGTCTCAGTTTCCGGTCGACGTCGTCGTTCTTTCCCGGCGCGTTCATTTTCCTTTTGAAAAGTAACGATATTTTCCCCACTTTGTGAGCGCGCTTTGCGAGATACAAAAATGTATGTCTCCGTTTCGACGAGCGCGCTCGTCGTCGTCGTCCTCTTCTTCTTCTTCGCGACGTTCGCACTTCCTTCGTCGTCGTCCTTCTCGAACGATGAAATTCCCGAAGACGCGCGCGCGGACGAATTCATCATGCGTAATCAACGCGCGCTCGGCGCGAGAATAACAACGCACGACTTGCGGTGGAACTCGAGAAGTGCCACGGCGAAACAAATCTGTTCGCGCAACAGACACGGCGCGGAATGGAGCGGGTTATTGACTCGATCGTCGATGTTTATGGATGAGGTAAACAGAGAGTTGGACGGAGGGGGCGGGCACGTTTCTTTTTACGATTCGGCGATGCATCGACCGGTTTTTAGAGTAACCACGCGACCTTTGTTTCAGTTTCTGGACGAGAGCATAAAGCACGGTTGGCCGTCTTTTCGGGTCGAAGACGTCGTGTGGGAGAACGTGAGGATTTTAGAGGACGGGGAGGTCGTGACGATCGATGGATTGCATTTAGGACACAACATTCCAGACGAGAAGGGACCGAGATTTTGCATCAACCTCGTGTGCGTGTCTGGGTTTCCGGCGGAGGAGAGAGCGTCCTCGGTCGTCGACGGCGACGAAGAAGGCACGTTGCGATAATAGATGATAGATAGCTTTAATAATAGTAATAATAGTAATAATAACAATGACCGTGTTATGTGTATTTGTTAGCAGCCTCTCTGGTTTGTGTTCGACGCAATTATCCGCTCGTGACCGCTTGGCAATCCGGTTGGCCGCCTTCGGTTTTGCACGAACACTCGGCTTCGACTTTACACTCACACGCGGCGTCGCACACCATCAAGTTATTCTCCACCATGTACTCGTTGAACCCGTGACTGGGCAACAACGCCATGAACGTAAACTCGTTTCCTCTGACGTACTTTGCAAACGCTCCGTTGGCGGACCATTCCCCGTCGATTCTCAAAAACACCGCCTCTCTTCCTCTTTGGTCTCTGTCGCCGACCAAATACACGTAAAAGCCTAAATCTTCAAACCTTTTTGCGATTTGAAACGTGCCATCAAACACCAAGCTCGCAATCTTATTCGTCTTTAACATCGTCTTCCCACCTTCGAGCATGATATCTGCCGCAGCTTTATCCACGTGCACTAAACTAATTGCGTGATTGATGCAAAAGCCTAACTTCAATCCGACTTCGCTGGAGCACCACTCGCCGTCCGGCGTTTTCGTCTCCAAATCGATGAACTCCGTCACCTTTGCCCCGTACGCGTGCATCTGTTTCTTCCCCACATCTACCGTTTCTTTCTTCTTTTTCTTTCCAATCAAAACGCCCATGTGATTGTACGCCGCCTTCGTCTTACGATTATCGATCAACATCTGCTTGTCCGTTTCGTACAGCCTCACGTCACAATTCTCCTTCCTATTACTCGCCAACATCTCGTTGTGCACTCTCCCTGCAAACGCTCTCCCTTCCGGCGTTGTCCCAACCAAACTGATAATTCTACACTCCCCTTCAATCGTGTTACTCTTCGCGAACGCTTGCACCGCTAAATCCGCCGGTACTTTCTTCGTCCCGAACGTAATCCTCCCTTTCTTATTTGCCTTCGATACTACCCCAGATTCTTTCGCAAACGACGGCAAAAAGTCGCAATGTTTATTCCTCGAATACTCCAACTGCGCGTGTTTCATGCTCGCGTCGCACGTTGGACTCGGCGGCGCCGTCGGCGGCATCGGCGGCGCGATTTTCCCAAACAATGGCGAATTCCCCGCATCCAACTTGTGTGCCATACGTATCGCATCGTACACCCTCTTCGCCGGTTTATCCGGATACTTCTCCGCCAACGCGTAGCACTTCGGTAAAACCTTGTGCATGGCTTCCTCCGTGATGTGTCCCGACATTTGCGCCGCGATCAGCCCGGTTTCGCACTGCGCGACTGGTTCCGCGACGTTGCCTTGTTTGTCCGTGAGATGCAATCGCGGGTTGAGTTGTAAGTCATCTTTTCTCCAGAAGATGTGGACGCACGCGAGCAACAAAAGCGGGATCCAAAACGGTCGCAACGTGTCGTAAAAGAAATCTTTCGCGCGGAAACCGAGGACGGCCATGGTGTTTAAAAGAGAGAGAGAGAGAGGTTGGGAATAATATGTGTATGTATAACGAGCGCTCCTCCGTCCTTTTTCTGGCGCGAAAATGGATTATCGTTCTCTCGCGGGTTTAAAACACACACGTTAAACGGTGTCACTCGAAGAGTGCGAAAACAACGAGGCGAAAGAATAGTTTTTCGCGGGGAAGAACGCATTCGTCGCGACAGACACACGCGCGCGCAGAACAAAAAAAGTATCGCGCGAGAGATGGTTTACTTTATGTTTTGAATTCAATTCTACACGTATGCTTTACTACATCAAATTACTTAGCTAAGAGCGGGTAGCGTTTTCTATTCATCGGTCTTCGTTGCAATCGCATGTTGTCGGTGCGCTTGTTATTTCTCGTCCGCTTACCTTTGGTGTTTACGCCCCACGGCGAGACAGATTGGTTGTTACCTTTCGATCGGCCTTCGCCACCACCGTGAGGATGGTCGATCGGGTTCATCGCGGTACCGCGGACGGTTGGGCGCACGCCTTTCCATCTTTTCGCGCCGGCTTTCCCCATGTTGGTGTTTTGGTGCTCGCGGTTGGAGAGTACGCCGACAGTGGCGACGCATTTAGACAGAACGAGGCGAAGTTCACCGGAAGGGAGCTTAATGGCGCTGTAACCGTCGGCACCTTTCTTAACCAATGTGGCTGAGGCCCCGGCAGAACGCGCTAAAGCGCCCCCTCGACCGGGGACAAGTTCCACGTTGTGCACGATGGTGCCGATGGGCATGTCCGAGAGAGGCATGGCGTTACCTGGACGAACGTCAACTACGACAGATGTCTCAGCGCCGTCTGAGGGTTGACCACCTTTGGAGGACACCACATCCCCAGCTTTCGCTCCATCTGGAGCTAAAATATACCTCGGCTTAATCCCGTCCGGATAATCTACCAACGCAATTCTCGTCGTCCTGTTGGGATCGTATTCAATTCTTCTGATCACTCCACTCACGCCATACAAATCTCTCTTAAAATCGATTATGCGATATAAACGTTTATGTCCACCACCTTTATGCCACACCGTAATTCGTCCTTGATTGTTTCTCCCGCCACTCTTCGTCAAACCTTTCGTCAGCGCTTTCAAAGGTCTGCCTTTCCATAACTTCGATCGATCGGTGATGACGCGACCGCGGAAGCCAGGCGTGGTTGGTTTATACGCTTTCAAACCGGCTTCTTTCATTTGCGAGAGCGATTTCGCGTACGCGCGGACTTGATTGAAGTACATCGTCCGCCCGATAGTCGATCGCCGTTTCACCGCCGCGCCGCGACTCCCGTTCCTCCCTACTACTACTGCGAGACCCCCACCACACCTGCTCCCATACCGCTGCGCGACAGACGCGGAAGTGGCGAACGCACCGTTCGCGGACCGCGCGAACGCCTCCACCGAAAAGCATCTACCAACCGCGCGTTGCGTTTCGTGCAATCTCTCGAACGGTTTCGACATCGATCGAGCGATGTTGTTACTCGCGTTCAATAAACTCCCACCGCTGCTGCACGACGCGAACGCGTTCGATGCGGCGCGAGATCGATGACCTTCAGACGCCGTCGTCGTCGTCGTCGTCGTCGTCGTCATCTTCGACCACCACGAGGCGACCGCTCTCCTCGCGGCGCGCGTTCCTTTAGACATTTCTTCAAAACGTTCTCTCTTCTTTTGCGCGTGCGATGATGAGCGCGCGCGCGTGTGATGCGCTAAAGAAATGAGGTTTTGAGAGAACTTTCGCCGGGAACAATTTTGAAAGGAAAGATTTGCAAAACACAACACGTATACAACAGCGCATAAATATTATTAAACGGTGGTCATTATTAAATCTATCTCTCCTCTTCCCCGAGCAACTCTCTGTCGCTCTTCACGCTCGCGTAGACGTGCTGACAGACCCTCAAAAACTGAAAGGAAACCATGAGAACCCATACGTGATTGAGCGTCATGCCTCCGCTTCCGGCGAGTTTTTTCATCCAAGCGGCTAAACCGGCGGTGAGGAGGAGATTGAACAGTTGCGTTTGGCCGACGTATTTGGCACCGCCCATGCCTATGCGAATGCCGTCGGCGGCGTATGCAAAAGAGCTCACGCCTACGGAGGCGACAACGTATGGCTTCACCGCAGTCAAGGATTTTACCAGTTCGAGCTCGATGAGGTTGAGATAACCGGCGGCGGAGATGGCGACGGAGGCTGCACAGCACAGGATAATCGCGGCAAGGATGGCTAAGCAGAAGAGAATGCGACGTATCCACCAAGCTTCAATTTTGTTTGTTTTCAACTTTTTCGGTAGTAGTACTGTGCCGAGCGTGAACAGCGGCTCGATGAGGTAGCAGACGAAGAAGTAGATGTCGAGCGCGTATTTGTTGCTCGCAGCTGGTATTACGCCCATTTGCGTAGCTAACGCCGTGCATAAAGTGTAAACGAGCATTCGCGAGGCGGAGCCGCAAAATAGCCACACGGTAGAATCGGTTACGTCAGATTTGTTTAGGAGACTTATCGTTTTTCTCAATAGTTTCGGTAAGTCCTTCGAACTTCGACGAACGGTTTGAGAGATGTTGAAGAAGCCTCGTTTGTTCGCACTCACCAAGAGAAATCCAGCGGCTACGAATTGTCCGATGCTCATGGCTGTACCAGCACCAATTACGGAAGGTAGGCCACCGTAAACGGGATGAATCAACGCGACTTGAAGTATAACTGTCGTTAACATAGCTAATCCAAACGCACATAAAGGCGTCATCGCGTCTCGTTCACCCATGTATGCGCCTTCAAAAGTTACGCCTACGGCGAAGAAAGGCAAACCGAAACATCGAATGGCGGTGTACAATCGTCCGAGTTTCAAAGCTTCACCGGAAACGCCTAAAATTCGCATTGCCGGCGCATACATAAACTGCATCATCAATGCGAACGCGATACCTAAACCAAACGCGGCTAACACGCTCGCTTGAACAATCTCTCTCGTCTCCTCGGTGACTTTGAACTCTTTACCCCCTTGTTGCCGTCGTCGTTGACTCATACCCTCCTCGTCGTCGTCCAACTCATCCAACGAGATCAAACTCCTCGCAGCGCTCGCTTCGCTCACCGCCGTCGTCACTCCGACGCTCAGTGCAAAACAAACTTCCTCAATCAACCAAAACATGACGGAAGAAGGCGCGATAGCTGCCAAGTACAACGCGCCGACGCGTCCGACTAATAAGCTTTCCGTGCAACCAATCGCGGGTTCGCACAGGACGCTCAGTAAAGATGGAACGCCGAGCACGGCGACTGAGCTTATAATTTTCATCAGAGTTGGTTTACCGAGCGTCAACCAGACGTTTTCTTTATTCTCTTCGTCTCGCCAATCCGACGCCGTCAGCGCGTGCGACGAAAACGACGCCGAAAGCGCACGCTTCTTCTTCTCGACGACATCGAAGACGCCAACGGTTCCTCTCGACGGCGGAGTCCGATTCCAATTTTGCAAAGACGACGATGATGATGCGAGAGCAACGCCGCCGCGGGGACGACGACCCGAAGAACAATACTCGCACCTTCTTCTGCGAGCATCGCTGCGTTTCCTCCTTTCGCTGTTTGACCTTTGCCGGGGGAACGCGACGCTACCACGCGCGAGGAGCGCAGGGGGTGACATATCCAAAAATCCCCCTTTTTTATGTGAAGATACACGCACGAGACGACGAGGTTTTTGAAGCGCACGCGAAACATTCAAACTATGACTCTATAACTATTCAAGCTCTACTTCTAATCCTTCCTCTTGCTCTTGCTCTTCTTCTTCTCCTTGTTCTTCTCCTTCTTCTTTTTCTTCTCTTTTTTCCTTCGTTTATTCTTTTTCGCCTCGCGTTCCAACGACGCGAGCGCCTTCTTCAGTATCCTCTTCTCGTCGTCGTCGTCGGCGCGCCGGCCCGCTCTCGTCGTCGTCGGCGTCTCGACGACGTCGTCCATCCGAGCGCCGATTAAACCTCTCCCGCGCTTCGATTTGCTCAGAAGCAGCAGTTTTTGTATTTTATCCTCGATGTCGTCGTCTTCTGTTCCGTCGCTCTCTTCGCCGCTCGAAGACGAAGACGAAGACGAAGACGAAGACGACGCGTATCTTCTCTCTTCTCCTTCTTCTCTCCATCTCTTATTCGTCCCGGGCGTTTTCATCATCGTCCT
>Ga0181557_1006499_pt1 | contig 10116 bp, 6 predicted proteins | sample 011ome_23_FD_148632 | JGI IMG/M metagenome (GOLD analysis project Ga0181557, IMG submission 148632) | Coastal salt marsh microbial communities from the Groves Creek Marsh, Skidaway Island, Georgia - 011506CT metaG (spades assembly) | ecosystem: Environmental > Aquatic > Marine > Intertidal zone >... | reverse complement strand
CGAAAGCGGCGGCTCGCTTTTTTTTTTTTACACGTCGCCGGCGACGCGGGAAACGGGCGATCACTTCTTCCCCCGGGTCGCTCGCTTCTTGGCCTTCGCGGGCGGCTCCGTCGCGGGGTCCGGCGCGCCCCCCTGGAAGTACGGCGGCTTCCGTACGTCCACGCCGTACTCCCCCAGCGCCGCCGACACATCCTCCATCGTCAGCACCGCGCGTTTGTCCCTGGCGTCGTACCCTCGCTCGCGCTTCTCCCGCGCCATCATCTCGCTGCGCTGCTGCGCGCACTGCCGCGCGTCCTGCGCGATCTGCGTCACGAACTTCTGCGCCGCCAGCGAGATGAGCCGCGTGATGCGCACGTCCGGCTCCTTGATCCCGCTCTGCTTCAGGTAGTGGTTCGTCAGCCCGTCCGGGATGGTGGGCGTGCACTCGTCGAGCGACTCGAGGAACGCGGCGATCTCCTCCTCGGTCATGCCGTCCACGCCGGGGATGGAGGGGGTCATGCTCGGGGGCAAGGCGACCGACCCGCCGGGGCGACCGGCCGCGTCGGACCCGGGAGCGCCGGTCGACGCCATGCCGCGGTGCAGGACTGGCGGCCAGCGCGCGGAGCCAATCCAATCAATGCCTTTGGAGAATCCTCTTGCCGAGAGTATAAAAAAGACGCTCGCCGCGAGCTGATTATTTGGTCGAAAACTCCTGACTGGCTCCTCCCTGTCTTCGAACGGAACTCGGTCGGCGGAAGTCCAAAGCCTCCTTTCGACGCTGTCGTCTCCGGTTTCGTCGTCGAGTCGTTTTCGCCCGTCCGTGTCCCGCGCGCCACACCACCGACGCGCGAGTCGACGGAAGAGAGGCACACAGCGCCGCGAGTTCCACCCGCGTCACCGAGGTGGAATGTCGGGCGCGGTCGCCCTGGCGTCTGGTGCCCACGCCTCCAAGGCGTGGGCCACCGCGGGCGTGAGCGCGCGACAGCGCCAATCCGCCGCCGCCGCGTCGGAAAGCCGAAGACCCACTTTGCGGCGGGGCGGCGTGACGACGAGGGGAGCGCGCGCGCGCGCCACGCCCGTCGGCGCGCTCGCGCCCGAGGAGGAGGGAAAGCAGCTCGATGAGGTACGTCTCGCGCGCCGTCCACGGCCGCGTTCCCGAACCGAACCCGCGCGGTTCCGCGCGCCCCGACAGGCCGCCGACGACGATTCGCGCGCGACCGCGCCGCTTAGGTCAGGCGCTTTTCGTCGCTTTCGCTTTCCACGTCACCCCCGAGGAGCGGAGAGAGGGACGCGATGCCTCGCGTCGGCGTCCTCTGCGCGCCGCCGTCGCTTCTCCGAATCCGCGCGCGCTTCCGCCTCCGTCCCCTCACACACTGACGCGAACCCCCCCACTTCCCCCCGCCTCGCTCAGGCTGCGGTGTTCGCGGGCGCGAGCCGCGGCGATAAGGCGAAGCAGCTGGAGCTGCAAGATGCCATCCTGAGCTGCGAGGACGCGAACCCCATTTTGGATATCGTGGGCGCTTCCCTGGACGGCTTCTCCGCCATCAACGGCGTGACCGCGCTGTACCGCATCTCGCGCTGCCTGACGAGCCGCGCCGGGCGGCTGCGGCGGAAGGAAGCGTCGTTCGTCGTGGCGGATCGCCGGTTCAAAGATTTGGTGGCGTTTGTGGAGAGCCACGCGCGCGCGCTGGATCGCGTCGGGCTCGAGAACCGCAAGTGGGCGTACCACAAGCTGATGCTCCCCACGGAGTACCGCGCGCGCGCCGCGCACGCCGTGCGCCAGCTGGACAGGGCCAAGGACCTGCAGGGCGACCTGCTGGACGCGACGGACGTTGAGACCATCCTAGTCGCCGTCGAGGATGCTTCGGAGATCTTCAACAAGGTGAACGTCTCCACGGCGGTGCACCGCGTGGCGCGGCTCGCGACGACGAAAACGCCGCCCGGCGCGTCCGGCGGTTCGACGAACGACGCGCGAACGGTGGTCCACGACGCGCGGTTCCAGACGCTCATGCGCTTGGTCTCGGAAAAAGCCCCCGAGATGGCCATCGTCTCCGTCTCCAACGCGCTGTGGGCGATGGCGCGGCTGCAGCACGCCGGGCCCGAGGGCACGGTGGACGCGCTGGCGCGGCGCGCGGCGCGCGAGTGCGCGGGCGCCGAGCCGCGGCACCTGTCCACGGTGATGTGGGCGCTGGCGGTGCTCGGCCACGAGCCGCGCTCGCGGCTTCTGGCGGCGGTGGGGGACCGCGCACTCGAGCGCGCGGAGGGCTTCAAGGCGCCCGACGTCGTGAACATGCTCTGGGCGTACGCGCGGTGGCACCGCACGGCGGCGGGCGGCGCGCCCGGCAGCAAGGGCACGGTGGACGCGCTGTGCCGCGTGGCGCTGCGCGAGCTGGAGACGTTCACGCCGTACCAGTGCGCGAACTTGGCGTGGTCGCTGGCGATGCTCGAGGCGGAGCTGCCCTCGCCGCGCGCGTTGGGCGCGATCCTGGACCGCGCCGCGCGCGAGCCGCAGAAGCTGGACCCGACGGCGCTGACGCACACGCTGTGGGCGGTGGGCGTCAAGGGCACGGAGATGGACGGCAACTCGGGGAGCTTCCAGACGCTGCTCGCGGAGGCGGCGCGGCGCGCGGGCTCGAAAAAGATCGGCCGCACCGGCGCCGCGGGCGTCGTCTGGGCGTGCGGGCGTCTGCGCGTCACGCCCAGGCCGGGGGAGGCGGACGCACTGCTCGGGCGCCTGCTGGGGGAGGGCGCGCGCGAGCGCGGCGGCGCAGGCCCGGGGCCCGGCGGAACGCGCCCGCTCAAGCCGCTGGAGAGCCAGGCGCTGGTGCACGCGGTGTGGGGCGTGAGCCAGATGGACGGCGTGACCATGAGCGAGCCGCACCGCGCGGCGGCGCTCGAGCACGCGCGGAGGCTCGCCGGGGAGGGGAAGATGTCCGCCGCGCACGCCGAGGCGCTCAGGGCCTCCGCCGCCGGCGCCGGCGTGGACCCGCGCGCCATGGAGGCGGCGCTCGCCGGCGCGTGACGAGAACGCGAAAAGCGTCGCGTAAAAGCGTAGCTACCAGGTACGGTACTCTCCATTTGCAACGAAGAGGTGAAATTTAAAACATCTCACCATACGCGTATCGTAGCTTTAGTCACCGTTCGCGTCACCGTTCGCGTCACCGTTCGCGTCTCCTCGTTCGCGTTTAATCACCAGACGTCTTCCAGGGCGTCTTCCCGGGCGTCTTCCCGCGCGCGAGCGCGTCGACGAGGAAGCGGTTCTCGACGGTTTTCACCTTCGCGCGCGCGACGTTGTCCGCGGCGCCGGCGTGGCCTCCCTCCGTCATCTCGTGGTACAGCACCTTGCCCCCGATGCCGAGCGCGCGCATCTTGTGCACGACGCGCCGCGCGTGCGAGGGGTGCACGCGGTCGTCCGCGGTGGACGTCGTGAAGAGCGTGGCGGGCACGTGCTCGCCGCGGCGCGCCGCGGCTTCGTCGAACCCCCGCTCTTTGACGGCGTTCTCGACGGACTTCTCCAGGTTGTGGTACGGCGAGAAGCCCAGCAGCGCCGCGCGCTCGTCCGGCTTGGACGGGTCGCCGTACTCGTCGATCCAGCTCGGGCCCGAGGTGAGCAGCACGTACCGCTCCATGTCCAGCAGCGGGCACTGCGACACCACCGCGCCGAACAAGTGCGGGTAGTGCGTCATCATCGCGCCGGTCAATAAGCCGCCGTTGCTGCCGCCCATGCACCCGAGCGTGGCGTGCGTGGTCACACCGGTTTTCACCAAGTCCTTCGCGACGGCGGCGAAGTCCTCGTACGCGCGCCAGCGCTTCTCCTTCTTGGCGGCGCGGTGCCACCGCGCGCCGAACTCGCCGCCGCCGCGGATGCACGCCACGGCGTAGCACATGCCCTTCGTCAGGAAGGACTCGCCCACCGTGGCGCTGTACCCCGGTGTCATCGCGATCTCGAACCCGCCGTAGCCGTACAGCACCGTGGGCGCGGGCGCGCCCTCCGCGATGCCGCCGCCGCGCACCAGGAAGTACGGCACCTTCGTGCCGTCGTCGCTCGCGCACTCCTTGAGCTCCACGGACATCCCGGCGGCGTCGAACCACGCGGTGTTCGTCTTGAGCGGCGTCGCGTCCTCGAGGTCGGGCGCCGTCGCCGTCGAGAGCGCCACCGGGTCGAGGAACCCGTCCGTGGTCACGAAGACGTCGTTCGAGCGCTCCGAGTCCACACCGCTCGCGTCGAAGCTCTGGCAGTTCTCGGCGACGTGCGTCTTGACGAACGAGAACGAACGCGCCGCGTGGTCGAACCGCCACACGTACACGCGAGCCACCATGTGCTCCAGCGTGTGCACCATCAGGTAGTCCTTGGTCTCGGCGCTGCCCGCGTACGCGCACCGCTCGTCCGCCGGCGAGTACAGGACGGTGAACTCGGCGCGCTCGCCGCGCAGGAAGGCGTCCGCGGGGTGCGCCACCACGGACCCCGCGACGAACGTGTGCTTCGCGTTCACGACCCACTCGGACTTGCAGTGGATCACCACGTGGTCCGCGAACGTGTTGAACGAAAAGTCAGAGGGGATGTCGATCTTGACCATCTCCCCCGGCGCGTCCGGGTGCGACGCGAAGTGCTCGGTGTCGTAAAACGTCTGCGCGCGGTACCACACTTTGTACCGGTGCCCCTTGTCCCAGTACGCGCTGCCCGCGGCGACGACGTCCCCGGGCTCGCCCCGCCAAATCTCCACCGCGTCCTCCAGCTTTTGCCCGCGCGTCCACTCGCGCACCGTCAACGGGTACCCCGAGGGGCTCATCGTGCCTTCGCCGAAGTCGTGCCCGACCCACGCGGTGTCGCGGTCGACCCAGCAGAAGCTGTTTTTCCCCGGCGGGAGCACGAACGCGTCCACGTTCACGAACGCCTTCTCCACGACGTCGAACTCGCGCACGGCGCACGCGTCCGTGCCTCCGTCGGAGAGCTTCACCACGCACCGGTCGACGCGGAAGGCGTCGTCGCCGGGACCGTAGTCCAGAAAACTCGGCCCCTTCCACACCCAGCTCTTCCCCTCGCGTTCGGCCAGCGCGTCCACGTCCAGCACGGTCTCCCAGGTGGGCTCGGGGGTCTTGAAGTCGTCCATGGTGGTGCGGCGCCAGATGCCCTTCACGTGGTGCTCGTCCTGCCAGAAGTTGTACACGAAGTCGCCGCGCAGGCGCACGTTGGGGATCTTCTTCTTGTCGTCGTAGATGGCGCGCAGCTTGGCGAACATCGGATCGTCCTCGGGTTTGCCGGTGGGCCCGGCGATCGCGGCGAGCGCGCGCTCGTTCTCCGACCTGACCCACTCCATGCTCCGCTCGCCCCTCAAGTCCTCCAGGAACACGTCCTGGGGGGTATCGGGCGTTTTCGCGTCGCTCGTCGACATGGCGGACGCGGTGATCGGCGAGAAGGCACGTCGATGCCGGACGCCGGGGATCGCGCGATGCGTCGCGAAGATCAGCCGGAGCGCGCGGAGGGGGGCGACGCGAGCTATGGTACCCGCTCGAGGACTCGTCCGGACGAGCGCGACGAGATCTGGTGACCGATCCGGAAAGGGCGTTGTTAGTAAACATTTTCCCGATTTTGCATCTGCGGCGATTTTTTACGATGCGTTGCGAATTTTGAGCGTTGAAACGGCACCCGCGTTCTCGCGATCCAATTCCGCGCTGGAGTCACGAACCATGAAACGCCCCCGTCGAGGTCGGATAAGGTGAAAACCCTGCACCCGGCACGTCAGCTCTCGGAGTTCATGACTCGGATTTTGAAGGTATCGGGGCGATCCCGCGCGGGACCGCACACACACCCACGCGCGCCGAGGTCGTCTCGCACTTCTCTCCGCGTTTCGCAATCGCCCCCACCATGGCTCTCTCTATGGCCTGCATCAAGGTCGCGCCCGCGTTCGGCAAGTCGAACCTCGCGACCCGCAAAACCTCCCCCGCGCCGCGTCGGGGATCGGTCACGGTCAAGGCGCTGAAGCAGAACGCGTCCGTGAAGCACGACTCGTACAACGAGCACCACGGCCCCGAGTACTTCAAGTACGCCGGCGTGGACACCACCCCCGACGAGCGTGCGCGCCGCCACACCTACTACGACAAGCGCACGGCGACCATCAACCAGCACTTCCCCGGCTCCATCGGCATGGACGACTGGCTCTTCAGGATCGAGAACAAGCTCGGTGAGTTTGGTTTCACCGGCGACAACACCATCGCGCAGACCAACTTCTGCCGCGACGAAATCACCGCGCCTTTGAAGAACGGCATCCACGACATCTTCGGCTACGCCATGGACATCGACGGCCTCGCCGGCTTCACCGCCGCGGGCCTCACCGGCCTCGGCGCCGGCATGAGCCACTCGCCCACCGACCCCAACGGCCGCGAGCGCTACGTGTTCTTCGCCATGCCGCACATCGCCGTGGACTCGGCGGGCAGCCCCGGCGACTGCATCCGCGCCGGCCGCGCGGGCTGCTCGCACGCCTGCGGCGCGCTCATCAAGCTCCAGCCCAAGTTCGAGGAGCTCAAGGCCGGCGGCATGCAGATCCGCGCGCCCGGCACCTGCGACCACATGGACCCCGAGTACTCGCTCCTGGAGGCGCGCATGCTCTCGGCGGTGCAGCCTGCGGACGTGCCGGCGGGCGGCCTCGACCTGGTGCAGGTCACCAAGCTCGCGGACACCGTGATCCAGAAGCACATGGAGGAGCTCGTGCGCGCGTCCGTGGACCCGAGCAAGTGCGACTTCGCCATCGTCACCGGCGTGCAGATCCACTCCTACGGCCACACGCTCGACGAGTGGCACCCCAACATGGAGTACGTGCAGCCCACGCGCATGACCATCGTGGTCAACGGCCAGAGGACGGACGTGAACCTCGTGGAAGAGACCCCCGCGCCCACGCCCCGCCAGCTCTGGAAGCTCGGCGGTGCCAGGGAGATCCTGCAGACGCCCACCTCCCTTCCCCCCGGCGGCGGCGGCGGCTACTACTGAGAGGCGATACGTATCGGAGCGATTCGCGTCGGAGGGTGAGGTTTCGCGTCGACGCGTCGCGTCGCGCGTTCGGCTCGGTATATAGCTCGTCGACGGCGCGACGGTAGCGTCATTCGTGACGTATTTACGAATATTTCGAACACAAACGAGTCACTATAGATACGTCTTCTCTCGCGACGATGACGGCGTCACGACCGTTCACAACCTCGAGTCGTCCGCCGGGTACGACCCCAGGACGCGCAGGAAGGTTGCGTTTTCCTGGAGCTGTCTGAGCGCGTTCTGCGCGTTTTCGTCCGCCATGGACGCGGAGAAGTCCACGTAGAACAGGTAGGAGAACTGCATGGACGTGCCATCCTCCGCGCTCTGCGTCACGGGGTTCCAGCGCATCGGCCGCGATTCCACTTTGGTCAGGTTGATGTCGCGCAGCGCGAAGCACGCCAGGGCTTTGAACAGCGACCCGCTCGTCTCCTTCATGGAGAACGCGATGGAGGTTTTGTACGGCACGTTCGGACGCGGCGGCAGGGGCTCCCGAGCCAACGCCAGGAAACGCGTCACGTTGCTCTTGTCGTCCTGGATGTCCGAGTCGTACACCTCCATGCCGTACAAGTCGGCGGCGCGCGACGACGCGACGGCGGCGACGCCGGCGAGGGCGTTTTGTTTGATGTGCGCCGCCGCGCCGGCGGTGTCGTCCACGGCTTCCTTGACCACCCCCCCGTTGAGCGCGGTGAGGTACCCATCGCACTGCGCGAGCGCCTGCGGGTGAGACATCGCGCGCGTGATGTCCGCCTTATCCTGCCCGGGAAGCGCCAGCAGGCAGTGCCGCACCTTGAAGTACACCTCGCCGACGATGTGCAGCCGGTGGTTCAGGATCAGGTCGTAGTTCCTGTGGATGCTGCCCCCGAGCGAGTTCTCGAACGGAAGCACCGCGCGGTCGGCGTTCCACTGCTCCGTCGCCTCGAACGCGTTCTCGAACTGCTCGCAAGGGCACGGCTCGCAGTTCGGGTACGCCGTCAGCGCCGCCGCCTCGCTGTACGCGCCGGGCATGCCCTGGTACGCCACGCGGATGCCTTTCTTCGGATCGACCGATTGCGACGGATCGGCGGAGGGATCCACCGCGCCCGCCGCCGCCTGCGCCGCGCCCAGGGACGTGCCGTGCTTCTTCGACGCGCGATGAGACGTGTACCTGAACGCGTCGGGCACGACGGCACCGTCGCCGGAAGGCACGGGAGTGGATCCGGAGGGGCGACTCGCGCTCGCCGTCATCGCCGCGCGCCGGGATTCCAGAGACGCGCATCCGTCTCGCTCCAGCCGAGACTTCGAGGCCCCGTGCCCGGCGCTTCGACGCCCGCCGCGCGCGCGCGGCGCGACCGGGGCGACGCGTGGAGTCAGACCCCACGCCGTGTGCGTGGCGAACATCGGAACCCGCGAGGCGAGAAGTGCACGGGGGCCGTCCCGTGAACGGGATCGGATCCGCTTCCGATACGATTTCGTTTCGTGAACCGTGTGTGAACACTGACTTGAGGTCCGAACGTGTGCTTTTGTCCCACAAGCGCGACGCGAAAATAGTGTGTACGTAGACTACCATAGCTAGACTTATAAGATAGATACAAAAGCCGGTTATCACCTGGCTCGAGATGGTCTGAGGAGCGCGTTCAGCGCTGGACCACGTACCCCCTCCATACGAGACGTGCTCCTTGACGCGCTGTGTTCAGTACCTGAGCCTGACGCACTTTTCCCTGAACGCGCCGACGGGCGGAACGAAGACGCCGACGAAAATCGGCGAGAACACCGAGAAGAACCCTACGACGCCGGTGATGATGACGTTGCTCTGCATGATGGTCCTGAAGTCCCCGAACAGAGACGCGCCGAGGAACCCCAAGAACGCGGCGGTGGACAGGAAGTGCAGCGGCGAGCCCGCGATGGACAGCGTGATGGTCTCCGCCCAGGTGCGCCCCGCGTAGCGCGGGCCGAACAGGATGCACATCGGGCAAAAGAAGAAGATGCCGAAGAGCACGCCCGAGCAGATGGAGAAGCACATGATGAGCCCGAAATTGGACAGGATGAGGATGGTGCAGAACGCCGCGGTGGGCACGGAGGCGAGAAGCGAGGTGCCTGCGGCGCTGACGATGGTCGGCCCGAGATGCGAGATGGCCGCCACCACGCGCCGCGAGCGGCTCTTGGAGCGGCCGGTCAGGATGGTGTCCGACAGGTGCAGGCAGTAGTCGCACGACATGCCGATGAGCACCGTCAGCGCGATGGCCTCGACGCCGCCAAACTCCATCTCGTTGTACGAGATGAGCGCCACCACGAACGCCACGATGCACAGCAGGTTGAGAAGGATCAGACACGCCATCTGCAGCGAGCCCGTGCAGAGCACCACCACGAGCACCACCAGCACGCACGCGATCCAGATGGAAAGCGCGGTGGACAGAATCGCCTCGACTTGCGTCGCCATGCTCACAAAATTGTCGCTCACCAGGATGGCGCCCCCCACGGACGCGGGCGCGAAGTACTCCAGGCGCTTCTGAATGCGGATCCACTTGTCGTACGTATCCAGCATCTCCCACGCGCCCGTGGACTTTTTGAATTCCGCGCGGATCGCGATGCCGGTGTACCGCATGATGCACTTGTTGTTCTTCGCGAACCCGACGAGACCCTCGCGCATCACCGTCGCATCCGTCGCCGCCAGGTAGTCCGCGAACAGGTCGTAGAAGGGGATCGGTTGGTTCGGGTCGTTCCTTTCCACCGGGAAGCTGATCAGCCTCGTGCGCAGATACTTGCTGAACTCCTCCATCACGCACTTCCCGTCCTTGATCTTGTGCACGAGCGGCGACGAAGACAGCTCATAGCACACGTCCGCCAAAAACTTCTGAGCAGCCGGGTCGGAGATGTCGAAGTCGCGGTTGACGATGAACGCGTTGTACTTGAAGTAAGGGTTGATATACGCCAGCAGAGTCGAAGACGTGTCCGCCTTGATGCCCCACAAGAGCTCGAGGTTGCCTTTGCTCGCGTCGTCGGCGATATCCGCGTAAAACGGCTGCGGAGGGAAGTCCGGAGCCGAGGGCGGTTCCGGCGGCGGGTACGGCGGCGGCGACGGCGCGTTCGGCGGCAGCGGCGGCGGCGACGGCGGCGACGGCGGCGGCGCCGGCGGC
>Ga0181557_1006495_pt1 | contig 10119 bp, 9 predicted proteins | sample 011ome_23_FD_148632 | JGI IMG/M metagenome (GOLD analysis project Ga0181557, IMG submission 148632) | Coastal salt marsh microbial communities from the Groves Creek Marsh, Skidaway Island, Georgia - 011506CT metaG (spades assembly) | ecosystem: Environmental > Aquatic > Marine > Intertidal zone >... | reverse complement strand
CGAACGCGCGGCCGAACCGAGCGCTGCTGTGACGCGTACCGTGTACCTTTACTACAATAGTTGTACTAGTCCTTAGGGCCGACTAGCTAGCTAGATAGTCTCTTCTGATAGAGGAAGCGTTTATACGCGAACGCGAAGGTAGTCTGCTTGCTCGAGCGACGCCGAAGGCGGTAGATCTACGACGTGTTACAAACGCGCTGCCGCCGCCGGCGGCGGCGGCGCGGCGGCTAGCAGAAACGACTCCACGATCGCATCCCATCCATCGCGCGCGCGCGCGTCGTCACAAGAACGCGACGGGCTCGGGCTCTTGCTTGCGCACGAGCGTCGGATTCGGCAAAAATAAAAGCCGCATCCCTCCCACTTCGATCAGGGAGTGCGGCGCGAGGGCGCATCGGTGCCCGCTCTCCACGCCCGTCGCGTTCACCCACACCGGCCGTCTCCCCACGTTTCTCAACACGAACTCGCCGTTATACCGCAACCGAATGAACGCCTGTTGGCGGCTCACCTTGCTCGCGTTGCCCTCCTCCGCGAGGTCGACGTCGACTTTCTGATCATCCGTGGATCGTCCGATGATCGTCTCGCGTTTGGTCAGAAGAAACGTCGCGTTGGCGCCTTGTAACACCCCTAGGGCGCCCTTCGCGGTCGCCGCGCGCGCGGTCGCCGCCTGCGCGGACGCTTCCAGCTTCCGAATTTTGTGTAACGCGCGCGCGAGCGCCGTTTTCGCGCGCTTACGTTCATCCGCGTCCACCTGCGCGAACGCCGGCAACGCGGGAAGATCGAGCACGCACGCCTCCGCCTCCGTGAAAGACGGCGGCGCGTCCAGCCCGATGTAGCCCAGGTGTTCGTCCACGTCGTCGTCGCCATTACCGCCGCCGTCCTCGCCGTTCATCGCCATCGCGTCGCCGCCGCCGCCGTCCGCGGGCACTGACTCCGCCTCCGCCTCCGCCGCCGCCGCCGCCGCCGCCGCCTTTTTTTTTCTCGCCGCGAAGGCGCGCGCGAAGTCGGGCCCCACCGGCAGCGGCGCCACCTTCGGGCTCGCATCCACGATGTACCGCGCCATCCGCTTCGCCGCGGGTCGCGCGACGTTCGGGTCGTACAGAAGCGCTCTGCGATGGAGTGACGAGCGAGGGAGGGAGGGAGGGAGGGAGGGAGCGGGGGCGGTCGGGTCGGGTCAGATCGCGCGTCGATCGCGCGCGGGGCGCTTCGCGCGGAGTCCGAGTCGCGCGGATTCGGAGGAGTTGGAGGAATTAGGGCGGCGCGCGACTCGAGCGAACGCGAGCGGGACGACGCGCGACTCGACGCGCGACGCCGAGACGCGCGACCGATTCGACGCGCACCTCCATCGCGCGGTGATCTCCTCGCGCGTGTACGGCCGCGAGAACGGGAGGATCCCGCGCGCGATCGCCCCCAGCGCCGCGCCAGCCTCGACCGCCTCGCGCAGCAGGAAGTCGTCCCCGACCGGGAAGTCGTCGAGCTTCGCGCCGAGGACGGGCGCGGGCGCGGCGTCGTTCGCCGCGGGCGCCGCCGCGGGCGCGGGCGCCGCGGTGGACGCCACCGCCGCCGCCGCGTCCGTCATGGTACCTCTCTCGACGCCGCTCCCGTGCGCGACGAGGGAAGGAATGAACGACGACGACGACGATCTCGGGGGCGAGGCGTCAGACGAAATTTTTGCTCGCCGGGGCGCCCGTCTGGCACTTGGCACGCCGCCTCGCTGTCGAAAAAAAACGCGCGAAACGGCCGCCGAGACGACCGCGATTATCTTGGCACGGTTGCCAACATTCGTCCAAGCGCACGGCGCGCGCGCGCGCGCAGCGACCGCGCGCGTCCCGTCGCCATGTCCCCCCCGCCCCCGCCCACGAAGCGCCGACGATCGGGAGGAGGAGAGAGGCTGACCCTCCCCGCGGACCTCGCCGCGGAGCTCGGCGTCGAGTGGGTGTACGAGGACGAGCTCGAGGCGCGACTCGCGATCGCGGCCGAGGCGAGATCCGTGGACGCGCTCTTATCGAGCGACCTCCGCGACGTCTTCGTCTCGGGCGTGCTCGCGCGCCTCGACGCCGCGGATCTCGCCTCGTTCTCGCTCGCGTCGCGCGGATGTCGCGCGCTCGCCGACGAAACGCGCGCGCGCGACGCGGCGCCGCCAGATCGCGCGAGTCATCACGAGGCGTTTCTCTTCGTCGTCGCGGACTTCGCCATCTCCCCGGCTCGAATGAAGCTCGCGGCCGCGCTCGGGTGCCCCGTGCGCGACCCTCGGACGTGCGCGCTCGTCTTACGCGGGGTCTTCGAGCGCGCACCGCGCGCGTTCCCCGTGGACGTCCTCGAGTGGGCGCTGGGAGCGTGCGGGAACGACGCGTGGATGGCGGCGGTGTCACGACCAGGGATCGAACGGAGGCCATGGCTTTGGGACGCCGCCGAGGAGGAGGACGCTATGCTCGGGAGCGACGACAACGAGTACTTCATGACGGAGGACGTGAAGTTCCTGACGCGCGTCGCCGCGCGCGTCGGAAACCTCGGCCTCGTTCGGCGTCTCTTCGACGCGTTTCGGTTATCCCGACGCCACGAAGAGACCTTCGCGGGCGCCGCGGAGGGCGGTCACGTCTTCATCATCGAACATCTCCTCACCGAGCGCGACGCGTTCATCCCCGTGGACCGCGTGTTCGAGCTCGCCGCGGGGCGCGGACGCGTGGAGTTGCTGCGGTTCCTGCTCGACAACGGGATGCGTCCGGAGACGCCGCGAAGTCGCGCGCGGTGCGCGCGCGCCGCCGCCGACGCAGGCGAGATCGACTGCGTCGAATGGCTCTTCGCGAACGGATTCGAGATGGACGAGGCGACGAAAGATACGATGCGCGCGATCGGGAACTCTATCGCGCAGACGGGGAGGCCCCCTCTCGCGCCCGACGACATCGAAGACATCGCGCATCGACGCCACGAGGCGTGGCTCGCGGAAGGGAGACCGATACCGATTCGTTCCGGCGGCGGCGGCGCGCCAGCGAACGCTCAGCCGTGGCGCGACGAGAGAGGACCGCGGGGGTGGCAGCTCTCTTCCGGGGAGGGCGGCGTCGCGCGAGATATCGACGACTACGATTTCGGCTTGGACTTTGAGACGACGAAGGACGTCGTCGTCGATGAGGGCCCGCCGGCCGGGTTCGAGGCGCCTCCCGAGCCCTTTAGCGACGTCGACAGCGACAGCGACGGCGACGACCCGGAGTTTCCTCCGGGGTTCGAGCCAAAGGCGGCGGTCGAGAGTGGAGGAGGACCTTTAGATCCGAGGCTGCTGCGACCGAAGAAGGGATGCTCGGCATCAGGTCCTCTCGACGTCGAACCGGCACCGGCCGACGCGGGGGGGGCGCGAAGCGATCGACGCGAAGCCGTCGAGGACATGACCGACGATCAGGTCCTCGCGTACCTCCGGTCGTTGCAGGAGTGAGCGCGAGCGCGGCGCGTCGTCGTCCACGCGTGTGCAGTACGATACAGTACGTATGTACCGTATGCGCGCGCGCGCTAGTAGGGGCGTGGACGAGCGTTTCGTTCCGTTCGGTGTCGTTCGCATTCTGTTCTGTTCGTAAACGACGTCCCTCCGCGCGAGCTCGCTCACGTGAATATGAACGTGCTGTTCGCGTCCGGCGCGAGCATCTTCTTCGCGCGCTTACTCCCGACGACGCGCTCGAGCTGCAGCGCGTCGTACGCGCTGAACGCGACGTTCGCGGTCGGCGCGCTGAGCCGCGTCCCGTCCGCGTCGCTCGCGTCGTCGCCGAGGAACGAGACCATCTCGGAGTAAAATTTCTCACGGTCCGGCAACGAGTAGAAAAAAACCTCGCGCACGCCGCGAATCCGCCGTCGGTGATAGAAGTGCGCGCGCTCCGTCACGAGGAGGACGCGCTTGCGGCCGTCCGCGAACAGCGACCGCGCGCGCGCGCCGTTCTTCAGGTCCGTGTACTCGGAGTTGACGCAAAACGACACCTCCGCCTTTGTCAACGCGTTTCGCACGCGAACGAAATCGAGGTACGACCGCACGAAAAGCAACGACCCGGGCTGCGGGTTCTCTCGAAGCTTCGGCAGAACCCTCCGCGTGAAGTGTTTGAACCGCGCGTCGTCCGCACGGTCGATCGGCGCGTCTGGAACGCGTTCAAACTGCTGCCGCAGCCCGCCCGCGTTTCGCACCGAGTTGGCGGCGACGCCGAGGACGCCCGCGTGCGTCTCCCTCCACCGCGCCCGTCCTTCCACGTTGGCGCACTCATTCCGCATCAGCGCGTTCATCTCCGCGGACGCGTGCGAGGACAGCAACACGGTCTGGCGCAGATGCTTCGCGTGGCCGTTGAGGTGCGTCTCGTGCACGCGCATGACGTCGGTGCCGTGCGTTTCCTTCGGAAGCGCGTTTACGCTCTGCACTGTGGTCACGACGTGGTTCCAATTCTGCGCGGCGATGACGTCCGCGTGGTCGATGATTAACACCTCGAGGGACGAGAGGAAGTCGCTCGCGTTCGCGCCGGACTCTTGAAGCCGCGTGACGAGGCCTGCGACGGCGGCGACGGAGAGAGAGAGAGCGGATGATTCGCCGTCGGTGAGTCTGATGAAGGAAGCGTCGTCGGAAAAACGAAAACGAAAACGAAATGATTCGGCGGCGACGACGACGACGTCGCGAGAGAGCCTCGGGCCAATAGGGAACCTAAGTTCGGCCACAGGCGGTCCGCGCGCGCGCGGTCCTTCGGCGGGTGTATGCTTTCGTCACCGGCTCTCTCGGTCGTCGCCGCCGCCGCCGCCGCCGCCGCCGTCGTCCTCGTCGGCGCCGTCGAGGTGGAGCGAAAAAAAAATGAAATGCGACGAGAGGGAGAGAAATTTCGCGAACGCACCCAACGGCGACGCGACCAAGACGTCGGACCCGAAGAAGTCCACGTACATCCGCACGCTCGCTTTCGTGACCTTCACCCCCAGTCGGAAGTGATCGTCCGTGTTCCCTCTGAACACTTGCTTGTGGTCCTCGGGAATCCACATCGCCTTCTTCCGTTTCTTCCCGCCGTCGTCGCCGCCGCCGTCGTCGTCGTCGTCGTCGTCGCTGTCGCCGTCGCCGAAGTCGTCCGCGAAGCGATCCAGCTTATTCACCGCGTCCGCTCGCCCGTGCGCGGCCGGGCACAGCTGCAGCATGCGTCGCACGATCCTCCCCGCGGTGCTCCGCATCGGCGTGAGGATGAGCACGGTCGGTCGCACGAAGCCCTGGTCCCTCGGCAGGTCGTCCTTCACCCGCACGCGGTTCGCGGATGCGCCCGGGCCTCTCTTCGCCGGCGCCGGCTTCGTCGCGACGTCGGTCTTCGCGACGTCGGTCTTCGCGTCCGCGCCGCCGCCCTCGTCCTCATCGTCCGTCGCATCGCCCGTCGTCTCATCATCCTCCTCCTCCTTCTTATTCTTTTTCTTCTTCTTCGCGGCCGCCGCCGCCTCCGCGGCGGCGGCGCGCTTCGCGCCCTTCTCGACGTCCCGCCGCGCCTGGAGTATGCATACGAGCGAACGTCGGGTGGAGTTGAAAGGCGTCAGATGGAGTTGAAAGGCGTCGAGGGCGGGGATTGAAAGCGGGGGACCCTGGGCGGAGAGATGCGCCGGGGAAAGTCCTTAAGGATCGGCGTTCACCACGCCGACGCGGTCGTATGGGGACCAGTGTATAGAACGCGCCTCGATCGCCTTGGCGCGTTTCAACAGCGCCTCGTTGTTCTTCGTCACGCGCGTTCGCGTCTTCATGACGTGGTTCACGACGTGGAGTAAATACGCGTCCATGACGTCGTCGCCGCCGCCGCCGGTGCCTTCTGGGGTGAGCGGCTCTTTCGGTAACGTCCCTGGTAACGCACGTGCGGTGTACGTTACGTCTTTATAGGCGTCCAACAGCTGGAACAGTTTCGCCTGGGTCTCGGAGGCGAACGGCGCGGCGGGCGCCGCCGCCGCCGCCGCCGCCGCCGCCTTCGCCTTCTCCGCGGCCGCTCTCCCCTCTCCCTTCGCAGCAGCGTCCTTCTTCGCCTTCTTCGCGCCGTTCGCGACGATACTCGCCGGGTCGCGAAGCGCGTTCCATCGTTCCTTGAGCTTCGCGGGTAGGTCCTCCGGCGCCGTCGGGGGCGCCGTCGACAGCTGTACAGCGCCGCCTTCGTCATCCATCGCCATCGCGTCGAGTTCCCACCACCCGCCGCCGCCCTTCGCTTCCTTCTCCCTCTTTTCGCGCTTATCTATCGCGACGTACTTCACCGGCGAGGACGCTAAGCGCTCGATCACGTCCGGCGTGATCGCGCGACGGAGGTGCCTCGCGAGCGAGTGCGTCGACTTGGAGGCGTCCTCCGCGTTGACGAGACCGACTCCGATTCGGTTCCCTGCCGCGACGGCGTCGGCGTCGGCGTCGGCGTCGTCGTCGGACGCGACGTCGTCTTCCTCGTCGCCCTCCTCCGCGTCGGCTTCGTCGTCTCTGTTATCCCACGCCTCCGCGGTCGACTTCGACGCGCGCCTCGCGTCGTCGTCGTCGTCGTCGTCGTCCGCGGCGGGGAGGTCGTCGTCCGAATCCGACCCCGATCCCGACGCCGACGCCGACGCCGACGCCGCCGCCGCGCCGTCCTCCGCGCCGTCCAGCTCCACGGGGTTCCCGTCCTCGTCGACGTACACCTCCGCGTCGTCGTCGTCGTCGTCGTCGTCGTCGTCGTCGTCGCTGCCGCGCGCGACGTCGAACGCGTCGCGCGTGTCGGCGTCGTCCGACGCGCGGAGCGACGCCATGAGCGCTTCGAACGGGTCCGCGCCTCCCGCCAGCGCGGGGATCGCGTCGCGCTCCATCGCATCTCGCGTCGCTTCGCCGTCGCCGTCGCCGTCGCCGTCGCCGTCGCCGTCGCGTCCTCCTCGGCCGCCGCGGCCGCCTCCTCCTCCGCGGCCGCCTCGGCCGCCGCGGCCGCCGCGACCGAATCCGCCGCCGGATCGGCCGCCGTCGGCGCCGTCGCCGTCGTCGTCGCGGTACGACCGTCGGAACTTCCCTCCGCCGCGGCCGCCGGTGTGCCCAGCCTTCCACGCGTCCGCGGCGGAGAGCTTCTTCGCGCGCGCCGCCTTCCCGGCGGCGGAGCGCGGCATCGTCGTCCAGTCAGCGCGCGCCGCTCGGAGTGCGAACGCCGTCGCGGCGGGTCCCGTCCGCGTCCGAGAAAAAACTTCCGCACTGATGAGCTCCGCGGTTTCGACACGGATCGATACTGACCCGTCGTCGGCACTCGCGCGCGCGCCTCGCGCCGCGTCCGCCCTCTCCCTCGCGACCGCGCGCGCGCGCCGATCGCCACGATGGCCGCGGTCGTCGCGAGCTCGACCCTCCGCGTCCGCGCGCTCGCGCTCGCGGCGAGGCGCTCGCGCGTCGCCGCGTCCGACCACGGGGCCCCGGGCCACCTCCGACGCGTCGCCGCGGTCGGCCCGGTCCGATCGGTCCGATCGCGTCGCGCGCTCTCCGCGCGCGCGGAGGTGGACCAGTCGCTGAACCCGCGCGTCGCCGCGCTGCGCCCGTCGAAGACGATGGCGCTGACGGACCTCGCGCGCGCGATGAAAGAGAGCGGCCTGCCCGTCATCGGCCTCGCCGCGGGCGAGCCGGACTTCGACACCCCGGCCGCGATCGTCGAGGCTGGACGCGACGCGATAACCCGAGGCTTCACGCGGTATTCCCCCAACACGGGCACGGAGGCGCTGAGGAAGGCGGTGTGCGAGAAGCTTAAGGAGGAGAACGGGTTGGTGTACGCCCCGGAGGAGATCGTCCTGAGCAACGGCGCGAAGCAGTCCGTCGCGCAGGCGCGTTCTATACACTGGTTCCCATACGACCACGTTCGCGTGGTGAACGCCGATCCTTAAGGACTTTTCCCGGCGTGTCTCTCCGCCCACACCTCGCTTTCAATCCCCGACCTCGACGCCTTTCAACTCCAACTGACGCCTTTCAACTCCACCCCGACGTTCGCTTCCGTCGCGCAGTCCGTCATGGCGACGACGGGCCCCGGGGACGAGGTCATCATCCCGGCGCCGTACTGGGTCAGCTACCCCGAGATGGTCCGCCTCAGCGGCGCGGATCCGGTGATCGTCCAAACCACCTCGGACGAGGGTTTCCTTCTCACCGCGGAGAAGTTGAAAGCGGCGTTGAAACCGAGCTCGAGGCTGTTGATCCTGTGCTCGCCGTCGAATCCCAGCGGCGCGGTGTACTCGAGAGAGGCGCTGGAAGCGATCGCCGACGTCGTCCGAACGCACCCGAGACTCTTGGTCCTCGCGGATGAGATCTACGAACACATCACGTACGCGCCGGCGACGCACGTCTCGTTCGCGGGGCTGCCGGGGATGATGGAGCGGACGCTCACGGTGAACGGGTTCAGTAAAGCGTTCGCAATGACCGGCTGGCGTCTCGGGTACCTCGCCGCGCCGAGGGCGTTCGCGAAAGCCACGGCGACGATCCAAGGCCAGATCACGAGCGGGCCGTCGTCCATCTCGCAGCAAGCCGCGATCGCGGCGTTGGGACTCGGCCTCAACGGCGGCGCGCCCGTCGCGGCGATGAAGAAGGCTTTCGAGACGCGCCGCGATTTCGCCGCGCGCCTCTCGAACATCCCCGGCGTGAAACTCGACGTCCCCGCGGGCGCCTTCTACGTCTTCCCGGACGTCTCCGCGCTCGTCGGCGACGGCGCCAGCGCGGAGGGGTTCGGCCCCGTCGCGGACGGCGACGAGCTGTGTCGGTACCTCCTCGAGAAGGCGCAAGTCGCGCTCGTGCCCGGGAGCGCGTTTGGCAACCCGGAGTGCGTTCGGATATCATACGCGGCGAGCGACGACACGCTGAAAGAGGCGCTGGATAGGATCGAGAAGGCGCTGAACCCGGAGGTGTACACGCGGCCGTGAGCGGAGTGGAGCGGCGGGCGGGTGGGAGGGTCAGTTATTACTCGTGTGATACCCACAGGAAGGACCTGAAAAGTAAACTACGCGTATTACGACTACGCGCGTCTCGACCGTCGCCTCACGGTTCGCCGGCTACGAAAGCGTCGACCGGGGCGCCGCCGCGCTCGCCGCCGTTCCCTCGAAATAAGCATAACGACTCGAACGGCCCGAAGCCGCATTTGAACGCGTCTCCGACGTTTAACTCGTCGATCGCGAACGGAGGACTCGGCACGAACATGTTCCCGCCGTCGTACACGACGGAGGTTCGCAACTCCCAAAAGTCAGCCGGCGAATTTATTCGAAAGTCAGCCGCGTCAGCCGCCGCGTCCGAAGACGGCTTCGGCTTCGCGATGCGGACGTAGTGGTTTTCAAAGGATCCGAGCAGGTTGCACGTCAAGGCTCTGAGCAGGTTGCGTATCATTAAGACCAAGGAGCTCAGGCCGTACGCTAAGACTTGGCGCATGAATAGGAGCACCCCGAAGCCGACGAGGCACGGCAGAAACACTGGCATGCACAGCCTGGTAATCAGACGGTCGGACAGGCTGTCGTCCTCCACGTCTAAACAACAGCAGTACTTGTCCTCGCGGTATAGCCCGCAGCACTTCGTGCGTTTATTCTTCTTCGCATCCTCCGCCTCCGTCGGCGGCGCGACCGGCGGCGGCGGCGGCGGCGCGGCGCGCTTTATGTTCCCGCCATTCACGAACCACAGCGCGTCGAATAGCACGGGGAGGTAAAGGAGTCCCAGGCACGCGTAGACGAACGACCCCCCGGGGCGGAGCTCGCGCGCGGGAATCTTGGCGACGACGTGCAGCACCGTGTACGAAGTTTCGCTGCCGTGCTCGTTCGACCTCGTCGTGTCTTCAATCTCGACCGCCGTCGCCTCGAGGGTGCGCCACGGCATCGTTCGTTCGGTCGCGCGGGATGGATGAGAGAACGATGATGAATTATTACGAACGTTCGATTATCACGTTCGCCATGAGACAGCCTCCCCGAGAGGCGCGTTTCGGGGCTCAGCGCCGACGCGCGCGGCGGGCGCGAGCGGACGGCTCGCGGACGAGCCGAGCGCGCGACGCCGCTCCGAGAGCGAACCCGCCGGCCGCGCGTGCGCCGCGTCGGACGCGCGCCGACCGAAGTGATTACGTACGTTCACATCCCAGCTGTGTCGTCCATGACCAGACCAGACATGACACACAACAGTTCTGTCTCGATTCGCGTCCTCGTCGA
>Ga0181557_1006484_pt1 | contig 10129 bp, 10 predicted proteins | sample 011ome_23_FD_148632 | JGI IMG/M metagenome (GOLD analysis project Ga0181557, IMG submission 148632) | Coastal salt marsh microbial communities from the Groves Creek Marsh, Skidaway Island, Georgia - 011506CT metaG (spades assembly) | ecosystem: Environmental > Aquatic > Marine > Intertidal zone... | reverse complement strand
AGAAAGTAGTTGAGAGGACAAGCGCTTTAAAAAAATTTCCATGGTGATTAGATCGAACTCTGTTCTTACTTCTTTTTTATTCAGGTAGTGCAAAAGTAAACAACGCTGTCCCTGCAGCAATCGCAATATACTGTTTACCATTAACAGCATAGGACATGGGCGCCGCATTCACTTGACCACCCAGGTTGGCTTTCCAGAGCAACTCGCCGCTAGTGGCATCCAGCGCCACGAAGTAACCGTCCTTACCACCGCCAAAAACAATATCACCATCAGTCGAGAGTACCCCGCCCCAGGTAATATTACCCAGATCAAATTCCCACACCGCATCCAGGGTGTCCGGATCATAGGCACGAATGACGCCCCAGGCTTCCTCATTGTTATTCAGGAAAGGTTCCAGCGCGACATCGCCCATGGTGGTCTGGCGTCGGTTCACACCCAGTGCCTGGGGAAACTGACCCTCGATAGCCATGATGCCCGAATCTTCCCAATGGGCAACATAATAAAGATCATGCTTTGGACTGTAAGCTGTAGGCGCCCAGTTGATGGCACCATGCACATGGGGACGGATAACCGTTCCTTCCACTGAAGGCACCATGCCAGGCGCACGAATCGGACGTCCCGATTCATCAAAACCGCTCATCCAGTTAACGTTGACATAGGGTTTGCCATGGAGGAATTCACCAGTCACGCGGTCCAGTACATACATCAGCCCATTACGATTGGCCCACAACATAAGTTTGCGCAGGCGCCCCTCCCATTGCCGGTCCACCAGAACCGGTACCTGAGTGGAATCGTAGTCCATTTCATCATGGGGCGTGAACTGGTAATGCCATTTTATTTCTCCGCTGTCTGCATCAAAGGCCACCACGCTGTCACTATAAAGATTATCACCAAGCCTTGTACGGCCATCCCAGTCAGGCGCCGGATTACCAGTTCCCCAGTACACCAGATTCGCTTCTGGATCATAGGCGCCGGCATTCCAGATAGCAGCGCCCCCGGTCATCCAGGAATCACCGGACCAGGATTCATGGCCAGGTTCACCGGGGCCGGGAATGGTATAGGTCTTCCATATTTCTGCGCCAGTGTTGACGTCATAGGCAGCCACATAACCGCGAATGCCGAGATCGCCACCGGCCGTACCAATATAGACTTTATCTTCAACTACCATGGGCGGCATGGTGATGGAATACAGCGCATCGGCATCGGCCACTTCAGTGTTCCAGATAAGGTTGCCACTGCGCGCATCAAGCGCCAGTAAACGTCCATCTACCGTTCCCATAAACAAAGTATTGCCAAGTATCGCCAGACCCCGGTTAACCCGCCCGCAACAGGTTCGTGCCGGTGCCGGTTCATGGTTATAGGTCCAGAATATTCTGCCTGTCGCCGCATCAAGAGCAATGACGTCATTGGGAGCCTGCACGGTATACAGAACACCATCCACGACCAAAGGCGTGGCTTCAAATTTCTCCAGTGATCGGGCCTGCCACACCCACTGCAATTCAAGCTCGGCGACATTGCCGGTGTTGACCTGATCAAGACCGCTATGACGCTGGTTAAAAAGATTTTGTGAATAGCTGAGCCAGTTGGCGTCGTTGTCAGCGCTTAATATGTCGTCAAAACTGACTTGTGATAAACCCGCTTCGCTTATCAGCAGCGCAGCAAGAAATAACAGACAATATTTTTTCATTGCGCAGCTCCCCGCCGCAGCGTCGACAGATAAGCCACCAGATCGGCAATCTCCTGTTGCGTGTAGCCTGTAGCCAGTGATGGCATATCCGGATTGCTAAAACCAAATGAAACCAGCTGGCTCTTTTCAAATGAGCGCAGTCTTTCATTGCTATCGAGCATCTGGACAGTAAAGGCATCATGATTAAGCAGGCGACCGGAAACCATTTCCCCATTCGACGTCTGCACTGAATAAAACCGGTTTCCGGGCTGCACTTCGCTATCGGGCTCAAGCAGCGACTGCTCAAGCTCCGCCGCCGATCTCACCAACGCAATACTGCTCAGATCAGGACCGAGCACTGACCCCTTGCCATTGATCATATGGCAGTCCATACATTTACCCCTGCCCTCATACAACGTTTTGCCCCGTGCAATATTGCCGCTGAGCGCGCCATTATCGCGTTCCCCCAGACTGCGCAGATAAGCAACAAGCATATAAGCCTGTTCTTCAGTGACTCTCGGTGTTGGCGGCATGGGAGTATTGGGAATGCCATTCATGATAATGCCGGCAATTTCCTCATCCGAATAAGGTTGACGAAAATTGTTATGCCCCAGATCCACCTGACTTATCAGATCACCGTCAGGTCCATGACAGTTGGCACAGTAATCCCGAAAGGCGCGTTCACCACCAAGCAGATCAGCGCCGGTTTCATGTTGTGCCAGACTTGAGGAGCTCGTAGTAACAACAAGTATAACGGCAAGAACAGACAAGCATGTCCACAATCGGTTCACAGGAAAAAGTGTTGATGATAAATTCACAGGACTATTGAGCTGCTTCAGCTTCGGCACGCGAGGTATATCCCTGTTTAACCCATTCTTCCCAGTCCGGACTTGGACCACAGCCACCATCATTGGGAGAGTAGAAAGTTCCCTGGGCATCGATGATATAACCCAACGCGCCACCAGGGCGGCCGTCATGAAGTGGACAATAGACCACGCTTACCGTCTGCCCGGGCTGAAACGTGAAACCGTTCATGCTGGGAGAACGAGACATCACTGATGGCGGTGCAGCCCCTTCCAGGCTGTAAAGTGTGCCATCCTCGGTTTCCATGTACAGGGCAATATGGGGGCTGTTAAATGCCCAGCGTCTTATTGTGCCTGTCAGAAACTCTTCGCGGGAACGGTCAAACATGGCAAAACTGTGATGAGCCATGGCACTTTCCAGACCTGTGATCATCAGAAAAGCCGCCACGGTTAAAATTTTTATTGTTGTTTTCATTTCTGGACTCCTTTGATATCCCGGCGCTTACTGGACATCATCATTAAAAATAGGACTTTTTTCCTGTCCTACCAGTCCCGCGGGCAGATCAGGATTACGCAGCCGATCATTGCCGCGCGGATCCACATAGCCATCTTCTCCCGGCAAGCGATACTGGGTTGAAGGTCTACCCTCGTCGTCAAACGTCAGGTAGGTATTGTCATTTTGGGCGCACTCCCAGTAACGCATCCTGAAACCAAGAGCTTGAAGGTCTTGCCGTGGCCGAAAAGTGTATACCACCGTTATCGGTTCAACCAGACTGAGCTCATCATAAAAAGTGACATTATTGACCAGTCGTTTGGTACCGTTGTTCAGTGTTTCCATACGCCAGACTTCCACAGTTTCAAACTGGTTGCTGGTTGGTGGCGTACCACGGAAATAATCCGATGGATAAATATCAACGGTATGCACGATCAACATATCATCCACCCAGAAGCCGATGGAATCGCCAGCAGCATAATGGGTACCGTCAATATTCTTGTGTTCCTGGTTAATGTAGATTCGACGCGTGTCATTACCCAGATCATTGGTCCACCAGGACTGGCTTGGTGTATTGATGAATTCCCGCACGTAAGGTTCGAGCAACCAGCGTGGCATGCCGGCAGGCTCACATGAGGTCAGGCGGTCATAGTCTACGCCAAGATCCCGTCGATACTGGAATGCGGCTTCGTATTCCGGCGTCAGTACGCCCTCTTTTATCACCACATTCTCACCTTCACCAAAGGGACCAATGGGGCTGCCATCCAGCGACTCCAGAAATAGCTGGTTGCCGCTGTTATTCCCTTGTGCAGACCACAAACCCTCCCACTTCGGCACGCTATCATAGCTATGGGAAGTGCCTCCATTATGGCTGTTATACAAATATTCATAATGGGCAGTGGAAGTCGCGAAACGCTGGGGTGGCGGAACTACGTCCGGCAACTGCGCCCTTGGTCCAGGCTGGGCCTGAAGCAGAGTTGAGAAAAGCAGCATGATCGCTGCGTGAACGAGTTTGTTAACCATGTTTTTCATTTACTTCCCCCAGTCCCAGGTAAATCATTAAAACTGAATATTATTATTTTCTATAGCTATTTCTTAGCCCTCACCCTTGCTGAAAAGGCTCAATGGACAGCCTGGTTTTCAGGTCAGCCTTGCAGAAAGCATGCAGGAAACAGGTCTGCTCGGACATATCCAGAATAGTGCGGGCAAACTCATCATCCTCCCCGCTGACCAGATGCACATGGGTTTCTATCGGGTCTGCGGTTCCTGCTTTCCCGGTTCCGCCGCTGGCACCGCCCAGTGAAAAATGGGTGTCCTGAATAATCCGGTATTCCTGCAAATCCTTTTTGACAATTTTGGCATAACGACCAAACTGGGTCATGAAGCAGAAACCAATACCGGCACTGATATAACTTACCGCATCAGGGGCCAGACCCTTGCCGCCATTGACTGGCGCTTCATCGCATAGAAAATGAAAAATGGAGCCATGGGGATTAAACAAATGCTGTTCAACCTGCTTTACGCCGTCTTCGCGCAGTGTACAGATGCCTCGAACATGCAGAATTCGATCCTGCTCTTCTTTCAGACTATCACCCGCCAGCGTCACGCTTTCTCCAGTTTTTGGCGTGATACCGCCTTTAACAAGCAGACCAGACCAGTCATCACTGGTTGGCATGGCAGCATCGAAGTGATCGCCGGGATCCGCTTCAGCAGGCCGTCCAACTGGCAAGGCTTTTGCGGGTTCGATTTCTTCGCCGTTATGGCACAGGGTAAACAGGCTTTCCTTGGCACCACGCATGAGCCCGTTCAATGGAGATGCCGCTACTGCATCAACCACCAGGCCATTGATCGCTTCATGGTCGGCATCACAATCAATCTGGACATCCAGCTCCACATCTTTTGCGCCACCAATCATGGTGCCTCTGAGTGCAGAGCCTTTCATGGTGTAGTAATTATCCTGAACCAGACGAATATTGTTGATATCAATGCCGCGCTGTTTGGCCAGGGCAAGAATTTCATTCATATAGGAACAGACCATGCCAGTGGTCAAAAAGGACAGCGGACATGGGGCCGCATCAAGGCCATCAAGATAGGCGCCTTCATCACTGGCCAGACGCCAGACATTGCCGGTGCGGGCCGAGACTACCAGCGCCTCTTTCTGCATCACAGACAATGAACGGACACAAAGCCTGACCGCTTCACCCAGTCGATTTTCCGGCGCCTTGAACCCTGTCATTTCGGCGTTGGCTACTTTAAAAAAAAGCGGCTTGCCGGACTCCAGCAGGGGGTTGGCTCTTGGTTCAGACATAATTGATAACTCCTGTTTTATTTAGTACCCCTAATATTTTTTGTGAGTATTAAGGAAATACTTGATTCCCTGAGCTTGCCAATGGATTGCAACAAACAGGGCCAGAAATGGCAACTTAATGTAATTTCCTATAGCTCGCAAATCTGTCCATCATTTCACTATCAGCAAGTAATCCAATGCAGTGGAATTTTCTGCTAAACTCGTGAAACTTGAACAGGCAGACTATCTGCATTTTTAGCCAATCACCCAATACACATATATAAGAAAATACAGGCATGAAAAGACTACTCCGGCTTTCTATCATTCTTTTATCTCCCGTCTTCTCCGCTATGGCGGACAACGATATTGTTACGCTGGTAGCCAACAACCAGGCTGATTTGGCGATGCAAAGTATTGCCAGTGGTGGCGATGTAAATGCAACCCAGGCAGATGGCACTACCGCCTTGATGTATGCAGCCTATCTGGGCGATGCCGAGCTGGTCGCCGCTCTGGTCGCTGCCGGCGCTGAAACCAACGTGAGCAATGACTATGGTTCCTCGGCAATTCTGGAGGCTTCCATAACAGGCGCCACAGATGTCCTCGAAATTCTGCTGGCCCATGGCGCAGACGCCAATTGGCGTAACCCGGAAGGAGAAACACCGCTGATGAATGTAGCCCGCGCCGGACAACTACAGGCAGCAGAATTATTACTTGCCAACGGCGCCCAGGTAGATGCAGTAGAACAATGGGGCGGACAAACCGCCCTGCTCTGGGCCGCCGCCCAGCAGCAACCCGAGATGATTGCCCTGCTGATTCGCCATGGAGCTGACGTTAACCACACCAGTATTGTCAGGCAGTGGGATCGCACCATTCTTAACGAACCGCGTCCGTTGACCTACAACAGGGGTGGTTTTACCGCCTTGCACTTTGCAGCCCGCGAAGGGTGTACCGAATGCGTTCGCGTGTTGACCGAGGCTGGCGCCGATACTGATATCCACGATCCGGAACGGGTCACGCCATTAAACGTTGCGCTGTTGAATCAACACTTTGCCACGGCTGCAGCGCTGATAGACGCTGGTGCCGATGTAAATAAATGGGATATCTATGGCCGTACCCCACTGTTTAACGCCATTGATCTGCACACCTTGCCAATTGGCGGTCGACCGGATATTCCCAGTAGCGATCTCATCAGCGGCCATGACATTGCGGCCATGCTGCTTGAGCGCGGCGCCAATCCGAATATCCAGCTAAAACTGGTACCGCCTTTACGCAACGCCATCTATGATCGCGGTTCCGACAAAGTCCTTACCACCGGAGCTACACCACTGATGCGTGCGGTAAAAGGGGGCGACCTGGAAAGTACACAACTGTTGCTGGAATACGGTGCTCTGCCGGATCTGCCAAATAAGGAAGGCCAGACACCGATGATGATTGTGGCTGGCATTGGTCATACTTCCTCACCAACCCGGGGCGCTTTTCGTACGCAACAGCAAAGCATTGACGCTATTCAACAGTTACTGGATGCCGGCGCTGACATTAATGCCTTATCCGGTGATCCGGCATTGCCACCAGGAGTAAGCGTTGTCGATTATCAGCGCGACAAGACACCGCACCCCGCCAACGAGGGCGAAGTGGTTATCCATGGGCAGACAGCATTGCATGGCGCTGCCAAACAGGGCTGGACAGAAGTCGCTCGTTTTCTTATTGAAAATGGCGCCCAACAACAGGTGGTTGATGATGCCGGCAGCACACCTTTTGATCTGGCCATGGCTCGCTATGCCCCAGCCTATAATGACACGCCACCATTGCCTTTCTTTGAAACCGCACAATACCTGCAACAGGAATGTGCCCGGGTCGATGGCTGTGTGATACCTGACCCTATCAATAGCGAACTGGTACCTTAAGACAGCAATTAGCAAACCACACCGGGGGAAAATAAAATGGCCGAATTTGGTTTTGGACAGAAAACCGGGCAGATCATGCAGATGGCCTATGTAGTCGAGGACATCAGGGCAGCGATGAACTGGTGGATCATGGATGGCAAAACCGGGCCCTGGTTTTTGCTGGACAGCTTTACCGGCCCTGACCAGATCTATCGTGGAGAGCAGGCCCGGTCCGACGTAGCTATCGCCATGTCTTTTGCCGGCCATATGAACATCGAACTAATACAACCCAAAGACGATTACCCCTCAGTCTATAAAGAGACTATCGAAAAACGGGGTTATGGTTTTCATCATATCGGCATTGCGGTGGATGATACCCTCGCGGAATCACAAGCCTACCAGGCACGAGGATTCTCGGAAGCCTTTTCGGCTGATGTGGGTGGTGGCAGAGTACGCTATATGGACGACGGCAAAAACGAGCCCGGATTTATCGAATTGATCCCGGCAGCCCCGGAAATGGATGCAGCATTCACGCGCTTCTATCAAGCCGCGCAAAACTGGAACGGCGAAGACCCGATAAGGGCGTTCTAGTCGCAAGTCGCAAGTCGCAAAAAAGGCGACTAAATTAGTCGCCTTGTCGGATGCGTCCCTGCGGTCCTTATCCGACCTACAGAAAAGCGTTGAAGCCCGAGAGAGTGGTTGCTTGTCTCTTGTCTCTTGTCTCTTGATACATGTGACTTGTGACTGTTGTTTATTCCCCAATAACATCATGATAGAAACGAATCATTGCATTGGTGATCGTCGTATCCGCACTATCAATACTCATGACGTGTGACACATGATTGTAACCTTGCCACTGGGTATACATGGGGCAGTCTGAATACTTCTGACACAGCTTTGCATACATCTGGGCAACACTGGTTTCGATATTGGCCGGGTCGTATTCAGCGCTCCACAAATACACGGGAATTTGCTCCCCCTGGTAAGAGTCAACAAGGCCAAGGGGGGCACGTTCGGCTGCAAGCGTAGCATCGGCGCCGTAATAAGCTGGCGTGCCTGCCGCAAACCCGCCGGAACTGAGTATGGCCATTTTTACGCCAGGACCATCGGCTAACTGGGAAGGTTCATGGAACATGTAGGTTGCCACATGCGTGGAGCCGGCTGAATTGCCCATGATGGTGATATTCTCAGGATTGCCGCCGAATTCGTCAATATTGGCTTGAACCCACTCGATGATCATGCGCAGATCAACCGCGCCATCGGGCCAGCTGGCTTCCGGTGCCAGGCGGTAATTGGCGTTGATACCAATGCCCCCGACTCGGGCAGCAAACTTGCCCACATTACTGTAGATCAGGTTATCCGTGGCCGCGCTGACCTTGTCGCCTCCGGTAAGGCCGCCGCCATGAAAATAAATCAGCACCGGGCCACCTTCCCTGAAACCGGCATCACTGACCCAAAGATCAAAGGTCTGTGAGGGATGATCGCCATAGGCAATATCACTGTGCACCGTTAGCCCCTGTGAGCCAACTTCCTTCTGCAGAGGTGTATACAAGGCCTGGGTAGCCGCATTCACCTGACCGTTCCACTGCTTGCCAATTTGCGCGATACCTGCATAAGCCGCAGCCACCGATCTTCCTGCGCAACAGTAGCAACGCTGCCAAGCAGAACCCCAACCCCCACTAAAATATTCAGTATCACTTTCATAACCCCCCCCAACCTTAAATAAATTATCTACCGCAATTCTATATGTTTTTTCTTTTTTCTTTTTTCTTGTGACTTTCAACTTTTATACCGTCAGTCCTGATTGCGACCAATGCCAATTTGACGCCATGTAGTATTGATAAACAAGGTTACCAGGGCAAGAAGCGTTGCCGGCACCAGCAAATAAAGCCCGTAAGTCCCGGCATCATCAAAGCTCACCAGCCCGGCTCCCAGAAAACTGTAACTGATGACTCCCGGCATGGCTCCGAACAAGGTCAATAGCAGCAGTTTATCCAGTCTGATAGTAGTCATGGCAAGAACTATATTCTGTAAAAGGTAGGGTACGAAAAACGTAAGACGCACGATGATCGCTACAATAAATCCATAGCGATCTATTTGACTAAGAAATTTTTTCACCTCTTTGTGCCCGCCCGCCAGTTTTGCCATGCCCTTGAATACATAACGCACGGAGATCGTCGAGGCGACACAACTTACCAGAATCCCTGCAAGGCTGACCACAGAACCCAGAAACGGACCAAAGAGGGCGCCACAGACGATATTCAGCGGAATAAGAATGGGGATAAAAAAGAAAGAACAGAAAAAATAGAGCAGCAGCAGATAGACAATACTGAGCACCCCGAAAGTAGACAGTAATTGTTCAAAAAAGCCAATCAGTGCCGCATCGGAATAGTCAGGAAACAGGAATTTCCTGAGCAGAAACACCAGAATGCTCAACACTACCAGCAATAAAACAGGATTAATTTTCTTTATCAAACTGTCGCCCACCAAAAAGTGCTGGCAGGATATCATAGCGATATCACTTTATTGAGGTGATAAGCATAAATCAGGAAAAATTCATATTCCCCCTGTTTAATGGCCGTAAACCGTCAGTTTTTCATCCGCCAGGATCTTAACAGGCATAGTCTTATAAAAACTCAGGTTCTTAAGTATCATGATGGCTATTCACTGATACTGAGAATTTGTCATGAGACCCGGTCACCAATTATTTCTTCTCATTGCCCTGCTCCTGCCAGGCCTGCTACAGGCCCATCACAGCTTTTTCGGGCGTTTTGATAACAGCAGTTCCATGGAAATCGAAGGCATTGTGACCAATATTCACTGGCAAAACCCCCATGTTCATATCTTTCTTGAAACCATGGATGACAATGGCGAGACCATTGAATGGGATCTGGAGAGTGGCTCGCCCACCCTGATGCAGCGTGCCGGAATTCCCCGCGACGCCATCTCTGTCGGGATGACTATTCGGGTTGCGGCGTGGCCTCCACTCACCGGCAG
>Ga0181557_1006476_pt1 | contig 10141 bp, 6 predicted proteins | sample 011ome_23_FD_148632 | JGI IMG/M metagenome (GOLD analysis project Ga0181557, IMG submission 148632) | Coastal salt marsh microbial communities from the Groves Creek Marsh, Skidaway Island, Georgia - 011506CT metaG (spades assembly) | ecosystem: Environmental > Aquatic > Marine > Intertidal zone >... | reverse complement strand
ACGTGGATAGTTCTGGTAATTTTCATGATGGTTCTTTCACTTATTCTAGTGGTACGATAACGGTAAATGTCCCATTTTGGAGTGATTCATCAAACACAACTGCCATTGTCATCGTTCAAGATGGTGGAGTTGCTGCTCCATTATGGGGTACTTGTACTGCAAATCTTTATGCTACTTCGGCCGGAACTGCTGTAACCACGACTACAATACCAGGATCTTTCACCTTGACCGTAAATCACCCAACAGATGCAGGAACTAGTGTATCAACTACCACTGCTACAACTGGTTACATAAAGATCACATCGGATTCGAGAACTAATATCAACAGCTACGTACCTCTCATTGACTTGTTTCTTCTAACCATATACTACCTATCCACGAGCATCTTCGTTGCTGAAAATGGAAGGGGCATTGTGGAAGACTACTCTGAAAATGGGGTGGTCGAAGGCAAATTCAATAGACTCGACACCGATGGCTCCGGCTTCATAGAGGCTATTGAAAGTGATGTCACGATGTACGACAGGGACGGCGACGGCAAGGTGAGCTTTGCCGAATTCAAAGAAACCGAGGAAGTGTAATTTCCGATCCAGTAAATACCATTTTGGACACACCATTTTCGATGTATAACAAATTCACCGAAAGTGCATAAAGTCTGAACCTGATCCTGTCCCCGCCAGAAATTTTGGCATCTATGTTGAATAGTGGATTTAGAATTGTGGAAAAGTTGATCGCCCCGTTGGGCATCTCGCAATTCATCGGATCCAAGCAAAATGCCATCGGGTAGATGTACCCCTTGTAATAGTTTGTTCCGTCATTTATATTCTGTGGAGCACCAGGGAAGTGAGCATAAAACTGAAATCCTCTATACATTTCAAATGTTCCGATTTCTTTGGGGATTAGTACCTCGTTGTCCAAGATGATCTCCATCGAGTTCAGATAGTCGTCCGAGTCGACCTGTGCAGTGCCACCCCTCCCGTAATCAAATGGCTGCGTGGTGTCAGTGGTCGTGTTCTTGAACAATCCAAACACCGCCTTGACGGGATTCACAAATTCGGGTGTCAAAGTGAATACGTTGGACAAGGATACGTTCGAGTAGTTATTTTCCACCACCTGAAACTGCTCCGTGGGAAATACCAGCGGTATCCTAGTCAGGGCGTCTGTGACTTCCTTGGGTGCGTAACCATACTCCACCCGAATTCTCACCTGTGAGTCCCTTATCCCAGAATCTGTTCCACCCCACCGCGATGCATTCCTCAGTCCCACTTCCACTTCCACTTCCTGATATCGGAGTGCCGCCAGTGGAATCGCAAGATCCGGCTTCCCGTTGAACCAAAATTGAAGAGGGACCTGAAGACGGTAGGTTCGTGGATACTGAGCGGTATCCGTGAACAAGTGATTGGGTCCCCCGCCAAGCATCCGATAGAGCTGAACCACCGAGAAGGACTCCTTTTCCTCTGTGCTCAGGTTCAGACGCATGTTCAATGTCTCGCCCGTCTCCTGCTGAATCGTGGTTCCTCCGATGATCAGTGACACGTAGTCGAGCATGGCATGAGCCTGATTTATCTTGGTGCTCTTGGTGCTTGCGTAATCTATCAAAAGGTACATCCTCGTGATGAAGTCTCCGTGCCTAGGGATCAGAAACTTGGCGTTTCCACCATAGTCGACTGACTGGGGATCTGTATCAAACGACTGGGTGAGAAAGTTGGACTTTTTGGTAAATACGGCTTTGAATGGAGTCTGCTCCATAGTCTATTATCAAACAACCTTTAATTTTTCTCTACTATGGCGAGTATCTTGTCTCTGACCACCTCGTAGCTCATGACCTTGCGGATCTCCTCCTGAACCCACTCGTCCGTGGTTTCCAGTTCGCCTTGATAGACCTTCTCCATGGCTTCCACGGTCAGCTCTACACTTGGAGTCACCCACCACGCCCCTTGCATGTGGTTCCACCGAGGCTGGGCGGGAGGCACACTCACTCCATACCAGCAGTAGTCGTGCATCGCCCCGAAGCGGGTCGTCACCACAGGCAGACCATAGTACTGAGCCTCCAGCTGCGGGATGCCAAACCCCTCTGAACATGACCCACATAGATACATGTCGGCACACTTGTACATCTTCTGCAAAGTCGTCTCGTCCAATGTCGTCTCAGTAATCTTGATGGCCGTATCCGGTATGCCCAACGTCTGAACCATTGCCGGAACGTCATAGACCTTGGTGTGATTCAACGCCGGCACGTGAAGCCACAGAAGGGACTCCGGATGGGTCTCGTGAAATTGCTTGAAGGCGAGGAGGGTCGTGTCGATGGACTTGCGCCCGCTGTTCTCATAGTTTCCTGCTATGGTGAATATCACATACTTGTCGTCCACGCCAAAGTCCTTGCGAACCTTTGCCTTGGTGTCCGTGGGAGGAAGCGGCGTCTGAAACCCCACGATGTGCGGCACCACGTGACTTTCCCTTCCCATCTGCCTTAGGATCCTCTCGCGGGTCGAGGGACACAGCGAGAGAATATGCTTGATCTTGCCAAGTGCCTTGACCGTCGGCGCGTCAATCGGGTCATAGTGAAGAGGAAACCAGAGATAGGAAGGACAAGCGATCTGCTCGGCGGTCGATGACTCCAGTAGAAAAATGTCCTGAAGAAAGAATATGGCTCCGGCGTTGGTTCGCTTGATGAAATCATTGATGTCCGAAATCTTGATGACGCACGGAAACTTCTCGTAGGGACCCAAAATGAAACTCACCTGGGGGCGATCTAAAAGTGCCTGGGTCCATGGATCCTTGGTCTCTCCGGGGAGCACGTTGGCATTCACCAAGTCCCTGAAGTGCAACACGCCGGTGTGCTTGATGCCACATAGACTCCATATGACCATCGTGACCGTGTGCCCTCTCTCCACGAACATGGTGATGAGGTGTCTCAACTGACTCGGGTAGCCACCCTTGGCGCCGTGGAATGGCGTGCCATTACTCGACAGCAGGATGTGCATTTATGGTAATCATGTCAGTGCCGTTTAATTGAAAACCGATGATATCAGCTTCCTCATCCCACATGGCCTCGTAGTGTGCCGGTACCCCGAAGTGTGAACGAACCATGTCCTCATAGTAGTATTCCAGTTCTTCGTTGTCAAAGATGTCACCAGACACGTTTCCCAAAATGGTGTCGCGGGCGCAGAGGTAGTCCAAAAAGGCATCGAAGGTGTGTCCCTTTGACCACATGAACTCGATGTAGCGTTGGTGTCTCCACGACTGATCAAAGAGTTTTAGCAGAAATTTTCCTACCCCCGGGGTAATGTTGATGCTCTTCAGTCTGGTCATCTTGCCCGTGACCTCCCTCTGGTGAATGTTGTTCAGTTTCAACTTGTAGCAGGAGCGACACACGTTCTTCCTCGAACTCGATCTGCCCTTGTGATAAACCCTGGACATCCTCTCCAAGGGAATCCTGTCCTCGAACTGAAAATACTCAAAGGCATAGTTGATGAAATCATATCGACTGATCCATTGTAGCGGGACACCGCACCAGTGACATTTTGTGGTCGGATAGATCATCTAATTAAACTTTACGAAATATCTTTAATAAGATGAGCAAAAGTCCGTTTTTTCAAATAAGCTCAACAGAGACCAAAGGTATTTACGATAAAATTGTAAATACATTTGATGTTTCGCGTTTAGAACAAGAACTAGTTATAAAATATGAAAAGTTTCCAGCAAATCTACCATCACTGGATGATGTCCTTGATAAGATTTTTGAAGAATACTACGACAATCTTGGAAATGAAGGTTATAGGTATAACACAGAAGGAACCAAAGTATTTGAAAAATATTTAGTCGTGTGTCCGAAATGGGAAGAAAGACCATGGACAAAGGGGCTTGGTGACACTTCTTTTAATAAAATAAATACAATAAACATTCACATATACCTAAACACTACCGACTTGTCTATGGATTACTTTTGTCCTTTCAACGATGACATCGTGGCTGTTCCTTTTTCACAGGGGACTGTTGTTGTTTATCCTGATTTTTGGGGTTCTATTTTCAAGCACTGCAGTACTTATGAAAAACCGGTCGCATACCTTAGATGTGTTGCTGGAATACCTCGATGATTTGTAAAATTCTACAATTTGTGAGATCTTCACCAAACCCATGTGTCCTTCCCGGAGCATGGAAATAATTGTAATCCAAAATAACAGCTCGGTTGAATTTATATTTTATAGTTTTGTATTCATTGATTTTTTTTACATTGAATGAATCCTTTTTGAATATTTTTGAAACAAAATTATCCGTAGGTATCCTACCAAATGTTTCGTGTTCATAAAATCCAACGCTATCATCATAACCTTTAAGTTCATCGGGGGTAAGGTAGATGAGAACGTGGTAACCTTTCCCCTTGTGATCCGGATTAAAATCGCTGTGAACAAATCCTATGGAATGATCCTTTTCTCTGGCGTATCTGTATCTGGCTTGCGTAAATTTCAAATCCGGGCCAAGAACGTTTTGGATTTTACGTTTGCATTCATCATTTATTATATTTCTATCAATTGAATCATTTCCGGCATAGTTTGATGAAGTGAACTTTTGATACTTTTGTTTCATCGCATGTTCTCTGATTTGTTCGGGATGTTCATAAAAGTTGTCTATAATTTTTACGAATGGCTCCATCTAATGTTACGCCGAATTATTTTCGAGCGTCGCCACACGCGCCTCGAGACTTTCTATCTTTCTTAGCATCTGCTGCATCGAAGAAATCATCACGGGATCTATGAACTCGCGGTTCAATACTCTCACGTCCTTGATCATCTTTGAACGAATATTGATTGTGTCTGTTCCTAGTTGTTGAACAGGTTTGTCGTCTCGATCACGTAAAAATTCAAACCTGTAATCATTACCGGTCTTGGATTTGACTACAAAGTTTGAATTCCTATCGTATCTTTCAAGATTGTTGGTGAATCTGAATTTGTCACCGACCTCGTAGATCGCGTCCTCTATCGTGGCGGTGACGATCTCAGGAGAGTGCCAAAATGCTGAATATGTCTTGTTGACGGGCAGGTCAAATTCCTCGGCTGTTTCTATTGCCTCCGGAACCAATTCCTGAACTTCGTCGGCAATGAAACCCCAGCGCTTTTGTCCTGGATTATTTTTGACATAAAATGTCTTGGGTTGAAGTTTCGATATGATGTCCAATGATGCTTCATCGTCAATATCTGTGATGTCGTCCTTCAGACGTCTATCAGATAGAATGGCAAAACTAACTGCAGCAAATTGACCACCGTTGGTGAGATATGCCTTTAGCGCGTTGGCGGCATAAAAGTACATAACATTGTCAGCCACACTATATCGGATGGATCCTCTGTAATCGGCTGTATTATTCGTAAAGTCAATAGCATGCTGGGAGGTGGTGGCGCCGCACATCTCTATGTAGCCGTTCTTGTTGGACACGACCGTGTACATCTGGAGTCCAAATTCATCTGGGCTAAAGTCACTTTGCCCCCCATAGATGTGCAGACCATTTTCTGGGTTCGTCGTCCCGATGCCGACTCTGCCGCTTGCGCGAATTGTCATGCGTTCAACAGGAACGCCTTCTGCACCACCTGTATTAGATGTCCAAAACCCAAGTCTTCCTTTCCCTTCTGGATCAGTATCCCCTCCATCATGTCCCCATGAAATTCTAGCAACTTCACCGCCTCCAACATTATTATCTCTAAGGTACAAACCGATTGTTCCTCTCGTACTAGATTTCAAGTCACCAGTTCCATTTCCTCTTTGTAATCGAAGGACTTCGGCAGAAGTGGTTATATCCGCGGTATTAACTATGCTGATTTTTTCCGAAAACGAACCACCAGGTTCAATACCGACCCCCCTAAACAGCCCCGCGTTGTTCTCGTTGTCCACAAAGCCCAAACGGAGCGTCGAGGTCTTGTCGTCCAGATTGATGAACGCCCGGTTGTTCGGATTCTTGAACTCGACCGTCGCGCCGTAGTCCGCGTTGGGATTCTCGAGGGTCAGCGTTGGGGTGTACTTGAACTCTTTGGGAACCACGTCGTAGATCGGGATCTTGGTGAAGAGCTTTGAATCAGTTCCATCCGTTTCGATCAGACCAATACCCCTCAACCGCTGCCCGACACCCCACATAGTCCCCTCGCTGTCCACGGCATAGAATGTGTCGGCGTCACCTCCAAAGACATTGACGATGGTCTTCGAATAGAACTCCGCGGGCTCTGTGATCTTGGTAAACTCTGCGTTGTCATCATCACTTGGATTTCCATTAACAACGGAACGCCCTGTAATCCACACATTCCCCGTGCTGTCCAGACAAATTGAAGCATTATAGGTGGTAGAAACACGAGTCACTGTGACGTTCCTTATATCGCCCGTGCACTGCGTAAACTTGTTTACATCTGCTTCGCTGTTGTTGAGACCCGTTTTATTATATTGTCCAGAACCTGTTCCGTAGATGTTTCCTTCGGCGGTGATCATCATGCTAAAATAGTCATCGGTTCTATCATTACAACAGGAGACCTGGACTGGCGTCTCGCTGCCGTAGTTTGTTGTGTCACAACGTGTCCACGTCGTTACTGGGTTTGTCGCAGATCCAACACCACCATTTCCTTCTCCATTGTATCCAACAAATAACAATTTATTGTCCGAGCGAACCGCAAACGAACCAGACGTTTCAGCCCAGACAGACTTTGCCGTCTGTCCGCTCATTTCGCCGCTTGCGGAGTCCTTGAAGTAGGAGTAGTTTGCTGTGTCTGTAGAGCCGACTCCCAGACGGTTCGAGTTTCCGCTTCCACATGCTTGTATTGTCCCGTCCGCCGCAAGTCTAAGGGAGTGACTAAATCCACATGAAATGGCTTGAGTAATACCAATTGATGTGTTCGCCGTCCACGTGGTTCTATTCGTGGTGTCGCCAACACCAAGCTTACCATAGGCATTCTCCCCCGCTGCCCAAAGTTGTCCCGCCGAGTCGAGTGCTTGAGCAAACTCGGATCCTTGCGCCCACCCCACGATCGGATAGGATGACGCGGGCGTCGACTGAATCCATTCATATTTGGCGCTCGTGCTGCCGTCACCCGCCTGCCCATAATCATTCGTACCCCCGAAGTAGACCTCCCCCTCGGTCGTGACGAAATTGGTCCCGGGGCTACCCCAAAAACTTGAGCCATACCCATAGTTGGCGGTTCCGGGCAACCCACTATTTACAATGGGTGTGTTGAACCCGATGTTCGACGTGGATCCGCCCGCCACCATGGTGCCTCCCGCCTGGTTGATGGTGACGCCGCGGGTCATCGTGTTGGACTGGGCGCGCTCCTGGAATGGGTAGAGCTCGGCACCGTCCCCGCCGGACAGCTTGGGGTCGTAGGACGCATCCACGAACCCGATATTCAGTTTTCCGGACGCCCCGTCCTCCATCTGGATCCGCGAACTGACCGCGTCCGAATTCTTGAGTTCGATCGAAGGTCCCTTGCCGGTCTCGGTGTTCTCCAAGAGGAGCGAGCGGGTGTAGCCATAGTCCGGCGGCGGATTCGCATTGACGTCCCGGATTTTGGTGTAGATGAAGCGGTTGGCTGTGTCGCCGGTACCGTTAGTTTTAAACGCACCGGAGCCCGTGACATAGTATTCGTTGTCCGAAGTTCTTGCGATTACTGATCCGTAACCAGACATAGCAAAGTCCGTGATGCTCTTGGACGCGATGGGTCCCACGTCGGCACGGATGAAGGCTGTGACGGTGGTCAAGTAGGGGGGATTGCCGGCGTTTCCCTCTAGGTTATACCCGGCGCACCATATCCTCCCAGCCGTGTCCAGTGCCACACTTCTATATACACCGGCAGCAATCTTTTTGATCTCGACACCCTCGTCCACATTGACGTTCGAGGTGACCCGTTCGAAGTATGTTCGTGAGGTGGTGTCACCCATACCAAGCTGTCCGTATTGGTTTATACCAGTCGCCCACACATTTCCAGTGGAGTCCCGCGCTATGGAATGGGTTTCGCCGGAGCATATTTGTGTGATGCTTACTTCGGACAGCGCCGGATTGGTCGTTGTCCCGTCCGGACACAGCGTCCAGCCATTAACTCCTGACAACCCCCCTTGACCTGCTCTTCCGTCGGTGTTGGACCCAGTAGACCAAATCCGCCCGTTTTCCAGCGCCAATGCATGACTATTACCCAAATCAATACTCGTGAATACATAAGTTACCGTTCCCGAGGGCACGGAAGGTATGAACGTGGAAGTGGTGTTGCTCGTTGCTGTTCCGGCGATTCCAGAAAGATTACCCAAACGGTAATCCTGATTAAACCCGACGCCCCATATCTGACCCGTGGAATCGAGAACCAGACCGGCTGCAGATCCTGCAGATACCTCGGTGATGGATACTCCGCTGTAAATGTTTGTTGTGACGACTGTGGGGATATAGCGGTCTTTGGTGTCACCCAGACCAAGACCACCATAATCAGTATTACTTCCACCGCACGTCCACACGTTCCCCGTGTCGTCAAGTAAGAACGTGCTTTCTCTAGTAGTATTGCCTTCGAACCCATTCGTCGAACTCGCCACGATGTTCGCCACGCCGTCCAGGGCGCTCACCAGGGTGTAAACGTTGCGGTCTGTTTGGTCTCCCAGACCAAGAGGCCCATATTGGTTATCTCCCGTCGCCCAGACCCTGCCGTCCTCGTCCGGGAACACGACGTGCCTCGATGTGTTGTGAGACCCACCCACGTGATTCAACGAGGCGTTGGCGTTCCTGCTGAAAATGAAATTTGGGAAGGCGTTGGCGTTGGTGATGGACGCCGTGGACCCGCCCTGGATGTGAACCCTCGTGTTCGAGAACGGCACCGTGCCAATCCCCACGTTGGACGTCAGAATCTGGACGTTGGAAGCTGTCGAGATGGTCAGGGGTGACCCACCTACGATGTTTGAAGTTGTGATCGTTCCGGTGACCGAGAGATCATTCGCCATGCTGACATCTCCGGAAATCGCGAGTGACGCGTCGCCTGTGATGTCACCGGTGGTGAGGGTTCCCGTGACTGATGTGTCCCCGGAAACCGTAAGATTGTCGGTGATGGACACATTCCCGGTCGAGATGTTGCTGGTGACCGCCAGATTCCCGGTCTGGATGTTGCTCGAAATGGTCAAGTTGTTCCCGATGCTCACATTCCCACCGCGCTCGATCGTGAAGACGTCTCTGTCCCCTGCGGTGGTGGCATCGAATACAGGCTGGCTGATGAAGAAGACATTCCCAGTCACATTGTCAATCCCCATGTCGATGTGAGAGGTCGACGTGGTGGTGGCGGAAGGGGTCACGCGAAGCCGAAGCTGCCGAGAGTCTGTGAGTGTTGCCTTAGCTGTGTAGTCACTGTACACTTCAAATGGAACGTCCTGTGTTGCGTTCCCAAGTTCCACGTCGCTGACAAAAACCTGACCCTCAACCTCGAGGGGGTGGTTCGGGTCAGTAGCGCCAATACCGTTGTATGACATTTACTATCTAAACAGATTTTATTAGGCGTATTTAATCTGCACGTCTGTGGGTATGGTTATCCAGATATATAGTGTATACATAATCTTCCCGAGTTGAATATAGATCTAGTGGTATTTGAGTTACAAAAGATTTCTATATAGTCGCTAGTTCCATTACAATAAACAATAGTATTAAAGTGACTGTTAATATAATTACTAGGACCACCAACCATTGTAAAAGCGCCCACTGATGAACCATTTACATATATGTAAGCAACAAGATATGGCACACCTGTTTGATTTATTTGAAGTTGAGCAACCGTCACAAAATAATATCCAGGTGCTTGTGGTGTGTATCTGTAATTTGTAGTATCAAACCAACTATGAGTATCGGTTACTATATTGTTGAATGCAATTTTTGTTTGAGTGGCCGAAATAGAAGTGACTGCATTTGTCACGATAGCAATGGGGGGTTTGGTAAGCGAAACCCCGTTACCCATGACGTCACCGACCACGTGGAGCGTACTGGTGGGATTGGTCGTCCCGATGCCCACGTTGGAGGTCGACGAAATGACGAAGGTGTTCTGGTCGCCGACGTTGGACGTGTTCTGGGGCGCCGTGATGAAAAAGTAGTTGTCCGTGGTGTTCTGGATGCCCATGTCGGTCACGTAGGAGTCGTCCGGGCTTGCCTCTGTGG
>Ga0181557_1006465_pt1 | contig 10152 bp, 4 predicted proteins | sample 011ome_23_FD_148632 | JGI IMG/M metagenome (GOLD analysis project Ga0181557, IMG submission 148632) | Coastal salt marsh microbial communities from the Groves Creek Marsh, Skidaway Island, Georgia - 011506CT metaG (spades assembly) | ecosystem: Environmental > Aquatic > Marine > Intertidal zone >... | reverse complement strand
CGCACCACCCCGGAGAGCAGCGGCCTGCAGTGGCTGCGACCGGAGCAGACTGCGGGAGGGAAACACCCGTATCTCTTCTCGCAGTTCCAGGCGATCCACGCGCGGTCGTTCTTCCCGTGCCAGGACGCACCCGCGGCGAAGATGACGTACGCGGCGCGGGTCACCGCGCCGGCGCCGCTCGTGGCGCTCATGTCCGCCGTGCCCGGCGAGTCCCCCGAGTCGCTGCCCGTGGCGGACGGCACGCGCACGTTCACGTTCGAGCAGAAGGTGCCCATTCCCCCCTACTTGCTGGCGCTCGCGGTGGGCAACCTCGAGGCCAGGGACATCGGGCCCAGGAGCCGAGTCTGGAGCGAGCCCGAGACGGTCGCCGCCGGCGAGTACGAGTTCGCCGAGACCGAGGAGTTCCTGGTCGCCGCCGAGAACGTCGCGGGCCCGTACGTGTGGGGCCGGTACGATCTGCTGCTGCTTCCCCCCTCGTTCCCGTACGGGGGCATGGAGAACCCGTGCTTGACGTTCGTGACGCCCACGCTGCTCGCGGGCGACCGGTCGCAGGCGCACGTGGTTGCGCACGAGATCGCGCACTCGTGGAGTGGCAACCTCGTGACGAACGAGACGTGGGAGTCGTTCTGGCTCAACGAGGGTTTCACCGTGTTCATCGAGCGGAAGATCATGCACGCCATGTACGGTAAGGCGGTGTTCGATTTCAACGCCATCGGGGGGCTGATGGAGCTCAAGGAGACCGTCGACCGGCTGGGCGCCGATCACCCGCACACCGCGTTGACGCCGGTGCTGGAAGGCGGCGTCGACCCCGACGACGTCTTCTCCAAGGTGCCCTACGAGAAGGGATTCGCGTTCTTGGTGTACCTCGAGCACGTCTCCAGCGGGCGCACGGACGCGGACGCGGACGCGGCGAACGGCCACAGCGCGTTCGCGGATTTCCTGAAGGCGCACTTCGAGAAGAACAAGTTCGGGTGCGTCACCGCCGCGGGGTTCCGTGCGTCGTACGAAGAGGCGTTCCCCGACGCCGCGAAGAACGTGGACTGGGAAACATGGCTCCACGCGCCCGGCATGCCTCCCGTGGACGTCGGAGCGTACTACGACGACGCGCTGGCGCGAGCTAGCGCCGCGCTGGCGAAGAAATGGCACCTGTGCGACGTCCTCGGGATGGGCGCGCAGGACCGACCCGAAGGCGCGTCCCCGTCCGACCTGGAGGGGTTCCACCGCAGCGCAAATTGATCACTTTTGCTTTCCTTGCTGGAGTACCGAGGCGGGTCGCACCCCTTATCGCTCCCGGTGGTCCGCGCGCTGGAGGAGTTGTACGGCCTGAGCGACTCGAAAAACAGCGAGATCGCGTGCAAGTGGTTACAGCTGCGCCTGGGGGCTGGCGACACGGAGGCGTTCGAGCCGACGGCCAAGGCGTTGGCGGCGGCGGGCAGGATGAAGTTTTTGCGCCCGCTCTATCGTTCGCTGCGGCGAAGCGGGAAGGAGGGCGAAGCCTTCGCGCTGAAGACGTTCGAAGAAACGCGGGCGATGTACCACCCGATCGCGGAGAAGATGGTCGCCGCGGATCTCGGGGTCTGACTGAGCGAGCGCGTGATTCATTCATTTATTGTATCGGTCGTCGTTCTGTTCGCCGTTCGTCGTCGCGTTTTCTTCGAGCGTTTTTCTCTTCAGTGTGCCGATGCACGCGAGCCGGGACGTGTTTTTTCAAAAAGCCCGATTGCGAGCCTCGAGGAGTCCGCGACAGGAGCGGCACACTGGTGCGCGCCAGTGGGGTCCTTCGCCCGGATTCCGCGCCGTGCTGGGCGAGGAATCCGTGTGACCGGCCTCGGGCGCGCCGGGGCCGGGTCGGCCCCTTCACCACTGGTGCCTGGGGCGAGGCAAGAGAAAAGCAACAACGACGATGATGGAAGGGATCATTGCGCCGACTCTCGAGCGGCTTCTAGGGCAGTACATCGTCGACCTGCCTCGGGAGCAACTCAGGGTTGGTCTGTGGAGCGGAGTGCTGCGCTTGGAAAACGTGAGGCTCAAGCCGGATGCTTTCGAGGCTTTGAAACTACCGTTCGCCGTGCGCGAGGGGACCATCGCTCTGCTCGAACTAAAAATAGCCTGGAAGACTCTGCTCCTGCGCTCTCATCCGATTTGCGTGACGCTCGAAGGCGTCGCCCTGACAGCCTCTCCTCGCGCGGAGGACGAATGGGCGGCGGAACCGGCGGAGAGGCGTGCACTCGCGCTGAAACGCGCGGCCCTGGCCGCTGCGGCGGAGTTGGCAGCCACGAAACGTCGCGGCGGCGCGGACATTGCCGACGCCGCCGGCTCGTCGTTGCTCGCCGCGGCGGTGCCCACCGTGCTCGACCGCCTCCGGGTGAAGGTGGGCGCGGTGCACGTCAAGTTCGCGGACATGCCGAAGCTCGCGGACGATGGGGATGTCGCCGCGTTCGGACTCCGGCTAGACTCGATGCTCGTAGCGACGTCCAAGACCGAACGCGAGCCCGAGCCGGAAGCGCCGGCGGAAGCGAGCGCGTCCGGGCGAACCGCGAACGGCGCGGCGGATGCCAAATTCGCCGCGGCGGACGAAACCGACGCCGAGGACCCGAGCTCACCCGCGGGACCGGGCACTTTGAACCCAAGACGGCGACGCCAAAGGATTCTCTCCGGTGTGCGGGGCGTGCTCGCCGCGGTGACGCCCATGTCGCAGTCGAAGAAACGCGTGGACATCACCGGTCTTCGCGTCTACTCGCGCGCGAGGCGCGTCGTCGACGACGGGTCGCCTCTCGAGTGGTACCCCGCACCGCGCGCTCCCGGAGCGCCGGAGCGCCTGCGCGCGCCCGTGGATCCCGCGTGGCGCGCGCGCTGCGATGACCGAGTCGACCCGGACGACGTGATGCTGGGTGCGGAGATGCTCACCGCTTCGTTGACGGTGACGGCTCGCGAGCGGTCGCGGGCGGCGACGACGAGCGGCGCGGCGTCTCCGAACGCCCACGCGCCGGGGTTTGACGTCCGCGTGGAAGTGTTGAGCGCCGTGGAGACGCGCATACGCCCGAGTCAGATGCGCAGCGCGATGCGCCTGGCGGACGCGGCGACGGTGTGGGAGCTGCGGGACAGGCACGGCGCGCTACGGCCCCCGGCCGGTCCCAACGGGAAAAGGGAGTGGCGCGCGTGGTGGCGGTACGCCGCGCGCGCGGTGACGCGGGAGACGCGCGACGCGATCCGCGCCTCCCCGTCTCTGGCGGACGTGACCTCCATCGCCGTGCCGCTGATGTCACGGGACGAAGGCCGCGTCGCGACGGTCGCGCGATACGCGGAGCTCTACGAGCGCAAACTTCGCGACGAAGTCACCGCGGGCGCCGGATCCGTCGGGGTGTCGCCGGCGCCGTCCCTGTCCTCGGCGGTGGACGAGAGCTTCGGGGAGGACCAGTTTTTCGAATGCGACGAGGACCCGTCCCAACTCGAGGGGGACGCGCTGGAGCTGTATTCGCTGGAAAGCCAGCTCGCGCTCGAGGAATTGCTCGCTGCGCGCGCGCAGGCCGAGCAGGCGGCGTACGCGGACGAAGAGGAGGACGAGGCGGAAGACTTCTTGGACGCCGAGGAGTTTGACGAAGACGACGACTCGTCGAAATCGTCGGGCGGCTACTTTTCGCGGGTGACGGGGGCGTTGTATAAACGCGGCGCGGGAATCGCCACGAACGCCGTGGGGTTGGCGACGAGCGCGGCCGCGCGTGTCGCGGACGGTGCGACCCGATACGCCGTTTCGAGCGGCGCCACGTCCGTGTTCGCCCCTGGGGAGGCCTCGGCGAACGGCCGGACCTTGGCTTGCGCCGCCGGGATCGTCGTCGAGTTGCGGAGTTTCACCGTGGTGTTCCGGAAGGAAACTTCCGTCGCGCCCGCGACGGACGCGTTCGCGTTGCAGTTCGGCGGCATACGCGCCGAGCTCGACTCCCCGGACGGGGTGGCGCTCCGCGTGGAGGTACAGAATCTCGACGGGTGGCTGCCTTCCGATGGGACTGACGCGTCGAGCCGACACGCCGTGGTGTGGTCGCGCCGAGACGCGTCGGAGCGACCCGAAGCGCGGTCCCCCGCGATTCGCGCCACGCAACTCGACCCAGCCCGGTCCCTCGGTGATACCCAGCCCCCCCTGGAGATGCACATCGCGCCGCTGAACGTCGTGGCGCACCCAACGATGGCCGCCGCGCTCGCGCCGTTCGGAGAAGAGGTCCCGCACACGCACCAAGCGCGACTGCTGGATGCCACGCGGCGTCTTCCCGGCTCCGCGCCCCGCGAACGTCTGGCGCGCGCCGTCGCGTCCATCCAGGCGCAACTCCCGGCGCAGCCGTGGAAGGTGTGCATGTCCCAGCCGCTGTTTCTGCTCCCTTCGGCGTCCACGCCCGACGCGGCATACTCGGCGGCGCTGGAGGTGGAGAGCCTGGCTGCGGAGTCCTCCGCGGGCGGCGGCGGCGCGCCGACGGCGGCGGCGATGGAGGCGATGAGACGCCGCGCCGAGCGCCTGGCTCGGCGCGAAGGCGCTTTGCTGGATGACGCGAGAGAAGCGCTGGAGGCGCTGGAGCGCGCGTCGACCACGCACCAGACCGCTATGACGTTCGGGGGCGCGCGGCTGCTTTTGCCGACGCCCGGGCCCGACCGAGGGGAGACGGTGTGGTCCGAGGTGTTCGACGGCTGGGGCGGGTCCGCGTTGGCGGTGTCGCTTTCCTCGTCGGTGGGCGGACCGGACGCCGCGACGCGCGCGTCGGCGCGGTTCGCGACGCTTCGCGCGACGGCGACACCCGAAACCGCGGTGGCCTTGGAGACGGCCGCGCGAGCGGCGATCGCGCTCGCGGAGTCGGCGGCGATTGTCGTCGATTCGGCGAACGCCGTCACCGAGGATCCGAGAGGAACCTCCGCGGGCGACGCGGCGATGGACCTCGAAGTTTCGTTCGAGGAGATGTGCGTGGCGCTCGACACGCGACGCGACGCGAAGAAGAAACGCTCGTCGCGACGCGTCTCGACGTCACTTGCGGCGACGCCCCGCGTGGTGATTCGCGGCGTGGAGGCTCGCGTGCGCGCCGAGCGGAACGGGGACACGCGAGCGGACGTCGTGATTCACGAGGTCGGGGCTTCTCGAGGCGACGAGGCGCTTCTGCGCGTCGTCGCGCCTTCGTCGAAGGAAAAATACGAAGACGACGGCCACCTCTTTGCGCGCGCGGAGATGTCCTCGACCGCGGCTTCGGGGAAGCAGCAGGCGCTGTTACGCGCGTGCGGGCTGTCCATTTCCGTGAGCGACGCGCTCGTGGGTGACGTGGGAGCGTTCGCCGTCGCGTGCGTGGACGCGAAGGTGGCCGCGAACGGTGACTCGACGCCCACGGGGTCGCCGAAGCAGAAGCGAGCGGTGAAAGCCGCCGGGCGCGTCGGAGGCGTCGACGACGCGGCGACGACGGCGCTGACGCTCTTCGGCGCGCGCGGCTCGAAACGAAGCACGCTTCGCGTGTTTCCCGGAGGTGCACCAGATGGTTCGGACGCTACCGTCGTTGAGGCGACGCTCGCGCGCGAGACGGCGTGGGCATCGCTCGCGATGGGAGAGAGCGAACAGCTCGTTCGCGCGCGATCCACGGCGTTCGCGCGCCTGGCTCGCGAAAATCCAAACGCGAGCGCGTTCGCGTTCGCCGCTCGATCCGCCTCGAGCGTGGTTCTCACGTCCTCGGAGGCGAGCGCCGCGAGCCGTATCGTGTCCACGGTGGACCTGAGCGGCGTCGCGGCGACCCTGAGCAGCTTCCAGGGTGAAGAACCGTCGGAAAACCACGTGGACGTCGATGTGACCCTGGAAACCGTCCGCGCGTACGGCGCGACGTCGACGTCGGCGAAGAGCGCGGTTCTCGATTTCGGCGTCTGCGCGAAAGCGCGCCGGGTGACGGACGACGCGGGTGCGCTCCTGAGCCCGCAAACGGTCGATGTTCGCGTCTCGAGAGCGCGCGTGGGCGCGCACGCCGATTTCATCGCGAACGTCTCGCGATGGAAAAACCTCGCGTCCGCGAAATGGGCCGAGAGCACGGCGGGTTCGGCGCTCGAGCGCGCGCTCGCTTCGCCGTCGTCGTCTCCCGCCGAACCGAAATCGGCACCGGAAGCGGCTTCGTTCGGGTCGACGCGCCTGGCCTTGGTCGTCGAGGAGACCTCCGTGTTCATACCCGGGCGCGCGACGGGCGCGTCGGGCCCGGGGTCATGCGTGGGCTTCTTGTTCGCCGTCGGAAACGCGTCGTTCGCGACGCGCTTCCCCGCCGTCGACGACGCGGCTCTCGCGAAGGAAGCGCCGGCGACGGAGGCGTCCGCCGCCGGCGCGCGCGCTCTCTTTCTGACGACCAAAGACGAAGAATGGGCCACCGCGCTGCGCGCGCCGCCCGCGGATACGAGCACCACCTGTCCCGTGATTCTCGAGGTCGTGTCCATGCGCGTCCGAGAGCGGAGACCCATCGATGGGACTTCTTTCGTAGTGGATATCCCGCTCGTGCGTCTCGTCGCGACACCCGGGGTGGTGGCGAGCGCCGCCGAGGCGGCGGCTCGGTTCGCGCCGGCGGCGACGGCGGCGCCGGCGGACGCGGAGCCGGATGCGAAACGCGACGACGCAGACACCGCGGTCGTTTCGATTCTTGGATCCTTGGAAGTGCGCGTCGATCGCGCGTCGCTTCTGGTCCATTCTTCGGAGTCGAGACGTGGCGGGTACGGTGAGAGAGGCGACGAAGTCGCCGCGCTCGTCACCGCGTCCGCGCTTCGGCTCGCCGCGGACGTCGGCGACTCCGACGGCGACGCGAAAACGAAACGCCTCGCGTCGGTGGAAATGTCGTTCGAATCCATCCACGCACTTGACGTGAGCGGCACGCTCGCGGGTGAGGCTGAGCGCATGGCCACTGGAGACGCGCTCGGCGATCGAGCGGCCGAAGCCGGTGTGCCGTTGGCGTGGATCGGGTCCACCGGCGGCGCGAAACGAAGCGTCGTCTCCGCGAGAGCGGAGGGAAACGTGTTTTTCGGTTTCGTTCCCGAAAACGCCGACGTCGACGTGATTTTGGCGGGCGGCGGTTTCGTCGCGGACGTTCCCGCCTGGGACCGCGCCGCGACGCTCGCTGGCGTTCTCGCGAACGCCGCGGCGGGGAAGAAAAGGCGAAAAGTCGAAAAGGCGCCCGAGCGAAAGAAATCGGTGACGTTCGCGGACCAGCGCCGGGAACGCGCGACGGAATCGTCGGGCGCTTCTTTCGCGTTCGCGTCGGGGGATTGGACGGTGACGCTTCCCTGGAACCCGCCAGACGCGGGCGCGCGCGCTTTGCTCTTGTCCCTGAGCGCGCACGCGTCAGCGTCTGTGGTCGTCGACGTTCACCTCGAACCTGGATCCGCGACGCCTGCGTTCGACTCGAAGAGCTGGCGCGCCGACGCGCGCGCCGATTCCGCGACGGTGGCGCTGCGAGAAACCGCGAAGGACGTCTCCGGCGCGGACGCGTACGCGTTCTCTTCGAGCCCGGTTTTCGAGATGCGCGGTTTCGGGTGCGAGGTACACTCCGACGGAAGCGAGTGGCACGAAGGTATCGCCTTCGATGTCGCCGCCGGAGATGTCACCCTGCTCGTGTCTCGGCGACGTCTTGCGAGGATACAGGAGGCGGGACGCGTGTTGGAAGCGTTTGGCGCGGAGTCTTCCGCGGCGTCGGCGAAGACGGACGCGCGTTGGACGGTTTCGACGACTGAAAAACCGTCGACGACTGAAAAACGCGGAAACGCGGAAACGCCGTTCTTCGCCTCCTTCCCGGCGGTCTCCGCGAGCCTTTCCCTCGGCGTCATGGGCCTCCTCGTGCTGGACGATGACCGCTCGGGATCGGTCACGAATCTCGGCCCGTCGCTGCTGGAGGGTGCTGTTCTTGGAGCCTCCGCGTCCGCGACGTTCGATCCGAAGGAAAGGCGCGCGTCGCTCACGGCCGAGGCGCGGACCCTTCTCGACGCGCTCGATCGCGAAAAAGGCGCGTGGGAACCCGTGGTCGAGCCCTGGCGCTTGCGCCTGGGTGCGGACGCCTCGTTCCACGCGGACGGCGCGCCCTCCAAGATCGATGTGACGTTCACGGGAGTGGACGCGCTCGAGATTACCGTCGGGGAGGCGGGCGCCGCCGCCGCCGCCGCCGCCGCGCGCGCGTGGACGGAGGGGGGCGGCGGCATCGCGGCGCGCGCCTCGAGGTGACGCGCCTCTTTGTCCCTCGCGGCTTTCGTTCGCGCGTCCGGCGCGGCGGCGGGGACGCCGCGGAGGCGCGACGCCCCCGACGCCGCCTCCGCCGCGGACTGAGGCGCTCGCGTCCCCGCGGCGGGATCCGGCGCCGGCGCCGCGGCGGGCGTCTTCTCCTTCCCTTCCCGCGGCTTTCGCTGCGGGAGGTTCGGCGCGCGTCCCGCCCTGGCCCGAGGCGGCTCCTCCGCCGCGGGCGCGGCCGACTCGGGCGGCGCGTCATCCGGTGCCGCCGCGGCGCCGCGGCCTCGCGCGCGCGCGACGATCTTAGGCGCGAAGACGCTGCTGCGGGACGTGCCTGATGCGGTTTCCAACCAAATGGACGATTCGGGGGGGCGTGTTCGTGGACGTGCGCGGTCAGCGCGCGCGTGGCGTCGAGCGCGGGAAGCGGATTCGCTCGCGCGTCGCGGACGCGGTGGCGAACGGACTCGTGGGTCGAAAAGACGCACCTTTGGCCGTCTTCGCGGCATTTTCCAGGGTTTCGAGCGCCAGGAGGTCCATGGCGCGAGCGGTGTGGTGGACTGCGCTCACTCGAGGTGCGACTCTTTTATTCCGGAGATCCCGCTCTCAAGGAGACGGCGCCTCGTGCGCGAGCGTCCCCTTGAACGCGTCGACAGTCAAGCAACCTTCGCGCTGGGGTCGCGCTCTCGTTACCCGGCGCTCCGGGACGAACGCGAGGTTCGAACTGAGAGACGCGGCGACAAGCGCCGCCTCCAATTACACCGTCTCCCGTAATTTCCGAGTCGCACCGTCATCAAACGACTCGTTTTCTCGTCCGAGCCTTGGCAGGGAGCACGTCAAGAAAAGTCACAAACTTCGCGTGGGGCGATGACACAAACCGAGCCGCGGCGGGCCACCGACATGTCTTGACCCGACCGAATCAACAGACACGCGCGCGAACATGTTCGGCTTGATGTACGGGCTGTACGCGGAGGCGACCAGGAAGGTGCGTGCCACGCCACGCCGCTGCCCGCGTCTCGCGCACACCCGCGCGTTTATTTCCACCTGGCGCGTTCGTGGACCTCATCACGGAGTCCAGCGACCGCCGTCGACCCCGCGTCTCTCCCGACGCTCGCCGTCCGTTCCCGTCCGCGTCGCGCGACGGCGGCGCCGGGGACGCCTCGCCGAGACGCGCGCGCCGCACGATGTCTCCCTCCGACCTCTCCTCGACGCGAACGCACCACCGACGCGCGACTGACATCATCACCGTCACGTCGTCGTCCGCCTGACGTACGTCGCGCATCAGAACGAGTACCGGTTTTTGATCTTGGGCGTCGGCGGCGCCGGCAAGACGTGCGTCCTGGAGTCCCTGAAGACGCGCTTCTCGCCGATGCCCGGGCTGGCGCCGGCGCAGGTCGTGCCCACGGTGGGCCTGAACCTCGCGCGGCTGGAAGTGCCCGCCGCGCGCGGCGGCGCGGAGACGTGCGTGTTCTGGGACCTCGGCGGCGCGCCCGGCTTGCGCGGCATCTGGGAGCGGTACTACGCCGAGTGCGACGGCGTGCTCTTCGTGGTCGACGCGGCTTTAAGCGCGGAGAACACCGCGGAGGACGATCGGTCGAAAGAGGACGATCGGTCGAAAGATGCGGTGACGGACGAACAAATAGAGCTCCTGCGACGCGTCCTCGCCGAGCCCCGGCTAGCCGGCGCGCCGGCGCTCGTCTTGGTGAACAAGGCGGATGCCGTCTCAGACGCGTGCGCCGAGCGGATGAAACGCGCGTGCGCCTCGGCGCTGGTCACGGCGGGGACGCAGAGACACAGGGTGGAGCAGACCGTGGGGACGGTCGGGAGAGGGGTGGACCGGGGCGTGGACTGGCTGGTGGGCGCCACCGTGCGCTGCGAGCGCGCCGAGCGGCGGCTCGCGGCGGCGGCGCGAGAGCGATGAATTTGTGACGCGCGCGCGCCGTGGAATC
>Ga0181557_1006461_pt1 | contig 10154 bp, 6 predicted proteins | sample 011ome_23_FD_148632 | JGI IMG/M metagenome (GOLD analysis project Ga0181557, IMG submission 148632) | Coastal salt marsh microbial communities from the Groves Creek Marsh, Skidaway Island, Georgia - 011506CT metaG (spades assembly) | ecosystem: Environmental > Aquatic > Marine > Intertidal zone >... | reverse complement strand
AGAGAAGTCTGACTCTGGTTCCCTCGTGGAATACCTGAAGACGTTTGATGTGACGACTGCCGTGATGCAAAGCAAAGATGGGCTTCACCGAATTGCGAAGGAGTTCGTCGAGGACCTGGTCTCAGATGGTGTCATTGTGGGTGAAATTCGTTGGGCGCCCGAGCAACACGTCCAGGGCGGGCTGAGTCTCGATGCCACCGTGGAAGCCGTCCAGTCTGGTATCGACGATGCCGTGAATGCTGCTCGCGCATCCGGAAAATCGATTTATGTCGGACAACTTGTGACGGCGATGAGGCACCTCGATCGGAGTGTTGAGATTGCGCAACTTGCTCTTCGTCACCGGGATAAAGGTGTTGTCGGGTTCGACATCGCCGGCCCCGAGGCTGGTTTTCCACCGAGCAGGTTCCACGAAGCGTTTGACCTTCTCGCGCGTGAAATGTTCCCTGTGACGATTCATGCCGGCGAAGCAGATGGTGTGGAGAGCATCACCAGTGCCCTCATTGATGGGCGAGCAATGCGTTTGGGTCATGGGGTACGAATTGCTGAAGACATCGGGAACCTGGCGGCAGAAGACTCAACAGCGGCTGACCTGGGATTGGTGGCCAGATGGGTCCTGGAGCGAGGTATTCCACTGGAGACGAGTCCCTCGTCGAACATTCAAACCGGAGCAATCGAAGCGTGGGGTAAGTCCGTGGAGGATCACCCTTTCGATGCTCTCTATCGTTTGGGGTATGCGGTCACGGTCAACACCGATAACCGCTTGATGAGTGCGACAACTCTCACGAAGGAACTGGAGCTCTTGGTTAATGCCTTTGGCTATGGCGTTGAGGACCTGCTTGCATTCCAGCTCAATGCTGCTCAGGGAGCTTTCTTGAGGTGGGATCAAACAGAAGACGTCATCGACCAGCTACTCGAGGCCTATACCCCGAGCTAGAGCGAGCTGACCAGCTCGTTGATGTCAGATTCGACCTCGGTGAGCCTCGACTGTGCTTCTGCTGAAGTTGTGCCCTCAGTGTCGATATAGACCTTGACCTTGGGTTCCGTCCCGCTGGGGCGAGCAATGACTCGCGTTCCATCATCCAAGTAGTAACGGAGGATGTCCTCTCTAGGGAAGTTGCCAACACCTTCTAGGAAATCGTTGAGGTCAGTCACGGAGCGCGAACCAAGTGCCGAAAGTTTCCTCTCCCGGAGGGAAGTAGTCACGGTTGACCCGGCGACACCAGGGCTGAGTCGAATGGTGACTTGTCCTGAGGCAAAGGCCCCCACAGTTTCCTCAATCTCGTCAAGGTAGTCCCAGAGTGTTCTGCCCTCGCCCGCAAGAGTATGAGCAAGAGACACCATCAACAGTCCGGCCGAAATCCCATCCTTATCGCGGACAACATCGGGAGTCACCAGATACCCGAGCGCCTCTTCGAATCCAAAGATCAGGTTCTGGACCCGTGATACGTACTTGAATCCGGTCAAGGTCTCCTCATGGTCCAGTCCGAAGTGCTCTGCTATTTTCCCCAGCACGGGGGAGCTTACGAGTGAGTTGGCAAGGGTTCCGTTTCCTCCTGAGGAACGAACTTTTTGAGCGATATGCCAGCCAAAGATCGCGCCAACCTGATTACCCGTCAACGCTCGGTATCCCGCGGATGCCGAAGTGTCGGGAAGTGCGACAGCAAGGCGATCCGCGTCGGGGTCGTGAGCGATGATGAGGTCCGCACCGACCGACCGAGCCTTATCGAAACTCAGGTCGAGCGCTCCTTTTTCCTCAGGATTGGGAAAGGCAACCGTCGGGAAGTCAGGGTCGGGTTGAAACTGCTGGTCGACAACGTGGGGCTCAGGGTAACCAGCTTTGTCCATTGCAGCCAGGAATGTCTCCCCACCGACTCCATGCATCGCTGTGTAGACAACGGTTGGAGCGGGCTCCATCGATGCCGTGAGCTGGAGGGAGTTGAGGGTAGCCGCGAGATACTTCTCCACAATGTCGCCATCGATGACCGAGACCAGATCGGTTGAGCGCGGAATGGACGACCAGGTCTCGGAGTGGGCAACTCTCTGGATGTGAGCCTCGATGTTGGCATCGACAGGTGGAATGATCTGTGAACCCTCGTCCTCTCCACCGAAATACACTTTGTAGCCGTTGTCTTCGGCTGGATTGTGGCTCGCCGTGATCATCACTCCCGCTGTGGCCCCAAGCTCCAGGACGGCAAAAGCTAGTACAGGTGTGGGAAGCATCCGAGGAAGTAATGTCGCGCTAATGCCAAGTCCAGAGAGGACTTCTGCCGTGTCACGGGCAAAAGTCTCGGAGTGATGGCGTCCATCAAAACCGATAACAACATGGTGACCTGGGTTGTCTGAAGGGGATTTCTCGGGAAGGTACCGAGCAATCCCGGCAGTGGTCTGCGAGATAATGAGCCGATTCATTCCGTTAGGACCACCACGCATGGGGCCCCGTATACCGGCCGTACCGAAGGCAAGACGTGATTCAAACAACTCTTCTGCTGTTGTCAGAGCTGATTTATCTCCGGCCCTGAGTCTCTCCAGTAGCTGGAGTGAAGTGTCCCGATAATCCGACTCAGGGTCTTGATCGGCCCACGAAGAGACTTGCGATATCAGGGTCTGGAGGGACGTCATAGTGACTGGGCGATGTCGGCGAGTAGCTTGCTGATGACTGGTTCTGCAGCCTTTCCTGAGTCGATTACTTCTTGATGGCTGAGGGGGTGAGGCGAGATACCGGCCGCGAGGTTAGTGATGAGTGAGAGCCCCAACACCTCCATTCCGGCTTCTCTCGCAGCAATGGCCTCGAGAGCGGTAGACATGCCCACAATGTGACCGCCCATCGCCTTCGCCATCTGAACTTCAGCGGGAGTTTCGTAGTGGGGTCCTCGGAACTGCACGTAGACCCCCTCGTCCAGCGTTGGGTCGACCTTCTTGGCGAGATCGCGGAGGCGCCTTGAGTACAGGTCGGTGAGATCGATAAACGTCGCACCCTCTAAGGGAGAGTTGGCAGTGAGGTTGATGTGATCCGAAATCAGAACAGGTTGTCCGGGTGACCATTCATCTTTGATCCCACCCGCACCGTTGGTCAAGATCATCACTTTTGCACCAGATGCTGCCGCTGTTCTGACGGAGTGGACGACTGCCCGCACGCCTTTGTCCTCGTAGTAATGGGTGCGCGCACCAATCACCAGCGCGGTTTTGCCATTAGGCATGGCGATGGACCGGATTGTTCCAGAGTGACCGGGAACACCGGAGGACGAGAAGCCCGGGACTTCTGACGCATCGAGTGTTGTGGTCGTTTCACCCAAGAGGTCGGCAGCCTTGCCCCATCCGCTTCCCAGGGTGAGGGCTAGGTCATGTGTCGCAATGCCCGTTGCCTCGGTGATGACCCCGGCGGCCTGCTCGGCTAGGACAAAAGGGTCAGAAAAGCCGTCAGATGATGTCATGCATCAAGACTATCCAGACTGGAGTTAGCCGGAAATCTTAGGCAATGACAGCAAGGAGATGTCCACCGGAAATTGAGTCGCCCGGGCTCACAGTTACGGTCTCCACTGTCCCATCGATAGGCGCCATAATCGGCTGCTCCATCTTCATGGCCTCCAGTACACACACGAGATCCCCGGCAACCACTGTGGTTCCCGGCTCGACGAGTACCTTGACGACCGTTGCCTGCATCGGAGACGTGATGCGACCTTCTGACGCACCAGCTGCTGAGGATCCCGTGACGGCTCGCTTGGGAGCTTTCCCGAGTGTGGCACGCTGTCCGGCCGCGAAAATTCCAGCGGGAACTCCCACCTTCAGGCGTCTCCCCTCGACCTCAACAACGACGGTACGATAGAGTTCTTCCGCGTCGAAGCCCTCCTCGATAGCCCCATCCCAGGGTTCGATGACAGTTTCGAGTTCAGTCTCAATCCACCTGGTGTGCACAAGGAAGTCTGACGCAGCATCGGCGATGAATGCGGGCTCCTCCACAATGGCTCGGTGGAAAGGGATGACGGTAGGCAACCCGGTGATTTCGAATTCCTTGAGGGCTCGACGAGCTTTCTCAAGAGCATCTTTCCGCGTGGCTCCCGTCACAATAAGCTTGGCGAGTAATGAGTCGAAGGAGCCGGAGATGATGTCGCCGGTAGTGATACCGGAGTCGACCCTTACACCTGGACCACCGGGGAACCGGACAGAGTGGACAGGTCCAGGAGTAGGAAGGAATCCGCGGCCTGCGTCTTCTCCATTGATACGGAACTCAATGGAGTGTCCGTGGATGGGAGGGTCGTCGTAGTCAATAACTCCACCCTCAGCGATACGGAACTGCTCTCGGACGAGGTCAATGCCGGTGATCTCCTCTGATACCGGGTGTTCAACCTGGAGGCGCGTGTTCACCTCGAGGAATGAAATAGTGCCGTCTTTGCCAATGAGGAACTCACACGTTCCGGCTCCTACGTAGCCGGCTTCTTTCAACAGAGCTTTTGAAGACTCGTACAGAATCTTCTCTTGAGCCTCGGTGAGAAAGGGTGCCGGCGCTTCTTCCACAAGCTTCTGGTGTCGTCTTTGGAGCGAGCAATCTCGCGTGGACACAACAACAACATTCCCGTTAGCATCCGCGAGACATTGTGTTTCGACGTGACGAGGCTTCTCAAGGTACTTCTCGACAAAGCACTCTCCACGGCCGAAGGCCGCGAGCGCCTCTCGTGTGGCGGAGTCAAACTGCTCGGGGATTTCCTCGAGCGTGTAAGCCACCTTGAGACCTCGACCGCCTCCGCCGTGGGCTGCCTTGATTGCGACAGGCACACCGTGTTCTTTGGCGAAAACAACGACCTCTTCGGCCGAGGTAACTGGATCAGGGGTTCCTGGCGCAAGAGGGGCTCCCACTTTTTGCGCTATACGGCGAGCGGAAACCTTGTCTCCGAGCGATCTAATGGCGGCGGGAGGCGGGCCGATCCAAATCAACCCCGCATCAATGACCATCTGCGCGAAATCAGCGTTTTCAGAAAGAAACCCGTAGCCGGGGTGAATGGCGTTTGCGCCCGAGCGTTTGGCGATGGAAAGAATTTTTTCCGGAACGAGATAAGTCTCTTGCGACGTTTTGCCATTCAGGGCGTATGCCTCATGTGCCAAGCGCACGAAGCGAGCGTTCCTGTCTTGGTCCGCATAGATTGCGACAGTGTTGATGCCAGCGTCTTTCGCCGCACGGATCACTCGGACTGCGATTTCACCTCGGTTAGCAACGAGAAGTTTAGAAATGGCTTCCACAATCAAAGTTTAGGGCTCATCGAATGCTCGGTTGCGTGCTTTCGTGAGATTTGAAGAACAAGTTGTAAGAGACGTTGAGAGTATGTTCCCGGAGAGCTTGTCACAAAATAATCTGTCTCTTTGCGACTATTCTCAACCGGAGCTGGCCCTGACTTTAGAGCTTCAGTAATTTCTGAAGTCAGCTGGTTATGGTCCTCGCAGAAGCGGAAGCCCGGCACTCGTTCCATGCCTTCAAAGTGTGTGAAGTAGCGCTTGGACGTATTTGCGTGGTGGCCATCAAAGTATGAAAGGCCGACAGTTGGTCGAAGGCACAAGCTCGCTTCAAGCAGCATCGTAGTGAGCGGTCCAACGACACATGAGGCGCCTTGGAGCAGATCTGGGTAGTAAGAAAGACTTGGCTGAAAAGCCGAGCTCCGAGAACTGAGTTGGATCCCATGGTCAATAGCTTCAGAGATTTGACTGTCGAGTACCACTCGAGAAAATTCACCCTGTATGAAGTCAGACCGGACACTCCTTTTCTGCTGCCAAGGGTGTGGTCTGTAAACCACCATCACGTCATCGGGAATGTCATCGGATATTTGTAGCCAGCGCTCGATGGATTTGAGGGCCCCGATTTCGTCAAAAGGCATAGCAGAGCCAACGAAGAGGATGTAGGGGAAAGGGTACTGACCTTTATTTTCGTCGTCTGATGGTTTTGTGAAGTAGTTCTCGAAGCGTGGGGTTCCAATTGGATGGACTTGCTCCGGTGAGAAACCGTGCACCTCCAGCGCTTGCCGAAAAGCTTGCTTGCCCCAAACTCCTAGGTGGTCGGGTTTCGCCCAAAAAACCGTTTTTGACGTCAGGTTGTCCCAATTGTCAATTAAACACAGAGTGGGTATCTGTAATTCTTTGCCAATGTTCGTTAGGTCAACTATGGCCGGCTCGAAGGCTGAAGAAGGAAACAGTACTCCGGCATACGGCTTTGCGCCTACTAAACCTCGAAGCTTGGCGTTTGGCCTGATTTGCCTCCGAACCAATTTGGATACGACTGGAAACACGACGGCATTGGCCAACAGCGGAATTCGAAATCCATTGGGGTTTCGAAACGCCGCTAACATCCAGCGCAGAAATGAGAAAACACGGGTTGAGATGGGTCCATCTCGCAGAATTAGACTCCAGTTTGTGTTTCTGAGCCATCGGTAAAAAAATGTCCTTGATTTTTTGCGAAAACGCCACATCAGGAGTTGAAAGTGCAGGTTATGCAGTTGGACCTGGTCTGCGGTGATTTCATACTCCCCCGTAACGTGACCAAGACTCTTCAGCTCGTCTCTTAGAGACACTCCCGTATCGATAACTATGTCCACATTGAAGGCCTTGAACAGCTCGTCAAAGGCTCCTGAGGTCGCATAATTCCGGATATATGTGTCGTCCGTGAGAACCAGGAGAATCGTGCTCTTCGTTTTTTTCAACAGTTCTTCCTTTGAAGACGTCGCTACCTATCGCATTTGGGGCTAAAGTGGGATGTTTCCGTGCTTTCCACGGGCAGCTCGAGGCGACTTTGACTTCAGCGCCCTGAGGCCCTTGATGATGGTCACCCTCGTCGCAGCAGGCTCAATGACGCCGTCGATTTCTCCCCGCTCTGCTGCGAGGAACGGACTAGCCACGTTGTAGGTATATTCGCTAGCTAAACGCGCACGCACCTCACCGACGTTCTCTCCGGCTTCTTCCGCCGCCTTGATTTCATTGCGGTAAAGGATATTGACAGCACCTTGCCCACCCATAACAGCGATTTCGGCGGTCGGCCACGCGAAGTTCAGATCGGCACCCAATTGCTTTGATCCCATCACGATATAGGCGCCTCCGTAGGCCTTTCTGGTGATGACGGTAATCAGTGGGACGCTGGCCTCGGCGTAGGCGTAGAGGAGCTTCGCTCCTCTACGAATCACGCCGGTCCACTCCTGGTCAGTTCCTGGAAGGTATCCGGGTACGTCAACCAGCGTGACAATGGGAACACCAAAAGCGTCGCAGAATCGCACAAACCGCGCTGCTTTCTCCCCCGCGTCGATATTGAGTGTCCCCGCCATGGCATTTGGCTGGCTGGCCACGATACCGACGGAGGAACCTTCCATGCGTGCGAAACCAATGACGATATTGGGCGCAAAGAGTGGCTGAATCTCAAGGAAGGAACCTGGGTCCACAACAAGGTCAATTAACTTGTTGACGTCATATGGAAGAGACGTGCTGTCCGGGATGATCGAATTAAGCTGCCGGTCACGATCGGTGATCTCGATATCAGCGTCTGAAGCGTAGGTGGGGAGGGGCGCATCAAAGCTGTCCGGGAGGTAGGACAGCAAAACTCTTGCGTAATCCAGAGCGTCTTCTTCGTCCTGTGCAAGGTAGTGAGAGACACCTGAAACCTTGTTATGGGTGAGAGCTCCACCTAGCTCTTCCATTCCCACATCTTCACCGGTGACTGCTTTGATGACATCGGGGCCGGTGACAAACATCTGACTGGTTTTGTCGACCATGATGACGAAGTCGGTGAGAGCAGGAGAGTAGACAGCGCCACCTGCAGCAGGACCACACACAATCGAAATTTGGGGAATCACCCCGGAGGCCAGGGTGTTTCTGCGGAAGATCTCGCCGTACTTGCCGAGTGCTACGACGCCTTCTTGGATTCTTGCTCCACCCGAGTCCAGAATGCCGATAATTGGAACCTTTGTTTCCAGAGCAAAGTCCATAATCTTGACGATTTTCTCGCCGGCGACTTCTCCTAGAGAACCACCGAAGATGGTGAAGTCTTGGCTGAAGACCGCCACCTGTCGACCGTGGATGGTTCCCAGCCCCGTGACGACGGAATCACCGTATGGACGCTTATCGGCCATGCCGAATCCTTGCGACCGGTGTCGGACAAACTCATCTAGCTCAACGAAAGAGCCCGTATCAAGAAGGAGAGTGATTCTCTCCCTCGCGGTGAGTTTTCCTTTGGTGTGCTGCTTTTCTTGAGCTACTTCTTCACTCGCGGTCACGGCTTCGTGCAATTTGGACTTGAAGTCCGCAATCCTCTCCGCCGTAGTCGGAGAGGAGGGGGTAGAGGTATCGTCCTTCACGGTTGTAAGCCTACTTGTTACCCTCGAGGCTGGTTAGACCGTGAAATGGTTATTTCGCCAGCGCGCCCACTCGAGACTGAGGAGGTGTCGTTTGTGGGACAGAGGGTTTTTCCCGAGGAGCGAGGCTAGCTTCATAGCAACCGGAGCAGCCTCGGGGTTCCAACTGGACCACTCTCTCCAGCTGTAGTGGAGTGGCTGTTCCTGAATGACCCAGTATGCGATGAACCTTTCTGCCCGACTGGCGTCTACTGACCAGGGTGTCAGGTCATCAGTCTCAATGTCAGAGGGTTGGAGGACCTGTCGGACATCGGCAATCTGGTCCCACTGTGCTGCCTGATTAATCCACACCGGCTTGCCCATCAAGTTTGCCTCCAGAGCGATGGTGGATCTCTCGGCAATCACGTAGTCCGCAGATTGTGCGAGGTCGTAAGAGTTTGCGGGTGAGTTATGCCAGTGGATTAGCAGGCCTGGATATTTCTTCTTTAGCCCCTTGATCTCCGCCACAGTTGCGCGGAAGTACTTCTGACTCTTCCCGGACAGGTTGGGGTGGATTCTCAGGATGAGGTCCACGCCTTTGTCGCTCAATCTCTCCATGAACATATCGAAAGCTTGGAATTGACTCGACCATTGGTCGATATTCCACATCGCCCCAAATGCAAGGAACTCATCGGCGGAAGAGGAAAAGAAGACCGCACGCTGCTGCGACTTCGCTGCATCTTTTGGCTGTGGTGTGTCACCCCAGCCTGATGAGAACGTGTTTGTTCCAGACGTTGGGTTCATCCGCTCCGCTAACCAACTTTGAGCGAGAGCGCTGATCTCAGATGTGCTCAAGTCTGAGGTCAGTGTGTCAACTTCGGCTTGGGATGCAACCCTGTCGTGGGGCTGGGTCGTCCCGAGGTAGTAGGAGTCCTTTGTTGCTCGACCGTTCTCATAAAACCTAACCGCAATTCCCAGGTCTTCAGCAGCTATTCGGGCCATCTTCTGTCGGGAGGTGCGACCGTTCGGGATAACTACAAGGTCTGGTCCATTTCGAGAAAGCCACCTGTGGAGTGCTGAGTAGCAGGCGAGAGCCTGCTGCGTAAGGTTCTTCCTCATCCAGCGGACATATCGCTCGTCGTCACTGAGGGTTTCTTGTCGGAAATACGTCAGGAGCTCTGACTCGATGGCCTGGAGGCCTTCTGCCTGACGCGACTCGGGGGGTGTGATTGTCAATGTCTGGTCTGGGTCCAACACGGTGAGGTCCGCACCAAGGGACTTAATGACCTCGGTGAATCGTTGTCGGTACGTCGCGTGGCCTGCTACGCGCACTGCCCACTCGGGTGGAAAATCTTGGAACACTGTTCCGAATCTTCCGATGTCAAGAACGGTAACGTCATGTGCTTGTTGTCGGAAGTCAGCAGCGAGCGAAGCCACAACACTTCTGGACTTTTGTGTGGCCCCGATGTAATGGACTACGGCAATTCTGCTCACGCGCGTGCTCGCCGCCGAATTACCCGCACCACCACGTCACCCAGTGGGCCTGCTACAGCAAGAAAACGCATGACCCATCCGGCGAGCGCACCCTTGCCGGTGTGGAGGCGCCCACTGAAGAGTGCTGATCTCCTCAATCTGAGGAGTGTCGCCAGGAGCTCACCAGACAGGGGTTCCCTCACCATGGCGTCTTCAGCGGAGAACCAGAAATCCCATGTGGCGTTTATGCTCTGCCATGCAGAAACGTGTCGTCTGGCCAGGTGCCAGGGCTTGATGGGTCCAGAGAAGTGAATGACGCGAGGGTTGGGGTGAGCGGGCAGTTCGGCGTGCCAACTCGAGAGGAAGTTGTAGTCCGGCTCCACC
>Ga0181557_1006455_pt1 | contig 10160 bp, 6 predicted proteins | sample 011ome_23_FD_148632 | JGI IMG/M metagenome (GOLD analysis project Ga0181557, IMG submission 148632) | Coastal salt marsh microbial communities from the Groves Creek Marsh, Skidaway Island, Georgia - 011506CT metaG (spades assembly) | ecosystem: Environmental > Aquatic > Marine > Intertidal zone >... | reverse complement strand
CTTCATCCCGTCCAACCAGACAGCCAAGACTTGGGCGTTGGACAGAATATACGACCTTGAAGGCGTTTTAATGAGTATAAAATAATGAGCTTCCAATACGTTAAATTTAACACCGAAACAAACGAGATAGCGGCAGGACCCCAAGAGGGCATGGCGGGGCAAGAGGGATGGTACAGTTACATCCCGCTTCAGAACCGAGGTCTGAGAGATCCTGTGGCTTATTCCATGGTCAATCAAGAGGGCACCCCATTCGTTGTACAGGTCTTAACCGGTGAAACAGAGGAGCAAAGCTGGCAGGAAACTAGAGCTTTGTCATACCCGAAAATAGTGGAGCAGCTAGACAAGTTGTACCACGACATTGAGTCTGGCACGCTTGACCAGACAGGGCAGTTTTTCCTTTCTATTCATGAGGTTAAGGCAACCAACCCTAAGACTTAATCCTTATTTTATTTATGTTTTTGCTTGATTTTACAGTATCATAGAGGTAATAGATTTGGGTCGACCGTTCGGTCGTCTCTCACACGGAAGCCTGCTAGGCAATGCCTAACGAGGTCACTTCAAGCCACTCGCGCCTAGCGAACACGGCTTAAGACATAACAACATTTATACAGGACTGGTGTCTTTATGCCTTGCATTTTGCGTGCTCCAACTGCGGCTGATTTTCCTCAAATCGACAGCCTTGGACGATGGTTTCAAGAGAACAGCTTGTATGAAGATTGCGGATGGTCCAGTGCTAAAGCGTTCCATTGGGTGCGGGAGGGCGAAAAATCCGACTCCTCCACCTTCATGGTAGTTGCTGAAGAAGACGGCATTATCGTCGGGTTCTTTCTTGGCAACATCGTTGAGTATTTCTTCTCGGAAAAGATTTTAGCTCAAGACCTAGTTTTGGTGTTTAAGCCTAGTTACAGAGATGGTATCGGTGATCACATTAGGACAATGATCGGCAATTTTTGTAATTGGGCGGAACAAAAAAATGCCCACGAAGTTTGCATTGGTATCACAAGCGGCATAGCCGGTAGTGGGTACGGGAAGCTAATAAAGCGTCTTGGCTTCAGTGAGGTCGGGACAATAATGAAACGAGAGGTATAAATATGTGTGGTGGCGGCGGTGGTGATGACCCTAAAGAAATGGAAAGTAAGTTAGCGCTGGCAGAACAGGCAGCAAATGCGCTTCAAAGGTACGGTTCGACATTCGTTCCTCTGGAGAATGCTTACATCCAAGACACGTTAAATCAGTTTGGGCAGCCTGCATATGATCGATCAATGGCGGCAGCTACTACGCAGACCGCAGGCATCTACGAAGGCGGTCTGAGGGACTTAAACAGGGGCGCTTTCAATCGCGGCTTTGACCCGATGTCCGGCGCGTTCCAAGGAGAGTCAAACGCTCTGAGATCGGCGCAAGCAAGAGGCATGGGCTTGGCTGGTGCTGACGCTGGATTGGGCAACACCGATGCAGCTTACCAAGGCTTGGCAAACGTCATCAAGATGGGTCAAGGGCTTCAGACCGAAGCAGTATCAGGCAACATCGAAAGGCTTCAGTCAAGCGTCGATAGAGCTGGATCGCAAGCTGAAAGAGACTTTGCCCGATCATCTAGCATACAAAACATCGCGGGTAATGCCGTTGGTATGGGCGCTAGATATGGCTTGGGAGGTGGAGGCTAATGTTCAACTTCGATTTTGATCAATATCTAAGAATGCTTGACCCCAGTGTTTCTAATCAGGTTCAGAGCTTTTACTTCCCCAACCCTGAGAACGACGCCAATCGCGGCGTGCCTCAGTACACAGGTCAGAACTACAACGCCTACTCAAACATCAATCCCAACAAGTACCGAGGAATGGATAAGAGAGATAACCCCGGAGATAAGTTGTACGCCGATCTTATTCGAGCGCAAACGCGGGACTACAACGCAAGGTTTGCGCCCGTTGAAAGCTTCATGGCGAACGAGATCACCGCAACTGGAACAAGGTCTCTTGCTGGCGACCTGTCTCGCACCAGAGGTTCTGTAATGGATCAAGGCGCGAACGTTCAGGGCATGACTAACCGAGCCAATGAGCGCTTCGGACTGGCTGGCAACTCGTCTGTCGGGTCTGGTCAGGGTCAGGTCTCTGCATTGGTTGGTGGACTTAACGATACCAAGCTTCGGGATCAGGATCGCCGGACGAGCCTGTTGACAGGATCGCTTAGCGGGATATCTCAAAAAGCTAGAGGAGTGGGCAAATAATGACAATGCTGGCAGCCGGTTACGGGCTTAGAAACGTAGCGAATAGAGGTTTGTCGGCAGTCGCTAAGGCTGAAAGTGTCGAGAATCAGCAACGACTCGCAATTGAAACGGCTAAGCAGCAGCAGCAGACGCAGACACTCGGGACCGTTGGTGGCATAGGCGCGATGTACGGGCTGAATAAATATCAAAAGGTTAAGGATGTTGAAGGCGCCTTTTCTGCGATCAAGCCACCTGTCGCCGAATCAAAGCTTTCCACAAGCCTTGCCAGCTCGGGAACGCCTGTCGCAGAAGGTGCAGCAGTTGCTGCTGACGCAGGAGCGGTAGGCTCAATTGCTACGCCAGTCGCAGAGGGTGCCGCAGTTATAGCTGACGTCGGTGCCGCAGGCGCAGTTGCCGCCGAAGCAGGCGCAGTAGGCACAGTCGCTGCTGAAGCGGGTGCGGTAGGTGCTGTCGCGGCAGAAGCCGGTGCAGTAGGTGCCGCCGGAGCGGGAGCAGCAGGAGCAGCCGGAGCAGGAGCAGTTGCCGCTGAAGCAGGCGCAGCAACAGCAGCCGCAGCAGGCAGCTCAAGTAGTGCTATAGCAGCACTATCAACGTTGGCAGCCCCAGTCGCAATCGGCTTGGGCGTTGCATTCTTGTTAAAAAAGTTATTCGACTAGGTATTTATTATGGCTATAAATAATTACAGCGGGTTTGCGGACGGCTTTACCTCTGGGTTTGGTCTTATGGGTTCGTACCAAGACTCGCAGCAGAAAAAGAAGCAGGCGAAGTTAGACACCGAATACCGAAACAGCGAAAGCAAAAAAGCTCAGGCAAATTCTGACAGAACCTTTCAGCAAACAGCGGATACCAATGAAAGAGAATTTGATCTAAAGACAACAGTTGCTAACCAGAATTATGGGATTGCCATTGGCGGCTTGGAAAACGACAGGCGTGACTCACAGGCTAGACTGCTGGCTGCTCAAAACGCTGCCCGAGACAATGACCCGAATAGCCTTCAAGGGCAAAAAACGCAGGCTGAAATAAATAAGTTGGTTGCGGATAAGAGCGCTACTGATGAAAAGGTTGAACTGGAATCAGGGCAAAGGCAGAGGTTTGAGTCTGCGTCCAACTTAAGCTCAATATACCAAACCGTTAACTCGAACAACTTATATACAAATGAACAGCTAGTTCAAACTGTTAACGCCATCAAATCTGGCGAAGGGCAGGGGATCTTTGATATCTCTAATATTGTATTGGAGTCTTCTATCAATGCAGACCAGCAAATCGGTGGCTTTATGCGGGATGTTGCTGCGGGCAAAGACCCCGTAATGAGTCCGCAGGTTAAGCAGGCGTTTACTCAAGTATTAGGGCTGAGCACCTCGAAGGCGATTGGGCGTCAGGTAGACTCTGGGTTTGTTAACGCGCCTTCCATGATGCAAGGAAATGGTTGGGTCGTAGCGGGGCAGTCTCTATGGGACGCAGGGATTACCGGCGACAGTGTAACTGGGACGCTGGTCGTCGAGGTTGTGAATCCAAACAATCCATCAGAAACATCATTTTACTTCCCCCCTTTAACGGACGCCCGATCAGCCGGAAGCTCAGATCCAATGAGGCTATCCATCGAGGATACGATGCAGGCGGCAGCAGGGGCAGCCTTTATGCTGCGAGATGTCGGTACGAAAACAAAGCCGCTTGTAACTCAGGCAATGATTCAGTCCAAGTATGGAGACGACAAGGGCGATAACGGTGTAGCAAAGTTCAACGAAACTGTAGAAAAGATTGTTGAAACAAACAGAAAGGCTATCGCTACCGGTGGAAACGTTTCAATTCTGCAAGGTGCTGATCCAGACTTTCTTAAGTTAAGCCGAGATCAAATGCAAACACCGGAACAAATGGATGCAATGAGGGAGCGCGTAAAGGAGGGACTGTTGTTCGGGAACAAGAACCGTTCAATCAATGAGAGAGCTTCGCGGTGGCTCGTCGAAACCGAATCCGCACTGAAGGGAGCCGTCATTGAAGACGGGACAGGAAGAAACGGCTCGGCGGGCAGAACGCTCGGAGACGTTATACCGGCGGAAGGCTGGAACCCTCAAATAATATCGGCTCTCAATATGCATTTTAACGAGGACGGTACGCTAGTTGATAGAGCTAAATTTTTGAAAGAAATGTCAGGCTTGGGCTATCCACTCATCTCAAAATAGGAATAAACAATGCCCCTTAATTCTGGCAAGCCGTATGAGCAATCAGCATATTGGGATGAGTTATATGCAGAAGACAAGCCCCCGACCCCGTTAAGCATAGACCTTCCGAGCGACAACTCGGGCAGCGATATGAACGACTTCAGCAAGGGTCTTTATGCTGGGGGCAATCAGATGCAAGCTCTCGGCAGCGGGCTAGTTGCCGCATACGGTTCGGTAACTGACAACGATGAGCTTCTTCAATCGGGCATGGAAGATTACGTCCGCAACATGAATGAGGCGAAATCCTACTCTGGCGCTGTTGTTGATTTTACAGACATTGGCTCAGCGAAAGATGCTGGAAGCTGGATGGCGTATTCGCTAGGCACGCTGGTCCCTGATATCGCACTAATGGTAGGCACAGGCGGAGTTGGTGGAGCAATAGCTAAGCAGGCAGTTACGCAGGGCGCAAAAGGACTTGGTGAAGCTCTGACGAAACAGGGGGCGGAGGAGTTTGTTAAAGCTGGATTGGAAAAGGACGCGGCTGAATACATTGCAAAAGAGGCGGCAGCGAAAGTCATCCAAGCTAAAGCCGCAAAAGCAGCAGCAGTCACAGGGGTAGCCACCAGCGCAGTCGGCTCTGGACTTCAGGGGACGGGCGGCTCGTTTGCGGAAATCTTACAGCAGACCGGTGTTGAAGCTCCGTTTGCTGCGCTGGGTGTTGGTGTTGCTACTGGTGCGCTAGATGCCTTGCCGTTTATTAGGGTTTTTGACGGCATGTTTCCGGCAACTGCAAAGAAAGACTTTCAGGAGTTTATTGCCAGCCGTCTAGTCGACAATGCCCCGTGGAAAATACAAGCTCTCAAAGACTTGATGGTGATCGGAGGTGCAGAGGTTGGCACCGAAGTGCTTCAAGCGCTTATTGAGCGTGACGCTATCACTTGGGTCAACAACAATTACGGCGAAGGTCCAGCGAAAGAGTACGGTCAGTTGTTAACGACAGAAGATGGTCGTCGCCAGTTGGTCAATGTGGCAGCGGTATCTTTGCTTGGCGGTACAGCGATTGCCGCGCCAACTATTGCAGCAAAGAAAGTCACAGGGCGATACGACCGAGAAGTCAATTACGGCGACGATGCAAAGGTAGTTAGGACTGATACCGGCAGGGACCCTGAGTTTAGATCCAAGATAGAAGAGGTGATCAATTTTTACGAGGACCCTGCCAATCAAGGCAAGACTCGGGTTGGTGACGAGGTCCAAAGTGAACGCCCTGTCGATCCCGTTACTGGCGAACTAGCCATAACATGGAATAAGGATGGCGCTCTAGACCCGAATACTAACCGTCCTTACATGCAAGAACAGATAAGCCAAGCGACAACTATAGGCGCTGCCGCTTCAGAAGCCCCCGTAAATATCGCGGATGGAGCACTGCCAGCCGATCAGCAAAATTCAGCGGTCGGGGAAATACAACAACCCCAAACTCAAGAATCATTGAGTACGGTTGTAGTGCCAGAAGCCAGGACGCCATACGGTCCAGAGCATAGGTTCGACGCGCCACTCTCTGACGTTGCCACTCCATACCAAGAGCAGCTATTACAGTTGTCTATTGTAGCGGCTACCCCAGAGGCGCAAGACCCCAGCAACCTCGACGTTGTTGTTGAGGCAATAGACCAAGATGACGTTGACAGGATATTCGATAGAAATGCGTCACTGATGATTCAAACGCCAGACCGCCCTAAAGGGAAAAGTCTGCCAACTATAGAAGAAGCGTTCGGCACTGAAGCGACCACTGTGACTAATGCGGTTGCAGGCGTCATGGCGGACCTAAGCGCCAGCGGCGTCCCCAGACTGTTTATGGATAAGGTGACAGGGGTCTACGTGCATGATGATGCTGATGTAGAGGCACCAGCCATGACCGGTCGGGGCAGTAGGGGCGTATCGTTAAGCCGGAGTCTTATTGGAGAGTCCTTACAGGGCGGTGACAAGCTAAGCGAGATGGCGTGGAGTATGACGCACGAAGTCTACCACGCGGCAGATTTCGACATGAACCTAAGCTCAAAGAACAAAGCTTTTGGGATTGAGATTAGTGATGAGGCTAGCGAGCCTAGCGTTGCCATGGGCGGTATCATGCGGGAGTTGTTTAACAACTGGCTTGACCAAACCCCAACAGGTAAGCGGTTTAACTATCCGTTCAATGACCTACAATCTGAGATTCTTGACCCGACTAAGCCGAATGCTGGATTGAACACAACATACCGTCAGGAAGTGTTTGCTCAGCTTGGCGCACTGTTCCACTCGAACCCTAAAGAGCTTCAAGCCGCTGCTCCATTGGCGTACAATTATATTAAGCAGGTTCGAGATGCGAATTTAAAGACAGCAAAACCCCCAGAGGTTACCAATGAAGCTAGTGAAAGTCCCCGCCCCGCCGACACCTCCCAACCTACAGGCATATCAGGACAAGTTCGGGCACCGCCAGTCGCCGGAAGCGACACGGGCGTACAGCCCAGATCAACTAGACCAGATGGCGAAGGAAGCGTTGTTAAAGGGCGAGCCGATACCCCTGTGGAGGGATCGCCACAAGACACGGTTGGGCAACGTCAACGACCAGAGGTACAAGGATCTCCAGTAGCGGCAGAGTCGTCACGTACCGAGGTAATCCTCAAGGCTACTGATAAGAAACCCGCATTTAAGAAGGCAGATAACTGGGATGATACCGGCGAGCAGATCATCACGTTTGCCGATGGTGATCGCTACACAGTCTACTTTGACGATGACGCGGCGGAGGCTGGCGAAGAGCAGTGGTATACCTCTGCTGACGGAACGTTTACTGGCGCTGAAGAGCTGCTGGGTCAGACCAAGGCAGAGACAATTACTGCCTTGCAGGACCACCGCAAAAAATTATTAGCCGCCGGGAAAAATTCATACAACACCCCACTTGACCCTCAGGTAGGGAGAGAAACCTCTTTCAAAGCTTGGGAATTCATAAGTGATAAGGGTCAAGTAACAGAGAAGCAGTTACGCACTAAGTTCAAAGGTTTAGAAGATAACCAGTTCGACAATCTAGTTGAAGGTCTGCTGGCTGAAACAGACCCTGAAAGCGTTATCACTCTAGAAGATGGAAAGTTCCTGTCCTATGACTATGTTCAGGAGAGAGATCTAGACGGTCTTCAGTCCGATATTGATGATATGAACTTCATCAAGAAGGGCGCAGAGTATCTCCTTCAAAAGTCTAGGGGCACAGTTGGCGAGAAGAATACTCTGCCTGTAACCAAGATAACTCCCGCAACAAAAGACCCAGAGAAACAAACCCAGCGGTCAGCCGAGGTAGTGGCTAAGCACCCAGATGCACTGTCTAGTCCGGCAGCATGGCTGGCGTTTGAGCGCGACCTAACAGGAAGGTCGGAGACCCTAGCGCCTCCATACGGATTGATTAGCCTGTACAACGACATGGATTCATGGGTAAAGACCCACGCCAAATTGACACCTGAGCAGCTAAGCGCGGCGAATCGTGGACTCGCTACAGCCAAAAGAATGGGCGAGCTGTATAACTCTGGTCAAGCTACCGCTAACGCTACAGCTAAACTTCTGCTTTGGGGCTTGATGTCCAGACGACAGACAGCTTCAGGTCAGGAGGCAGGCTTTGTTGATCTAATGACAGGCAGCACTGCTGTTTCTGATTTGGCTCAAAAGGCTTTGGCTGGCGATGTGTCAGATGCGGACGTTAAGGGTTGGGTCAGGCAGGTAGGGAAGCTAATACCTGAAGGCTCCTTTGGTCGATCAGCAATCTCTAACGCCAACGATTTTGGCAGTTTGATGCAAAAGCTGGCAGACCCCTACAATGGCGGCGAGTCTAAGTTGCAGCGCATTCACGATATTATGGCTGACAGCAGCATTCCTACGAAGGAGGTTCGCCGAGAGTTCCAAGTCATTGTTCAAGGTTCAGGCATAGACAACAAGGTCTTCTCTTTTGCTCAGTTAATGATTGGTCGAGACGATGTTGTGATCCTTGACCGCATCCAGCTCAACTCAATGTGGGACTCAACCCGTTACGGCAAAAATATTTATGATGACTTGGCAGACGAGTTCGGTGGTCTTCGCGGTTCAGCCCGTTACGAGGCTATAGAGAACTCTCTCAATACTAGACTCAAGGAGCTGTATACAAAGCTGGGCAGACCAGAAGATGCGTCTATTGGGCGCTATCACTGGGAAAGCTGGGTCAGAGACTCTGGTCAGATTGTTGCCCACCCTACTATGCAGGGGCTTGAGAAAGACATTCTCGGCAAGCAGAGTCCCTATGCGTTTATTGGTGCCCCTGAAGGAAAGGGGGATATGTATCGCTCTGGTGCCGTTTATGCCCGAGACGACAAGGGCACGCCTTACTACGTGTACCCGAAGTCCAACGGCAAGATGTATAAGTTTGAGAAGGGTGAGTTCAGGAAGTTTTTAGACGAGATACCAAAACCTAAAAATGGTATAGTTCCCAAAGACTTTAAAGTAAGTCAATTTAATAAAGGTACACCTTGGTATGAAGCCGAAAGTGTTAGCAGACAAAAACTCGACAAGCTCGTCGATGAGTTCTCTGAAAGAGAGGCAGCTCAAAGAGAATATGCTTCTGAAAGAGCTGTTGCAATTAGCCCCCCCAATGGCACCGGACGGCGAGATGAGCGAAACAGAGTCTACAAAGAGCTTCGTAGTCCCCGACTATCTGATAGCGGGCGTGGCGGAATTGAAGGAAGCATACCCAGACGCTTCAGAAGAAGACCTAGCAAACCGTCTAAAGTATTACTAGCTGGAAGCCAAGTATCAGGGTACAAGCGCGAGCTTGAGACTGATGCACGCGCAGCATTAAATTCTGTTGATAGCTACAATGGCACTGTCATTGAGCTGACCAAAAACAAAACAAACGCCAAACTATTTGCAAGCAAGATGGAAGCATCGAAGGACGCTAGCCCATATGGCGCTGCGGTCTACGTCTATCCTGAGTCTGAATATCAGAATATGCAGATGTTCATGACCGAGGACGGGTCCGCTGGCATTGCTATCGAAAACGGCGACACAATAGTTTCTCTTTATAGTGACGGGACAAACAAGAACGTAACTTACGCACTGGCTTCGCTAGCAGTAGAGGAAGGCGGGATTTATTCCGATGCGTTTGATACTGAATTGCCGCACATATATCAGCACGTTGGCTTCAAAGTTATTTCAAGGCTCAAGTGGGATGACGCGCAAGCCCCTGCGGACTGGGACAAGAGAACATTCTTGCCTTACAACAAGGGCGAGCCTGACGTTGTTTTCATGGTTGTCGACCCTAAGTACTTCGGACCTTACACCAAAGACACAGGCTACGAGGTGGAGACATACGAAGAAGGTATGCGTTCTATTCGTGAGACCCGTAGACCTGAGCAAGAAAGAATATCTCCCAAGCTAAAGCAAGCCGTGCAGGACAGGATTGATCGCAAGATCTCTGCTGCCGAGCTTAACGATACCTTCAGGGAAGAAGGTCGTTACGTTAAGCCGATGCATCCTGACATGATAGCTCCCTTAAAGGATGATTCGCATTACGTTAGCGCCCTGAAAAGAACGAGCACAGAGCGAGACGGTCCTAGCAAAGAAAGCTATTGGATGTCTGATGCGCTGATTGGCGGTCAGAGATATGGCTCTCGTCTGGACATCCCCTCGTACTCTAGGCTTCCTATGGATGAGCGGGCGGACATTGTCACGATGCACGAATCCAGACCAAACGCGAAAGCAGGAGCGGCAGGACGCCGACTGGGCTACTACCCAAC
>Ga0181557_1006438_pt1 | contig 10178 bp, 8 predicted proteins | sample 011ome_23_FD_148632 | JGI IMG/M metagenome (GOLD analysis project Ga0181557, IMG submission 148632) | Coastal salt marsh microbial communities from the Groves Creek Marsh, Skidaway Island, Georgia - 011506CT metaG (spades assembly) | ecosystem: Environmental > Aquatic > Marine > Intertidal zone >... | reverse complement strand
ATCCGGGTCTGACCACTGAGCGCGTAGCTGCGGTGCCCCGATAGTATTCTTAAAAGTGGCCGTTGCGGGGTCTACCGTGGATCCAACAGGCGCCAGCTTGCCTGTTTCGGGATCGATAAACCGCTCATCTGACCAGGCAAGATCGTAGATACGCTCGTGACTCTGCCCATTTGAGTCGACCCAGCCTTTGATCATTTGAATACGATCGAGGTTAGCGCCGATAGGGTCGCGCTCTGCGACCACGACGAACTCTGGCGCTTGTTGTTCAACATCAGTAGGTCTGAGCAAGGTAGAGCCCATGGGGACACCGTGCGCGCGCGCAGTGGCGTCGAATTTCGCTGCAACAGCTGTCCCCTCAGGGAATCCCCAGCCTGCGAACACGCTAACGACGATTCTCGGTCCCGAGGTGGCAAAGGTCTCCCGACGCTGCATGGCGTCAAAGAGCGCCTCACGCGTATTTTCGGGCGCCCACACCGCTGCGAGACCACCCGAGCCCCATTTGCGCGCAGGCGTCATTTTGTCGAGCCCCAAGCCTGCGGCTCCGGTTCGTAAGCCGGCAGAACCGTCCATCATCGGCAACTTGCCGGTATACCCCTTCTCATCGCTTGGTGACGTTGCATTGTGGCTGTCGCTCGAACCAATCACACCGAACTGCAGCGGGTTGAAACCTTCGGTATGCGCCATGGAAATACCGCTACGCAATGCATCTCGCGCGTAACCACCTTTGACATTCGTTAACGTCACTTCCCGACCGGGTACTGTGCCCGCTATCTCGAAGTCAGCAAACTCATCCAGACTCGACAACAAGGGATGCGTCTCAGAACTTCCCTTTATCTGAAGGATTTCGCTGATGGGCTCCAACTCAGAACGATCAACGGGCGATACCAGATCGAGACGTTTTCCCATCTTATCTCTGACGCGGTAAGCAAGGCCTTCGCTGAGATTAGGGTTATGAGGTATGGCCATTACCCGTCGGCCCAGCGCGCGCTCATCACGCAAAAAGCGCCATAAATCGGGTGGCGTGGGACCATCGATAGAACTGAAGGGAATTGATGGTAGATCACTGTTTCCATAAATCACATTGCGATGGAGGTGTGTCCCTACATCACCCGCATCTGCTGACCACTCCCACCCAGGAAACGTGGTGAATACACCTGGCTCATTATGTTGCTCAGCGGCCGCAACAATCTCATTCCAGGCTGCGCGATTGATATCAACATCGACGTCTGCAAGCGTCAGTTTGAAACCGTTGTCCCGAATCAAACTCATAATTTCCCACCATGATTGAGTCACAGTGAGTCGATTCTCGCGCCGGAGAATATCGGACAGGGATTGACGCGTCGTAGGTACGTCTAAATCTGAAAGTTTGGCCTGCCCCAAGTATTCAGCATGGTCGGTGACCGCCGCAAAGTCGAGTGGTCGAGTGATAGTGATCGGGTACCCTGCAGCGTGTTGAAGAGTTTCACCCTTGGCAAATCGGTAGACATCGTCCGGCACAGCACGGACACCCATTGTAAATGCATCACTTGAAAGCGACGTGTGAATATGAAGATCGCCCCAGTAAACCGTGTGGCTCGATACTGAGCGCGACGGCGACTCAACGAGTTTGTCCACCGCAGGCGATCCATACCCCGGCTTTTCAGGACCATCGAGCGAGGGATCGTCAATCGGAGTGAGTAACTGATAAGCAGAAAAGCAGAGGAGTAGCAGCACAATGATCAGCACTTTGCTTCTTACGCCACCCGCTTGGACGTTTTGTTTCAGCATGCGTTCATCCTTTACGTCGCAAACCAATATGAATCACGAGCAATCTCGAGCCATCACCGACTAATAAATCACGGCTGGAGATCGCTCGGGTGGTCCCCCAAGCATCTCGCGGTGAGAGATTCGATATTCGCCGTCGTCGGGAATACCGAGTTCAACACCTAGCTCGGCGCCCACCACCGTCTTACCTGCGTACTTTCCGATATCTGGACTGACGGCTAGGGCTTGCAGCAGATGCCCTGTGTATTCGGGGTTTTCGGCCACCTTCATAATCTCTTCGTATTGCTCGGGATGCACCTCGGCGGCCATAAGCGCACGCTCCGTCCTTAGAGGTCCCATCCAAATTGAGACCGCGTTGACACCCGTCTCCCCAAAGTCGTGCTGCATATCATGCGCAAATTTATCGATGCCGGCCTTTTGGGCCCCATAAGCCGGCCCGTGCATATAGCAATTTGCGCCAAATGATGACCCAAAGGCGATTAGCCCTGAACCCTGCTCAGCCATCATTTTTGCCGCATACCAACTCGCAACGTACGCAGACCTCAGACCGACATCCAAAATGCCAACCGCCTCGAGCTCCTTCTCCCAAAATGGCTTGGGGCTGATAAGTTCGGGGTGAATCATGGTTGCGTTATTCACCAAGATATCGAGTCTGCCAGACTCGCTCTGAATCTGATCGAATAGCGCCTCAACTTGGCTGTCAATTCCGTGGTCACAAGGCACGGCAATACCCTCGCCACCAGCGTCGGTCACTTCAGCTGCCGTGCTATGCACCGTCCCCGGAAGTGCGGCGCCATCCCAGCCCTTCGCCTCACCGACAGTCTCTGCTCTTCCCGTGACGTACACCCGCATCCCGTAGCTGCCCAATGCACGGGCAATCCCTGCACCTGCGCCTCGACTTGCGCCTGTTACGAGCGCGACACGCTTATTTGTGACTGCCATGTATCTCTCCATTCATGCACGCAATATTCAAGGATTCTCTACCCAAGGACCCAATATTCAACGGCGCTTAGTTTGACTGCGCTTGCGGTAGCGCACTGGCTACACCAAGCTCTCAGCGCGGCTTACCAAGCTATCGGTCATCCCCTGAAACCCGTCTCGCAAGGCAGATCCAAGACTCAAGCCAACCAATCCCGATATCCAGCCATTCAACTCAAAGGTCGAGCGATAGCGAGTACTACCGTCACCCAAGCACATCACCTCGTGCTGTCGGTAACTGTGAAGGAGCGGCCCAACCGGTTTCATCCGGTATTCGAACAACTCACCGGGGATGACCTGACTGACGAATTCGACCTGATCTCGAATATTTTCCCCCAACACAACCGTCATTGAGATAGGCGCACCTTCATGCAGCTCTGTATCACAGGCCGTTACAAAGGGATTCCATTCGCCGTAAGCAGAAAAATCGGTGATGACCTGCCAGACCAGCTCTGGAGGCGCCGCGATTTCCCGAATAAATTCAATTTTCATCGTATTTTGGCCCTTGTTATTGTTTTGCTAGGTCCATCCATGCGCTCAGTTGTTTATACCATGACCTCAGGCATCCCATGACACAGTGCGTGTTCTGCGATCGTGAGCTGGGTACTCTGCGAACCATGGTCAATTTACTTATCCGATCACCTCATATTGCGTCGGACTTACCCTGCAGAAGCGAGGATTTGATTATCCTCAAGCTTGTTCGGCGGTTGGTGAATACACCAGGTGCCGGCTGGGTGGTAGATATAGGCAACGCAGCTATTGCAGTTGTCGCACAGCGATTCACCCCCCTCCTCTCGCCATCTATTCACAAGGTCGGGCTCTCGGAGAAGTGCTCTAGCGAGCTGCACGGCCTCAAACCCTGCCTCCATACACTGTGAGACGTTTTCTGCCGACGTAACGCCACCCAGATAGGCAAGTGGTAGCGACACAGCTTCGCGGATCTTCGTCGAATACTCCCAAAAATAGAGCGGTTTAAAGTCGATCTTTGGCACCGACGCCTGCGTAGAGGCAATCGCCATGCCGCTTAATGACCACTTGCCAAGGACTCTGAGCATAGCGTCCAGATTCATATTACTACCGAAGGTAAACCAACCGGATTCGACGTTTCGTCCGCCTGACAACACCAGCATATCGGCGCCAGCCTCCTCGAGCATCTTGGCTGTCACAATGCCATCCTCTAACTGGGCACCTTTACTGCGACCGTCAGCGACATTGATCTTCGCAATGACTGCCATCCGGTCTCCCACCGCCTCTTTTACGGCCTTCAAAATGCGCGCTGGGAAACGCGCACGATTTTCCGCACTACCGCCGTATTGATCCTTCCGCTGATTGTCGAGCGGAGAGAGAAACTGATTAAGCAGATAGCCGTGCCCCATGTGGATTTCGACCGCATCAAAACCTGCGTCGAAGCACCGCTCCGCTGCATTTACAAACAAACCCACCATGCGATCCATGTCGCGCTCGTTCATGGCGCGGCGAAACATGTTCCCGCGAAGCAGACCCGCAGGATTAAAGCCCGACACAGAGCTCTCGAGGCGCCTTGGGATGAAGACCCCTGTGACAAAGCTACCACCGTGGGTAATCTGCGCTGCGATCTTACCTCCCGCCGCATGAACGGCATCGGTAACCGCTCTCAAATCATCCATTGCCTCGTCGTGCACCCACACTTGATCCGGCAGTGTTCGCCCGTCCTTCTCGACTGCCACATACGCCATAGTGGTCATACCGACACCGCCTTTGATCAACGCCTCGTGATGCATACGCATCGCTCGCGTCGGCCTGCCCTGCTTAGACATATTCTCGTTAGCGCCCGCTTTGATAAAACGGTTGGGCAACGTGAGCGGCCCAAGCTGAAGCGGTTGAAAAGCAGTGTCTAACATGCGGAGATTCCTCAATAAGTTCGGTGAGTTCCGATTTACATATTCGCAGTATACCGACCCTACCTCTGTGACCATCGTCCCTTTGGGTGGCACAAGATCATTGCACCTAATGCCCGTTCAAGGCTCAATCATCAAAAACAATAAACCAATAAGAGACATCACTTTTTGGATACTTCGGTAAAAAACGATTACACGGACACACCCCCAGCGCTGGTCATGGGGGCAAATGGCTTCATGGGTAGCCACATAACGCGTCAGCTTGTCGCTAAAGGCCGACGCGTCCGTGCGATGGTGCGACCCACTGGCGACATCAGCGCGCTACGGGGTTTGGATATCGAAATCTGTCACGGTGATATAAGTGATATCCGCTCTGTGAGAGACGCAATGCGCGGTTGTGGCAGCGTCTTTTACAACGTAGTCGATACACGCGCTTGGCTGGTAGATCCAAAGCCGCTTTACCTCACAAATGTCGAGAGACTTGGCAATGTAATAGACGCCAGCATCGCTGAAAAAATCACGCGGTTCATTTTCACGAGCTCAATGGTCACCCTCCCACGTTACTCAGGTTCTCCTGCAAGCGAAGAGCACGCTTTCGACTGGTGGAACGAGGCACCCGATTACGTGAAGACACGTGTGCTCGCAGAGAAAGCTATTTTAGATGCGGTTGATGAGAGAGGACTCCCAGCCATTATGCTGTGTGTCGCAAACACCTATGGCCCAGAGGATTACGGACCCACACCCCATGGCAATGCACTTTGGCAAGCGACGAAGAGTAAAGGTAAAGCGCTTGACTGCAGTTTACCGACCGTGGATGTACGCGTGCCGCTCAGGCCTGTTTACTCGCCGAGACTAAGGGCCGCATCGGCGAGCGCTATGCGATTGTCAGCGAGTGTCTTCGACAGCAAGACTTTTACGCCATGGCCGCGGAGTCAATGGGATACGAAAAACCTGCTCTACTCTCGATGCGCAACGCCTATTTGTTCGCGACGATAGCGGAGATCATCAATCGTTTCCGTGGGATCAAGGACGATAAATTTTGTCGAACCTCGATGTTTTTATCCGAGGCTTTTGGGCCGATGAATCACGCCAAGGCTGCCGCCGAACTGGGGTGGTCGCCCCGGCCTCTTAGCGAGACGCTATCAGACGCAATCGAGTGGTACCGTAGCCATAGCCAGCAACCAAAACAGGCAACACAATGAAGAAGCCCCTTTTATTAACTATCGTTTTGTCTCTGACCCTTGTCGTTTTTTATGCCGGACGCATGACAGCGCCTACAACGCGTTACGAGCCGAGTCAGACAGCAGTTAATGATCCGTTGGATATGGCCTTCGAAGGTTTCATCCAAGCACAAAGAGACACGCTCGCCCTATACAAAACGCACAGCAACTTTGACGACCCACTAGCACGTGCAGAGGCCTATCGTGGGCTTCTGTACACCATCGTGGGTTCCATCAAGGCCGGTGCGCTCATGTCGCACGACTACCCTCGCACGATGCGCGGCGTCGACTGGACGAGCAAGGCGGGTTTGGATAACCCCGATAACAATTACTTCTTTGCGCTACTCGATGATGAGGGCACTTACAGACTGACAGGGAAACGCGGTAATACGACGCAACTCATCTTCCAACTTGTTATCGGTGTGCCGGGCGTGGGTAACGCGGGAAGTAGCACCAACGTAAGCGTGCTTTATGCCGACGAGATGGAGATGGATGACGAGGGGAACTTTGAGATCATCGTCAGTCCCGAGCGCCCTAAAAACGTCGCTAATTGGATGAAAAACGCACCCGGCGCTGAGTCTCTGCTGATTCGGTTCACGCACTCGGATTGGGAGAAGGAGCGTCTTGATCCTTTGTATATCGAGCGCCTTGATTCAGAGAAGGTCGCGCCTATACCTCTGACAGAGCTCGATATGATCGGTGGCTTTGAGCGCGCTTCACAGTCGATGTACGACCGAACCGCAAGCTGGATCGCAATCGCCGATCAATGGTGGTCCTTGGTCCCCAGCAACTCTATTTTTAACATGCGAGTCACGCCCGGTGGTCTTGTTGGTCAATACTCTGCCTTCGGTAACTTCAAGCTGGCACCTGATGAGAGCATGCTCATCGAATTTGGGGATACTGGCGCAGCTTACATGGGAATTCAGTTGGGCAATCGCTGGTTCGTCAGCCTAGATTACGAAAACCACACGAGCACGCTGAATATGAATCAGTTGGGGTGTCGTGAGGACGAGAGCCGCTGTTATGCACTGATTTCACTTGAGGATCCGGGCGTCGCGAACTGGCTGGATCCCGCGGGGCACGACGAGGGACTTATCTTCATGCGCTGGCAGGGGCTTGATTCACCGCCCACGGAAGCAGATCAGCCACGGACACGCGTACTGAACCCTGAAGAGTTAGCTGCGTTTATCGAGAACCTTCCAAAGGTGTCGCCTGAGGAGCGATGGGAGAGGATTCAAGTTAGGCGTAAAGCGGTTCATGAGCGCTTTGGTGGCTGATAAACGCGAAGCCTAGAAGCCCTCAGCATCATGAGAGGCCTTCCAGATAAGACCCGGGAACAGGCGACGCATGAGCACACCAAACTTGGTCTGCTTGCCTGGGTACGAAAAGGGTTTACCCGCCTCTAAGCAGCGCTCAACGTCGGCAATAACTTCATCCGGTGTAAGGGTCTCACCCTTTGATGGCAACTTGGGAACTATCGTAGCTTCGGCTTGACGCCAGAGCGGCGTGGCAACTGCAGGGGGACAAACACAACAAAATCGGAGCCCACTGTCGCGATTCTCATGGTAGAGAATTTCGCTGTAGTGCTGGACCGCTGCTTTGCTGGAGGCATAAGCCCCCATCAACAATCCGGGAATGATGCCCGTCATCGAAGAAAAACTAATGAAGTCGCCGTAGCCTCGCTCCAGCATGGGAGGTAAGGCCGCCGTAGCAACATTCGCTAACCCACCGTAATTCACGGACATCACCTTGTTAGTAACCTTGGGGTCCTCATCGACCAGACGCCCAAAGGGCATAATCGCTGCCGCGTTGATAACACGATCAACGGCACCATGGTTTGCTTCAATTTCTCTGAATACCTGTCTTACTGCGTCAGAATCTGTGATGTCGATAGCCTCGGTATGAATATTCTCGAAGCCAGAGGCCGTTGCCGCCATCCCCTCCGTGTTGACGTCAAGAAGCACGACCGACGCGCCACTGCCTGCCAGGCGTCTCGCCCAGGCTTGGCCCATGCCGCTCCCGCCACCTGTTACGACCGCTAGACGTCCTGTGTATGCCATGACTCCCCCAAAAGGCCTCTTATTAGCTTTGTGACGCACATCCGCTAGATGTCATCGCTCTGGTGTGAAGGTAATCGGCATCTTTTTAATCGTGTTAACGAAATACGACCGCATGTAGGTAATCTCTCCAGCCAGCGACGGGTTTTTAAGTCGAGATAGGATCTCCTCGAACATGACCCGCATTTCCAAACGTGCCAAATTTATTCCCAGACAGAAATGCTGACCAATACCGAACGACCGAATTTCACGGTTAAGCGTCGGCATTCGCTTCATACGGTGAATATCAAACGTCAGTGCGTCATCACCAAACACGTCCTCATCGTGATTCACCGAGTGGTAGTGCATCACTACCTTGTCGCCCTTTTTAATACTGTAACCCTGCCACTCGATATCTTGCGTGGCGGTGCGGCGCATCGCGATAAACGCCGTGTTATACCGAAGCATTTCTTCCACTGCGGCGGGAATGTCTTCAGGATGGTCGACCAAGTGCTGCAACTGATCTGGGTTTTCCATCAAGAGTCGAAGACCATGAGCAATTGCGGTGCGCGTGCTCTCGTTACCTCCGACCATAAGCAGAATAAACACCCAGGAAAACATCTCGTCCGTGATTGGCTGCCCGTCAATATCGCCCTCGAGCAAGGCCTTAATAACGGGGCCGGTGAACCCTTGACGTTGTTTTTGCGCCAACTCAGCGGCGTAGATCATGACCTCAAACGAGGCAGTCCTAGCCTCGGCGATACCGCCAGCAACGTCCGGGTCATCGGCGAAAGTCATGGTGTTGGTCCATTTAAAAAACTTTTCGCGATCCTCCAGCGGCACACCCATTAGCTCAAGAATGGCCATTAACGGAAGCTCCGCCGCCACATCCTCGACAAATTCACACTCGCCGCGTTTAGCAACACGGTCAACAATGACCTTGGCCTGCTGGCGCAACCAAGGCTCCATGGCGGCCACGGCTTTCGGCGTGAACGCATCCTTCACGATACGACGGTGAGTCACATGTTTAGGGGGATCCATGGCAATGAAACTGCTGTCGTGCATGATTCGGTTGATCTCACGCTCTGTTTCATCCGCGGGCTCCATTGGAAACGGCCCCTCGGTTTGAGAGGAAAACAACGCTGGGTTTTGTGACACAAAATCCAGCGCATCGCGCTTCAACGCGGCCCAATAAGGAACACCCGTGGCAGGGTCGTCATAACGAACGAAGCTACCCTGCTTACGCGCATCAGCCAGTGCCTCGTAGGGCATGCCGCGACTGTAAGCATTAAGATCGAGAGGATGTGTAAAGGGGCATTTAGACATACCGATAACCTTTTAATGTTCTCTTGTTGAGTCGTCATTGATACGACTATGGATCAAGTCAGACCTCTCAGCATAAGGGGTTAGACCAGGCATACAATGTGCCGTCTTGATCAAGACGTCCATAAAGGCATGTCCCCTTTGCCGGTGCTGTCTTGCACTCGTCCACCCAATCCGTGCGAGGCAAATCCTGACGACAGCTGTTCCTCGCTGATAGTGACCAGGTTGGCGCGCTACAGACGTCATTGGCTTTTACACAACCCCCCACCCGCCCAGCGGTAGGGCTCACAATTGTAAATAAGTCGTCCATTCTCACCGTACTGCCAGTCGAGCATCCGGATAGCGCTTTCAGGGGGCATACCGCCCGATGCGTCACCCTGCAGCGCATCGTTTTGCAACGGATAGTCAGCCCAATCGAGCGGCGCTCGCCATCCCGGCGGCGGCATCAATTCGGAGCGGGTGCCCGCAACGGGATAAAGGTTTCGCCAGTGACGGATCTCGTCTGCAAGCTCAGCCACTACGTCAGGGTGATCCAGCGCCAGGTTTTGGTACTCATTGGGGTCCGCATTGATATCAAAAAGAAAGTTGCTGACTTCAACTGACGTGAAGCCTGTCTCGATACGCTGTACCAACTTCCACTCATCGTTAAAGGCAGTGACATTGACCGTATTCTTAAAGGGCGACTCGGCAATGAAAAACAGGAGATTCTCTCTGGCAATGTGCTCTCCCTCGACAATGGCCGGAAGCAAATTGCGCCCGTCGAGGCGATGGCGTGTTTGGGGCTCGATGCCCGCAGCCGCTAGCAACGTGGGAAACACATCCATTACCGACATAATCGAATCCACTTTGCCGCCCGCACCGATTTTCTCCGGCCAGCGCATGGTAGCGACCACTCGGATGCCGCCCTCAAAGGTATCGCCCTTACCGCCCCGTAAGGGCGCGTTGTCAGCACCACCAATGGCGTATACCGCGCCGCCGTT